>Ga0307981_1003115_pt1 | contig 12753 bp, 10 predicted proteins | sample OrgLakmetagen987_FD_201849 | JGI IMG/M metagenome (GOLD analysis project Ga0307981, IMG submission 201849) | Saline water microbial communities from Organic Lake, Antarctica - #987 | ecosystem: Environmental > Aquatic > Non-marine Saline and Alkaline > Saline | place: Antarctica: Organic Lake... | reverse complement strand
CGGTACCTAGGTCGACACAAAGCACACAGGAGACCCCCTCCTCCTCCAAGTTTCTGATTCTTCCGTGAACCAAGAAAAAAATGTTCAACAAGAAAGCACTGTTCGGGGACAAGTATTCCAACAGCATGCAGGATACCCGGCCTGAATCGGAACCCTTCCCTACACACCAGTTTTCTAGTCCTGCAAGGTACCACAATCCAGAACAAACATTTGCAATCGGTGATCTTGTATGGTATGAACTTAGAGGAAGCTTCGATCTAACTTCCAAAGGAATACAATGGGGCGAAGCAATAATCAAAGATATCCTGCCTGATAATCGATATACGCTCGCAGGGAAAGTCTGGAATTATGATCACTTCACGCATCCATTGATTGGTCTACCCGGCGGCTCTCCTCGGTATCAATCCATCCAGGACATTCATACTGGAAGAGATATTTATAAGAGGTGGACTATTTCCAACCATCCCAATTCTCATGTGAGGAGAATGGCAATGAACGGAGTTGACGAAGTCATGCATCCTGCTCTTCGTAGTGTTCCCGGCGATGCAATGTTCAAGGTCTGGGATCGAGAACACAAACCTGAATGCCCTGTACCTTCTCTTCAAAGCGGAGCACGTAGTAGCGGCGACGACGGCAAGTCAGAGTATTCCCTCGAAGATGCGAGAGAGAAATATGGTCATGATCTAGGATTTCAAGGTATGCAGCAAAATAACCTCGGTCCTGAATTCTGGGGTATCACTCTAGAACAGTTGGAGGCTGTCTTGGAGCTGCCTGGATATGATCCAAACATGAAAATGTATGATGTTGTGAACACCCTGATTAAACCAATAACGGATGGGACAGGTACTGGATATGCTCTATTTCTCAACAAAGAGAAGCCACTTCGTGCGAAGCAAATGACCTCGCATGCGTGGGGAGAGAGATATGCAGATTTTGTCAGGGCGCTGAAAGATTCCTATTGCGAAGGCCCATTTTGGGTCTGCGCCATGTCCATATATCAAGAAGATAATGCTACCATTGCCCAACAGTTAGGACCATCTCTAGAGCATGGACCTTTCGCCACTGTATTGAAGCAGGCAACTGAAATGGTTGCAGTCTTTACACCTGCTGCAGATATATACCTTCGCATGTGGTGCGTCTTTGAGATCTTTGTTGCTGTCAAACTCGGGGTGAATATTAAATTTGCCGCGCTGAATCAACAACTAAGATCTGGTATTGAAAATATTTATGACTCCATCTATGAGCACGGAAAAGATCGTTGCCACTCCACTAATGCCAAATGCGGGGAAGAAAATGATGAAAGGGAGATTCGTAAATTGATCAATTCTACAGATGAGAAGTTTGCACTCTTGGACTCAACTGTGGAATGGTGCAAAGCCATGTACTACATAGGTGCGGTCCGTCCTCCAGGATCAGCGTTCAGTAGCGAACCTGCTCATTTACTTTTGATGGGCGGCAGTGGAAAATTAGATTATATGGCGAAGACTTTGTCATCAGTTGCCCTAGCCATTGATAGAATGATTGGAGATCCCAACCTATCAGATGATGATGAGGTCAAGGTTATTAAGTTGGATGATGTCGATCCCAACCTATCAGATAATGATGAGGTCAAGGTTGTTAAGTTGGATGATGTCGATCCCAACCTATCAGATGATGATGAGGTCAAGGTTATTAAGTTGGATGATGTCGATCTCAACCTATCAGATGATGATGAGGTCAAGGTTGTTAAGTTGGATGATGTCGATCCCAACCTATCAGATAATGATGAGGTCAAGGTTATTAAGTTGGATGATGTCGATCCCAACCTATCAGATAATGATGAGGTCAAGGTTGTTAAGTTGGATGATGTCGATCTCAACCTATCAGATAATGATGAGGTCAAGGTTATTAAGTTGGATGATGTCGATCCCAACCTATCAGAAGATGATGATGAGGTCAAGGTTGTTAAGTTGGATGATGTCGATCTCAACCTATCAGATGATGATGAGGTCAAGGTTATTAAGTTGGATGATGTCGATCCCAACCTATCAGATGATGATGAGATCAAGGTTGTTAAGTTGGATGATGTCAAGATCGTTGAGGTAGATGAAACTATGAATAACAGAAATCATCATAATCAAGGTGTAAAGGAAAAGACACCTCAAGAGGCAAGGGTTGGATACGCAGGAATCTGCTGTACGTGTAGTGTACAATAATTATGTATCACGCCAGGGACAAATTGTAGGCAAACCCATAATTTATGGCCCATTGATGTAAACGAATGTAATGTGACAATATGAACACTTGATACCCTTCTAGTTCTATTTCAGCTTTTTAATGACATCCTTCGGTGCTTGCACAAGTTCAATGAGCACGCCACATCCTCCAACGGGTGCAGTTTCATTTCCTTTGGGATGGATGAATGTGACATCATGTCCTGCTGCCCCTTTTCTAATTCCTCCAGGTGCAAACCTAACTCCGTTCGACTCCATCCACCGTACTGCGCTCTCGAGATCATCAACCCAAAGGCCAATATGATTCAGAGGTGGCTTGTGAACCTATGAGAATGGTAAAAAGAGCAGCGGTTCAGAACAAGCACCAGTGACGTACTTTTACAAAACTATACCAGTTTACCTTTGGACTCTTTTCTTCATCCAAAGGGCACATGAGATCGATTTCCACCGAGACCGAACCATTTTCATCTGTTCCTAATTTCAAGATATCTTCAGCAACGTTTTCTTTTTCTGATGTATAGCTGCCAATTTTCTCCAGACCAAGAGTTTCTACCCACAATGTGTTCATTGAATGAGCATCTGTAGAACCTACAGCTACTTGTTGCAGACCCAATATTTTGAAAGGTTTTGCCGAGGTGTTCGCATTTCGGGTGATGGTGCTAACAATGGTACTTTGGAAGTAGTGAGTGCTTATTCTTGGCTTTAACTCGGGGGTGTCAACAGTCACCAATGGCAAACAACTGGTTAATGAAGCCTTGGAAAGCGACCGTAAGTTCGGTCTAAATTGTGGGAAGATCTGGGAAAGGAACATGATTGACTGTTGTTAATGTTGATGTTCATGTTGCTTTCTACAGACTTTTAGCAGCTTTTAGCTTTGATCTTTGATCTTTGATCGTTTTTCGTTATTGCCGTTTGCCGTTACTACAGGTTACTACGCGTGTCTGTGGTGGATATGTGCAAATTTCTATGTTGTTCTTTTATGATCTCAAACAGCTTCCATAAATGGCCTCACGAACACTTTGGCCAGCCGAACAATAAAACAAAAAACAAGCCTTCATATTATTGACATTAACTAGCTGCTACTAGCTATTAGCCTTCCCAGCCTCTACAGATAGCTCTCTCACCTAATCTACAAACAGAATGATTAAGCTATTGACTGTATTTACTTTCTTGCTATCGATAGTAGCACCAATTCAATCCTTTGTCCCCGCAGTTTGTTCCAGGCCAGTTCAAAGAAATTCTGTTGATTCCTCAACAGCAATATTTTACTTTGATGACATCAGTCGCCGTCGAAGCTCTCCGAATTCTTCTTCGATATGGACACCTTCCATACTCGATCAAATACACTTTGCATCATCACCCTGTACATCCACACCGAAGGTTCCTGATTACGGTAAGGAGAAATTGGAACAGCTCCAGAAGTCTCTTTTCGGATATGACGCTGCAACGGCAAGACAGTTAACAGCAATCGAAGTCCAAGCTGTCATTCAAAGATGGCTCGATAGCGTAAATTTTGACAGCGAATTTTTTACTCTTTCTTCTGATCATCGCTCCTCTCGGAATGTCAAAGTGTGCAACGGTGAATCAGTTATTGAATGCTTGAGTGATGTATGGGATTCCATCGATGATAGCCGAGCTAAATTTCAAACTACACGTAGTAAGGGGAAGAGCCGATCAAATTCATACAAAAACGATATGTCGTCTCATATTGAATTGATCATATTTCCGCTTTGTCCTGACATGTACAATTATAAAATCGTGCAGAGAACGATACAAGAGCTAAGGGAATGCTATCAATATTGCAGTTCTTTTGGTAAAGAATATGTTGTCAGTGCCTTCCATCCAAACTTCAATAACGAACCACGGATGTTGTCGCCAATTCGGCACTCCCCCTTTCCCTGTATTGGATTGCATACACGTAGGCGTACCGAATCTGAAGAAATTGGCCCATTGAATGAAATGCTGACAATGAATAGCATAATCCATGACAACATAGATGGAAATGCTTCAAATAAAATGGAAACTGTGGATCACGAAAGAAAGAGCTTGGAGTCAATCTTCAACACAGAAGCAGTGACTGGATCCTATAATGATGCAACGGTGGAATCCATTGCTGTCGATGAAGAAGTGTTGTATTTTGTTGAACAAACACAGCATTGGATGACACAGCAATGCAAGAACGAAAATAATTCAGCATTGAGATATTGCGATTCCATTGGCGATAGATGGAGTGTGACCAGCTCAAGACTTGAAGAAACAATCTATAGAGAAGTTTGGAAGACCATTCTTGAAGTCCTGAAAGTCAAGAAATTGCAAGATCAAAAACGGGAAGCTTTGGACGCAAGTGCAATATTGATTGCCTCCAATTTTTCACTTTACAATGCTCAAAGATTCAAAAGAATAGCTGTCTCGATCAACAAAAGCCTGAGAAACGCAAAGTGTGATATTTCAATGGAATTGTTCCATCCTGAGTTCGTGGGCCAAAATGACGCAGCGAGCTACTTTCGACGCTCTCCTTTTCCAACATTACAAATTGTAATCTGCTCAACTACTGTATAATTATAGATTAAAAGGAGGGAATTAATCAAATTTATCAATCAGCACAAAAGAAGTACACTTTTCGCTCCTACAAAATAACGGAATTTTGAAATTCGCCTGCCATGTTGAATGTTATCGTCCTGAAGCTTGGCAATGGCGAGAATCTTCAGATTGTTGAGAACTCTATTTTTGCTGTTGGACTGCATGATGGGGGGGGGGGGATACTACGATATCGACGTTGGCAGCAAATTCCGCACATCATGAAAATAGTATTCAACTTCTTTTGTTCGACAGAAGATTTATGTTTCTTTTTGAAATCACATCTCTGCCCTTGTTACTGCAAAATTATCTCCATTAGAATCAGTAAAGCATCTCACCTCCAAACTTGAACAAAATACATCTGGATTGTGTCGTACTCTGCCATAGGCTCTTGTATTAACAATGATTTGTTATTATTTATTATTTAGAACGGTACCGTCTCAATGCCACATGCCACAACATGTGACATGGGACACGTGCTACTAATATGTATTTGACACCACCATCGGCAAAACCCGATGAAAACGACTGCAAACTCTTGATTTATTTCCGAATATGTACGTACCTGGTATAGATCTTGTGACGTACGCTGATTTTTCCTTTTGATTTTTAGAAAGAAACTTCGACGTAAAAGAGCTATTTTTTGCAGGTGACGTGTGAATTGATTGGCAAAAGATTTGGGTGGAAGTTGCCAGCCCCCTCATCATGTTGAAGAAAAGACATCAAAAGTACTTTTGAGCTGTTTTGAGTTGAAAATGCATTCTGAACGCACTTGTCCTTTTAATAATCAACACAGAAAGACACGGATCGATATTTTATATTTTGTTGAGTATTTTTTGTTGTATTTCTTTGGTACTCGAAACAGATCAAATCTTCGTAGGCACCAACTCCTGCAGAGATCGGAAAACGTGCAGAATACAAGCTTTCAGCATGCTGCAGTTCGAGCCACAAGCATACAGCTCCCCCATGTCACCGCAAGGTCCTTCTACATCTGAGAAATTTAATTCTGGGAAGCTTCAGAATGATATATCTCAAGACCCCTCTAGACAACAGGCATTCGCCTCTGAGGGCGATGCACTATTCCTACCAACAAGCAGTTTAAATCAGCCATCATTCAGACCTAATGACTCCAATCATTTCCTGTGTGCCCCATCAGCTCCAATGGCAAACCCCTTCATGAATCAGACAAGCCCTAACCCTCCGAGTGGAAACAATTGTGATATCAATACACAGCAGGACAACTTAAGGCATGACTCTCACGCATCAAATCTACCGTTACCACGCAAAGGTTTTCCGCTAGGCAGTGATACTAAGCATACCAGTGGGAGTTCACCGTCACAATCTGTTGGAAGCTCGTCTGTCATGACTAACCACTTTCACGACCAGAAATTTCTAAACGATCAGAGCCTACCGAGAAATCAATCCTTACCGTTGATCCCTGATATTAGACCAGAACTATCAAATCAGTCTGTACCAAGAGCTAACGTTCCCAGCCCAGGATTGAAGAATGAAAACCATTACCAATTGAAAATTCTCTTTTCTACTCATCTTGCAAATGCAAATCTTCGCAAAAATCCTAAAAACGGTCACTACGACATTTTGATGAAGATTATCATTCAAGCAAGATCTGCTGATAACGCAGCCATCAACTCTAAGGCAACGCACATAGCACATAAATGGTATAGCGAGCTCAACATTGTACACGAGCAACTTGGTCTTTCACAGTGAGTAGCAGGTAGCAGGTAGTCGTAAGCTATTTTCGCCAAAACGTTCTCCTTCGATGTGGTTATTCATACATTATCCATCATTATTTGTTCTTTAACGGCAGCAACTAACTCATGACTTCACTTTTCGCACACAGGCATGGAATAACTTACCCTGGTTTGAGATACATGAACAATCTACAAGAGGGTCCAATTCCTGACAGCGACGCTCAAAGTCTACAGAAATACATTAGCACTATCACTGAGTCTTTCCTTAACGTTGATCATAGGAATCAAATTGCTGATCAGTTCCTTAGTTCTCTGGAAGATGAATCCAAATCTTTATCAGATAAGATTCGCATGATATTGCTAGAAGCCCGTCTTATCTCCACTATGAATTGCTGCGATCAGCTTCAGAATAGGCTTCATAATGCAGAAACCAGCCTTACCGACAGCTCCAATCACGTGTCATTTCTCAAGTATAGGGTAGAGCAACTAGAGAACACGAATTCTTCTTCTAGAAGTGTGCATCTTTCGCAAAGTGATCACAACATGAGGCAGCATGCGTATTCTAACGCAAGTGGTTCCTCTTACAATAATACAGTTGATCCCATGCAATTACAAAACATGCGCCTTGATGGAAGAAATAATGCCATCCCTGCAGTTGTGTCCGCTGAGAACAATATTAATCCATCTCAACTTGTCACTCTCGCAGAAACTGTGTTACAGGATAAGGGACCCCTTCCTGTTGGCGAAGTAGGTAAAATGCTACAGGAAGCGACAGGTAACCCAAGCCTCAGCCAAATTTTGAAAGAAAGACACAATGGTCTCAAGAAGTTTTTAGAGAAATTCTCTGACAAGTTCATCATGAGTTGCGACCATCCTTTCAACCCTCATGTATATTTGAGGAGATCTTACAGTCCTGATGATCAGCGTATGATCGAGAACGGAAGCACAGACTTTCTTGATAAGAAAATCAAGGTACGCTTATCAACTTCACGACAACCTAAGATTTTGAATGCTGTATTCATTGTACTCACTTCCATACATATTGAAATTAAAGAAAACCCGTCGCAAAGAGAAAAAAACTTGGCCTTTAGGAGTCCCATCACCAACTCTTGGATCCTGGAACCAGCCTAGGGTTTACTCTTAATAATCCTTGTCACTGCCTCCCACTCAGTACACTAGCGAGAAAAATCTTCGCGCTATTGTCCTAAATCCTTATCCTGGAACCAGCCTACGGTGTACTCTTGATAATCCTTTTCACTCCCTTTCACTCAGTACACTTGCGAAAACGATCATCGCACTATTGTCCTAAATACTTATGTTTTATTATGTGTTGCAAAAGGTTTACAAAAATTTCAGGCACAATAAATCCATCTGCAAATACAAAAATTCGAAAATGCCTTCAGAAGAATGCATTCCTCATACACTAAGAAAATCCCAATGAATTCCATATTGTCATACATCCAAAAGAGATTACAACCAACTTAAGTGGACACTTTCTATTTTATTACGTCCAAGGTCTTACAGATTCTAATGTTATCAGTTATCAGTACTTTATCTTTTTGCTGTCTGCACTTTTTCACTCTTATTTAGCTGTAAGCACCTTTCCATATGTTATTCCTACTCATCTTCACTCTTCATTTCTTTTGCCTTCTTACTTCTAGCGTCAATCTGGCCCTCGTCCATTCCTTTCTGAAATTCCTTCGGTACCTCCTTCAGATCTTTCGCCGTCTTTCCAGCATCTCTGCCCAATTCAGCTAGTTTCTCTGGTCCGAGCACGAAAGCTCCCGCCACGAGAATAATTGCTATCTCAGGAACACCGAGACCAAAGAGTCCCATAGTCTGGACAGCAGCAACCGATTTCCGCTGTTTCTCTACTGCCTCTGGAAAGATAAAATGATTCGTGTTCTGAAGTGAATTTACGTTTGATATCTGTTGAGATGCCAGACCTCGATTTTGCACCACAAACGAAGATGTGAGGCTCAGATACGATAGCAGTAGCAATATGGTTGAGTAATTCATAATTCTTGTTGTCGTGTTGGTCCTTGGTGTTGCGGTGAATGCAGTTCAATATGGGGATGATGAGTTGCCTGATTTCTAATTTTGGACTTTAGACAGCTTTAGACTTTAGTTGAGGTGTCAAAGAGTCCGCGTCATAACTGCTTTGGATTTGCTGAAAGCGGCGGGAAAACGGTCCGTGTTTCTATTGTCTCTCTAGTAGAAGCCCGAATGAAAAATCAATAGGTTATATTCATATGTTATGTTGTGTTTTATGTTTTATGCAACTTGAAATCAAAATGGAGAATTCAGAACTGGCTGCGCTCGTTGATGACCATATTGTAGATTAGATAGAGGTCATATGAAGCAGATGTACATTGGAACTCTCACAAAATTTGTCTTTTAGTTACGTCTGATTTTATGGTTACAAAAATTCTTCCAATCACTCTCGTATCTGAGATCATCAGTTGCATCTATTCGAATAATCTCGCGAAAGATCACTGTAGCTGTACTAAATCAAATTGTGTCGACCACATTCATTGCTCAAGTAAACTTTCAGCGGACCTCCCTAGCTAGTTAAATGTCTCAAATAAGCACTTTCAAATGTAAAGAGATTGTACAATAAGCTTACTCCTTCGAAGCCTTCTCTTCCACCTTCTCTTCCACTTCCACTTTCGCTTCTACCTTCTCCACATCAGCAGCAGAAATTTCTTTTTTCATTGCCATAGCCTGTTGCTCTCCCTCGTCCAATCCCTTCTGGAACTCCTTGGGGACCTCCTTCAGCTCTCCAGCAATCTTTCCAGCATCCTTTCCAAGCGCAGCCAATTTTTCGGGACCGAGAACGAAAGCTGCAGCAATAAGAATGACAGCTAACTCCGGTCCTCCAAGTCCGAATAAAGACATGGTTTGCACTTGTGCCATGGAATAACGTTGGTTCTCAATAGCAATAGGTTTCTCTACAGTGGGAGATGCTTGTTGAAGCGAGTTTATGTTGATTGACTTGTTGATGAAAGTTTGTTTAGTCGGTGCAAAGGCAGCGGCAGATGCAAACATAGCAGTGAAGATGGTGACGAGAGCAGAGCACTTCATGATCGATAGTTGGATGTTGCTACTGTGTTGAGTGGTGAAAGAAATTGATTTGATGTGATGATGCTCGCACCGTTGGTTTGATGGTTGATTGATTGATGGTTGATGGCTGATGCAACGCAAGAAAATCGGATATCTTCAAGCCCAAACCCCGGGTATGGCAGTGAACTCATATCCTATTAGATTCCAACCAACCAAAACTAAATCTATCCTCACATTTTGTTTTTTTATTTCCTTCTCTCAAACATTTATCAAGGAGTTGTTATAAGTTATAAGCATATTATTGCTACCAGTAACCGTATCAATAGGCAGAAACAAATTCAAACATGGGAAATAGAACAAAAGGAAAGATCAAGAAGAAGTCCATCAAGGCTGCATCCCACTCTGGGATGGGGTCCAAGCGTAAGCTTTCGCGCATGGGAAAGAATCTAAAGAAGAATAATGCAGGTTTGGAAGCAACCTTCATTACAAGATCTGCAACTCTCAAGAGACTGAAAGTCACCCTGAAAGATTTTCGCCGACTTTGCATTCTAAAGGGTGTGTACCCTCGTGAACCTAGAGGCAGGACTCCTGGTAACAAGAAGGGACAGGTATTCTATCACATTAAGGATGTCAAAGCTCTCACACACGAGCCCTTGCTTGCCAAGTTCCGTGAGTTTAGAGCATTCATGAAAAAAGTGCGAAAGGCAGCAGGAAGGAACGAAAAAGACGAGGCTGCTCGTAAAGATTCCTTTGCCCCTACATACACTCTTCATCATTTGGTTCGCGAGCGTTATCCTCGCTTCGTTGATGCTTTGTCTGATCTAGATGATGCGCTCGCATTGACTTATCTATTTGCAGCACTTCCTAGTACAGGGCGTGTTAATGCGAAAATCACAAAGAAAGCACAGTCTTTGGCTGCACAGTGGGGAGCATACTGTTCCACTACTTCTGCCGTTACAAAGTCCTTTGTTTCGGTCAAGGGAGTATACATGGAAGCAACAATTCAAAATACCAAGGTTTGCTGGGTTATTCCTCACGCTTACACACAAAACATCCCAAGAGATGTTGATTTCAGGGTCATGGGCACTTTCTTCGAATTTTATGAGACTCTACTTAGTTTTGTCATGTACAAATTGTACACTGACATCGGTGTCAGGTATCCTCTTCCTGTGACTAGTGTTGAACTTAGCGGAAGTACTTCTGTGTTGGCTGCGAATCTGCACGTATTGAAGAAGGTACTACAACAGGCTGGAAATGGCGCTTCAAATGCTATCTCCGAGGCTGTGGATATGCAGGCAATCGAAAAGACAGAAAAGAAAGTTGGCGGATCTAAATCGAATCGTGACAAGCTAAAGACTATCGACGAAGCTCTGAAGCAGGTTGACGAAAGCGATGACGATGAAGACATGGATGGTGACGAAGATGAGGTTGATTTAGCTGGGCCGTTGAAAGACGCACTGGAGAGCATGAATCAAGATGCAGCTGTTGGGGCAAATCAAGTAATGACTCTCGACGAGGATGCGAGCAAACGCAAGCGACTCTTCGCAGGAATGACCATTTTTATTTCTCGTGAGGTTCCAAAAGGATATCTTGAGCTTGTCTGTTTGGCTTATGGTGGAAATGTTGGATGGGAAGGAAATGATTCGCCCGTCAGTGTAAAGGACCCATCCATTACACATCACATCGTTGACCGTCCTAAGCTCCCTTCGTCCTACGATGATCTTCCAAAGTCAAGAGAATTTGTGCAACCACAGTGGCTTTTGGACTCTGCTAACTTTTCGTTCTTGCTACCAACGAGCAGATATGCTATTGGAGCAGAATTGCCACCCCACCTTTCACCTTGGGTCGACAACGACGAAGAGGCTTACAAACCTGCATATGCAGAGGAAATTGAACACCTCAAGAACGGTACTGTGATGCCTGTTAGAGTTGTCAATGAGATAGCTGCCGAAGATGACAAGGGAGAAGAATCTATTGCATACTCAGAAAATGAAAGTGGTAGCGATGGAGAAGCAGAAGAGAGCGAAGCTGATGAGATTGAAGAGGAAGAAGAAGAAGAGGAGGAAGATGAGAAGGAACTGGAAAAGAAGCGTGCTAAGCGCAAACTAAAAGAGGTAAGTTGGCATGTATGATTTAAATTTGTTGCTTCAAACTGACGATAATGTGCTCAACGCTCTTTTACATCGAAATTAACAGGACGAGGAAGAAAAGGCCCTAGCCAAGACTATGATGAGCAAGAGAGGAAAAAGATTGTATGGACGTATGCAGCATGGGCTTGAGAAGAAACAGGCTGCAGTAGAAGTACTACATAAGAGAAGGAAGGAGATCGAACGAGTCAAGGGAAAGAACAAGACTGAAGATGGTGATACCATGAGTAAAGCTAAAGTATTGCGTCTAAGAACAGAGAGGCGAGCAATTGAAAAAGATTACGAGAAGACTGCATCAGCAGGTTCTATGAAGAAGAGAAAGAATTCTAAGAAAAAAAAACAAGCCTAAGAAAAATGTTCCCGTATTAGTAAAATATGGTTTCAGGCTTTTCAGGGTAAACTAATTACAGCACTATATACTAACTGCACTAGCACAATTATCAACAATAATCATTGAACATGAGATAAACGGATCACATACTTTAACGAATTTAATGCATTTACTATCATATATTAATATTTTCAGCTTGCTCCCCTTCGTGGAGTCTCTTCCATACCTCTTCAAAGAATTTCTGCCTCCATCCTGTTGTTCTTCTTGTCCAGTGGCCCTTCTCACATTTGAGTTTCTTTAACTGTTCTTTGACTTCCTCGGGGCACTTTTTGCACTTTAGAACGTGAGAAAATATATTCTGACTGGTACTGTTTGTTGAAAGAGCTTTTGGTGATGTTGGAAAGTACTTTCCCAAACCTGCGTGCCCGGAACAATGTCGACATTGGAAACCATGGAAACCTGACGAGCATCTACTGCGGGCAATATATCTATCTGCGTCTGTAAACTGACATGATTCAACTTGACGCAATAAGGTATAGAGGAATGGGGTGATGATGTCCTCGTCATCTGGGAAGACGATGAACTTTCCCTTAGTAACAAGATTACTACTCTCTTTGTCCTTGTCTATACTGGAACTATAGTCGTCACAAAACTTTGATTTCAAGAGCGTTTTGGCTGCCTTTTTGGCATTTTCATCATCACTTATTTTG
>Ga0307981_1003114_pt1 | contig 12757 bp, 9 predicted proteins | sample OrgLakmetagen987_FD_201849 | JGI IMG/M metagenome (GOLD analysis project Ga0307981, IMG submission 201849) | Saline water microbial communities from Organic Lake, Antarctica - #987 | ecosystem: Environmental > Aquatic > Non-marine Saline and Alkaline > Saline | place: Antarctica: Organic Lake... | reverse complement strand
CCTTCTCCAAACACAAGTCTCGTAGTTTTATCAGATTCGTTTCGTATTCCTTCTTGAGATGTGCCATCTCTTCTTGATGATCACGATTCAGATCCACAATCTTGGCCTCGTATTCCTTCTTGGCATGACTAAGTCCCCGGCTGTCGTGCTTTCTTGACCCTCCCTCGGTGGCCGACCCGACAGAAGAGTTGTCACTGTCCCTGTTTCGGGACCTGGTGCTGTGACCAGAATCCTTATCAATCTTGACATACAAAGGCTTGTCGCTCTTGTCCTCCGACTTGCGCTTGGCGTGTGACAGAGACCTGAGGAGGAGATCGGTGATTACACCAGAGGGAAGTTTCCGACAGACGCGGCTTACTTCCTCCTTCTCTAGCTCGCTGAACTCCTTCCAGTTGTGGGACAGTTCCTTGATGCATCGTTTTTGCAGACTGGTAATGTTGGAAAAGTTCAGAACCGACGTCGTCGCCATGACGAGATCGGCCTCCATCTCGAGCATTACTAGCGCTACCGTGTGATCAATCAATGGCAAGTGCTTTTCGTCACACAGCTTCAAGAAGACACCGGCTTCCATTCGTCCCTTGTTGAGCTTACAGTATTCAGCCAGCAGAAGACTAATATGGTAATGTTTGGCCTTTGAGTCGATCTCTGGTGCCACCATTAGTCGCATGAAGAACTCGGGATCCATCATTTGCACCAATTCGCCTTTCGGTTCAATCTGAAGAATGCTCTTTCCAGCGTGCCGTGCTACCATGGCAGTGATCTTCTCGTCGGATAGCAGCACACTGTGTTTGTAATACGTGACCCCATTCTCCAGCGAAATGTCCTTGATGAGGAATTCAGTTGCCAGCTTGAACAGGATCTTGAGACCAAAAATCTTGGCGAGATGGCGCATAGCGGTGGCGTTCGCGGTAGTCACCTCCAAAGCTCCATCCTTCGAGTAAACAAAATCCAAGAACTGGGGAAAGCAATCGAATGCTGGTTCTTCCATCGATATTTCGCTTTTGTTGGCTGCCGTACCGGCTCTTTTGCGAAAGACTCCCACAAAGTACTCACACTTTCGAGGCCCAACCGCGAGAATGTTCTTGTGAAGATGGTACGGTTTGATTTCTCCGCTGCCCTTGTTGGTAAGAACAACGGTCCAGTCACTAAGACTTTGTTCAGGATCTAGTCGCCATGTCAAGGTCTCGTCTTCAAAATCCTTGGCATCCCCCCCCATTGATAGTAATTCTTCATCATAATCAAATAGACCTCCGTCACACGCATCATCCTCCATATCAAAAGACCCAACTTCCGGCCCAACTTCCTTTGCCTCGCCAGTGGATTCATCATCTGTCGTTTCTTGCGTCGGCGTCAAAGAGCTGGAATCGTCATCTACCGACCCCGGTTTCCTTGGCGGTGAGCAAATGCCCGGTGCTGCTTCGTTCGCTGGTCGCTCCCGAGAGCTTGAGAATACAGGATGATTTTCCTTGTGACTTTCCCTATGAGATTCTTTTCTTGGTGAGGCAAGAACCTCACTCTTCTTGTGTGAAGATTCGGTCTCTTTTCGGGATATTGAATCCGAATGCTTACTACTACTGGGAGAGGACCTACTGCTACCAATACTTGAGTGCGAGTGCGATGACTTGGTAGCAGGGTCCGCGTTGGTGGACGCGCCGCCGCGACCATCATCACCGACTACCGATGCATTATCCTCCGTATCACACTCTTCAATGGCTTCCATTTTCAAGCTTGTGAGCATACTCTTCATGCCCCTTCGCTTACTCATGATTGCTAATGCACAATTACTCTCAGTATCTCCACGACTACAACAACGACAGCCTGGTAACAAAGAGGGGAAGGCACTGAAATTTGAGTAATAGCGACTTGCTGGTTACCATAAGGCCCAACACATGCGGAGGTCTGGAGCGTTAAAGAAAGAAGTAGTCATCAATGGATGACTCATTGGGTCATTCTAGGAAAATACATAGATCACTTTTAAGTCATTTCCCGCTGGGCCTGATCTATTGGGAGCAAAAGGATAAATGATATTTTCGGAGCAGCGTGTGTGGCCCTTCCTACAGTACCTACCTACCTGACGACCATCATCACAACATTCTGCCGGTACCGGCGCGTAACATCGGAACTGGTCAATAAGCCGATGAGCCGTTGAGACATTGCCTTCAGATATGTTTCTGAGGCAATCGTTCCCGCGTTTCTTCGGTCCCGCTTTGGATTTTGGCGGGAAAACGAGCCTCATTCGTCACGAAAGATATCGTCTTTCGATCGATCCGCTCTGAGACCGGTAATACAGTATTCACTCCGTCCATTTTACCATTGCCATTCATACGCAAAGGTATATACCAAAGCAGCACCGCCATCCGTTACACTTTTGCTCTTGTGCGTGTCTCTCCCCTACGTAGTAATCGATTTTAGCTCCATTACTCTTAAGATAGAGCTATATAATGACACCTTCGACAGCAGCGGCGCCAAAGCGCCAAGAGTCCGACGTATACGACCGTCAGATCCGTCTCTGGGGAGCCGAAGCGCAGGCCAAGATGGCCACCACCAAGGTCCTCTACATTCACATGACGGGTACGTCGTCCGAGGTCCTAAAAAATCTCGTCTTGGCTGGAATCCGAGCCAGTATCTGCGACAATCGGGCCTTTCCTGACGAAGTCGTGGACGCGCCCATTTTCTTGCTTTCGGCACAGGACCGTACTTGTCCCACAGGGGCAGAACCAGCGTCCAAGAAACAAAAGTACGGCACGGTGGCCGAGGCCATGAAACCCGTCGTGGAAGAACTCAATCCTCTCCTGGGAGAGTGCGACATTGTGTCTACGGCCGTGTCGGATCTCTCGGACGACTTCTTGGCGCAGTTTAGCATCGTTGTGGCCTCGCGCGTATCCATGAAGGATGCCGTGCGCATCTCCAAGGCAGTCACTTCAGCGAGTGGCAAATTCTACATGGTGGACTGTTTTGGTCTCTACGGAGCAGCCGCTTTGGATCTGGGCGACAAACATGCGTTTCGTCCGGAAAAGGGAAAGGAACTCCTGGACGCCACAATCATGGAACCTCACGTGCCTTTGGAAACCATGTTTCAAGTGGCCATTGCGGACGCGACCAATCGGTTTCACAAGACGCCGCCAGCTGCATGGATTCGCTATCGATCGATTCTCGAATATGTCGAGCAGACCCAGACTTGGCCGACTGCTGGCAAGGCCGAGGAGTTTAGCAAGTTGATTCGGAGTTGGATCGAAAAGGAATCTCCCGCTCTGCTGGAGAATGAACACTTGAGTGAAAAGTCTCTACAAGAATTAGCCAAGGTAGCCACCAGCGAAGTGGCTCCATTGTGTGCCGTCTTGGGAGGTGTCGTTGGAAACGAAATTATCAAGGTAATCAGCGGCAAGGGAGAGCCCGCCAACAATACTCTTCTTTTGGATGGAATGAGCTGCAAGTCATGGACCTTTTTGGTCAAGCCCAAGTAAGCCCATTACAACGTGGCTAGCAGTAGCAGGGATACGATTTATATATAACTATAGAACGAATACCACCCGGGACTTTCATTATCCACCTTCACTACTCATATTTTAACCTATAGGTAGCGCCTCTCCCGCAATTGTTAGCGGAAGGCCAAAGATTCCCGAGGCCGATGTTGGCTGAAGCACCAGGAGCTTTAGCCGGTCGGGAGCAATCACTTGCACGTGCAGATTCATTTCCCTGAGACACACTTCCTGAACCATTTCTTGAAGCACCTGAAGCCGCTTTTCTCGATCCGTCGTGATGAGTTCCAACCGCTGCCGTACCTTTTCCAACGATTGTTCCGAAGCCACGGCGAAACTAATCTCCATTTCGGCACGTCGAATATTTTCCGCGAGTTCCTCAAAGTCCATGATCAGTGTCAGCTCTTTCTGTCGCTGCGCCATGGCGCACCAATCCTGCATTTGACAACGAAAAAGTTCGTCGTCCAAATCGGTGCATCCCTGGACAGAGGACGAGGGCAGATCGAGTTCCGTCCTTTTTTCCAACCGAAATGCGCCTCGTGTTTCACAAAGTGTCGCCAATAATTGCAACTGATCCACAAACCGATCCAGTTCCTTTTCAATCACACTTCCGTCCTTTCCAATTGCAGCACTTGGATATCGTGACTGTTCTTCGTCCCGGGGTACACCTTGTAGATCCAGCAAGAGCGGTCGGATTCCCGACGACATGTCATTGCTGGTCTTTCGGCACAGCAAGCCCTTCAAGCGACGCAGCGTCTCTTGCAATTCCAAGGAGGCGGATTCGGTCAACGTTCCGGGAACTACCTTGAGTCGCGCCTTGCGGTGATCCAAGAATCGTGCCAGCTCACAAAACGGAAACAGCGCCTTGGCCATGTCCATTTCGAATTCTTCACACTGTCGTTCCAAGGCCAGAGCTTCCACGAGCTCGGGTGTTTCCAATAATGCTTTCAGCCGCTGCTTGGCCTTGGCGCCTCGTTGAGCCACTTTGGCTGGCGACGACAAACCCAGATACTCATTGACCAAGAGTAAATTGGGTGCACGCTGTACGGTTTGATGTCCTTCGAGAAAGGCCCGAAAGGGTGCTCGGTATTCACACTTGATAAGATATAAACGCTTGGCAACGACCGAATCAGCTTCCATGGCGGTGCGAAACTGTACCAAGCGAGCCGGAATGTCCGTTTGCAAAAGCTGTAGGAGCAAGGCCGCTTGTCGTTCCGTCTTGGGCGCCAGTGGCTGGCGATTGCTACTAGTACCTGCAGTAGTGTTATCCAAGGATCCCACCAAACTTGTTTCCACGGTATCTCCACAAAAGGGATGTTTATACAGTGTTCGGAGTAGCCGCTGGTGAGTTTGGGCGGCATCGTCGGCCCAGACAGTATCGGGGCAGTAGAGGCGTGGGGATTCCCAGCAATCGCGGGGGCGTTGTGACAAAGGGTGACGTCGAGCCGTGTCTCTAGCCGATTCCTGCAGCGAGCTCTGCATACTCTGCGATCCAATCCCTGAAAACACTGCGTTTCCAACCGAGCTGGAGGAAACGCTAGAGGATTGCTCAAAGGGTTCACTCAGGTTGGCAGATTGCGCCAGTTTGTCGGTTGTTAAGCGTTCAATGGCGTCTTGCGACGACTCCAAACAAGCTCTGGCGAAGTTCTCCATCAGCGATCGTCTCATGCCGATATCCAGTTCGTTTCCAAGCTCGCGTAATACTACAATGGCTTGCTTCTTGAGGTCTAGCCAGGCAGCGAGAAGGGCGTGGCTAGTGGTGAGCGTTGCCGTGAGTTGTCCTTCGACCGTGTGAAAGAGAGCGACGTCCAAAAGCGTCATGAGACCTGGAACAGCATGTACTTGCATTGGGTGTTCTTCCGAGTCCCCGGGTGTCGGTGCTTTCAAGAACGAAAGCAAGGAGGTCAAGAAAGTTGCCATGGTGAAAGATATAATATGTTCTAATATTGCGATTGCGACACGCTCGTCCTTACTTCCATTCCGCCCATCAAAATGGCGCGAAGTTGCGTGAATGAAACGACGCACGACACCATCGATCGCGAAACGCGAAACGCAACATACGACATGCGACATTGAGAGTTGAGAGCAGGGAGCATCGTCTATCGTCTCTTTTACTACTCTCCATATAAGTCTCTCCGTCGAGACCTTCCAACTTCCATAATATCCACACCCTATCACCACCATGCCCGTTCATTCTTTACACGTCTTTGACCGCAAGGGAAAGACTCTCTTTACCAAGAGATTCATCAAAGACACGGAAGAGACCGACCCCGAGCAATTATCGGAACAACGCAAGCTGGTGTTTGGCATGCTATTTTCCCTCCGGGAAGTTGCGGCGAGCTTGGCCCCGGACAGCAAGGCCAAGGACAGTGGGTTACATTCCGTCAAGACGGGTGCGAGTACATTGCATACTTACGAAACTGCCAGCGGCTTGCGATTTGCGCTCTACGTGACCAACGATATCTCGATTACTAGCAACAACAGTAGCAACAACTACAGCGGAATCCGCACGGCCTTGCAACACATTTACGACGATCTATGGATTCAATGTGTGATACGATCACCGCTCTATACACCAACGCATCCCAACGTAACAGACACCAACTTTGAAGCCAAACTCGATGGCTTTTTGCAGGCTCAAACATGGTATCGTTAAAGAGACCTATTTCGCTCTTTTACAATAGAGTACGTAAGTTGTTGACTACTAATATACCGTAGCTAGCTAGTTCGCTGTTATGACCGTTTCGTCATGCCTCTAGTTTGCCTTGACCTTCTTGGTAGGAGGCGCCGACGCCGATGGTCCCCGCGGTGCCGCCTTGCGTTGGGCCGCCGCATTCACCTTGCGCTCTTGGACTTCTCGCAAGCCCTCGTCCACTTGCACCAATTCCCCATCCACGTTCAACAAACGTTCCTTGACACTGGCAAGCTCTTGTTCGAGGAACTTTTGAGCTTCCAACAAGGCATGAAAGTCCTCGGTATCGGAAAACTTACCGAACTGAGCTTCTTGGGAGTATTCGACCGTGGGTGCCGACGACAACTGCATCAATTGACCGTAAAACGTTTCCGTGGGATCCGTAAAGACGACTTCGTCGTACGTTTCAGCCACGACTGGCTTATCAGTATTTGTGGGAATCGCGTTGGTAGGTGTACCCGGTGGATATAGCTTGAGTCCGTGCGTAACCTGTGGTATTAATACGTGAGCAACGCAAGAGTGTGAGACGAGATACCTCTAGAGCACACCACCCAACCACCATCGTGCATTCCAGTAAATGGTCAAACCTACCACAGTGGCCTTTTCCAAAGGATCTTTCCAAACGATACGAATCTGCGCTTCGAACTCTCCCCATCCTCGCTCTGTTACTTCATACGGCGGCGCCGTGAGCTCTCGCGTAGGTTGCGCAAAAGAAGCATGCAGCTGAAAGACCACTTTAGATATTGCCGCCGACAAGTCTTCATTGTTGGGACCTCGAAGATGCAATGTCCATAGATGCGTTTGGAACTCGTCCGCCTTTTTCCCCAGATAATAAGCAACGCTACCGTACACAATGGGCAAACAGGCTGTCGTCTTGTCGAGGCGCTTGAGAGCGGCTGGGCCCGACGAAGCAACCGACTGTGCGGACAATACCGATTGTGCCGCCGATGCTAGCACGTCCGTCATTATGATTATGCTGTTGCTACTGCTCTTATAAATTATTCCTTTACTCGCAAGCGTAAGGATGCTGATATAGCGATCAAGGGAGCTTATTATATACCGTACTAAGTAGTCAACACCGCCATTGTGATGAGATCATAGATCATCACAGCATATACCGTATGTACGTATGTATGTACGATGTCGCGTGCCGCCGACCTACCGCCGACACGACGGACGAGCGCAATAATAGCGCGAAACGACGTCTTTCCTTTCCCTACTTCTATCACGCGTCATTCATTGCCAAGACGACGAGAAGTACTATACTCCTCATTATACTAGCCACATGCATGCCATGTATTCTAGTGGTTTAGTCTACAGTGTTGGATTCTTCCAATCGTAGGGCAGGCACATTTGCTTCCAGCCTTCGGGTCTCGGAATACAACCCTCACGATCACGACGGTTCAGCTTGAGCTTCTTCTTGTCTATCTTGTCTGGGGGCATACGAATATAGTCATGCCGTTGCATTCCTTCCAGCGAATAACTAGTTTTTCCTGTGCAGCACCAATCTCGGTAATCCTTGTAGCACTGCATGGCCTCGCCACTTGGATTGAACTCGCAGTAGGGATGCGACACCTTTCGAGATTCCTCTGGTGTCGCTAGTACCAGCGACATGGGCATGGACTGGACAAAACTGCTTGGTCTAGCAGCGACCACAACGTCTGCATAGCTCAGCAGTAGCATGTCCATTACGCTATCCTCCCACCCCTGCAGACATGTTGCACCTGTATTTACCACTTTCCCCCTTTCCCCAAACATTACACCCGTGCCAGGCTTGAGCGTTTCCTGATCGTAGGTTATAACTTTCATTCTCCCTTTTAATAGCGTTCGGAGCCTGTCGATCATGGAGGGCGTGTCTGTGGCAACAAACAACGCGGTCGACTCGTCGCCCCAATTTGCGTTCAATACTCTCCCGACCACACGTTGAGCCCACTCGTCTTCGTTACCAATCACGCGATTGCGACTGGTAAAATGACCGGTTTCTCCATTGCCAGCACGAATGTGCATCCCAACGACCACTGTCGCGTTGAAGAAATGGTCTCTTCGAAATGCGTCGACTTGATCTCGGAGGCGGAAACGCTCTCGCATGCTACGATAGAATCGCACGTCTTCCTTTTCTTTATCGAACGAGCAAGCGCAAGTTTCGTTGACCCCTTTGCGAATGAGCTTCCAGAATCCCGGGACATCGTTGTTGACGCGTACAGATCGAAAGAGGTCCGTCACATTGACGAGTTCCTCAACCGGCTGCTTTCCAAAAAGATAATGAAAAACTTCCACCTTGGCATCGCAGTATCCCCAAAAGGCTCGTAGACCAAATCCTAGCATCTTGGCCAGATAGTTTGCCTCTGCCAACTTGGACACGCGATGGCCCAGCCCACAGCACGCCATGTAGTCGACCGAAGACCGGTCTTTAACCTGCTCCACTCCAAACAGTGGAATCTTGTTGCTGATATCTTTGTTGCGTGGCTTATACCCGACTCGTATCTTCTCTTGTAGCCCAGAGTCTACTATCGCGTGTTCAGGCGTCGGAGCACTCTCGAGCTGGAAGAGAATGACGCAGTAGCTCAACAAGGACACGCCCACTGCCGCAAACAGAACGGTCGACAATCGTAGGCGCCGTGGCGGCACTCTCTTTGTCGACAACAATGGTCTGGTAAACATGTTCTATAGTCAGTTCTCTACAGTATGACAAGGTATCGCCATCTTTGTCATCACACTAGCTAGCATCACTTGGGTGCTTTACACGCGGCCAGAAGAAACGCTCGCCATTGTGACATTGTGACTTATTTGTGACCGACGGGATGACCAATCTCGAGAAAAAATGAGCGCGAGGCCACCAGGCTCGTTTCTGGGGTTGGGAAGGTTGAATAATGTAGAGTTGTCTCTACTTTACTACCTACATCCTTATGCTATCATATACGTCTTTCCCCAACCACCATGCTGCTGCAGTCAAAACCTACGAGTAGCACTCTGCTCGTAGCAACCTTATAGCTAGCGCTTGAGACGTCCACTGCTTCGCGATCCGCTCTTCTTCTTGGGCGTCGCCGAGAACGTGCTGGTACTTCCAAAGTTTCCAAAGGCGCTGGCTGGAGCTGCGGCGCCCGGGGCAGCCGGCGCTGCACCAAACACGCCACCCGCTGCGGGAGTAGAAGCAGCACCAAACAAGCCACCACCACCAACAGCAGCAGGTGCTGGCGCACTACCAAACAAGCCACTACCACCAGCAGCAGGCGCTGCAGGGTTGCCAAACAAGCCACCTCCGGCCGGAGCTGGATTGGGCGCGGCGCCAAAACCGAATCCACTGGGAGCTGGCGCCGGACTTGCACCAAACAATCCACCTGCCGGTGCTTGTCCTAGAATACCTGGTGGACCAGGACCAGAAGCTTGCTGCTGCTGCTGTTGTTGTGGATTTTGTTGACTCGCTTGCACGTACATGCGCTGAATCTGATCGTCCAACTTGCGCTGACGCTCGCGTTCTTGGTGCGCCTCCACTTGCAACACATTGTCTTCACGTTCGTACATTGAATACTTGTGTCGCAAGACTTGCATTTCAACGTGCACGTGTTGAATGTTGTTGGACACTTGGCACAGGGCCCGGTGCTGAGTTTCCACAATCGACACCACGTCGGCGGGTTCCATGCCCTGTGACGACTGCGACTGTTGTTCCAACTGTCGACTGTACTGTACTGCTTGTTCTCGCAACGCGTTCAGTCGGTCGTTCATGGCCGCCAGCACTTGCCACATGTACGGACTGGGCATGCGTTCCACGCGATCGACGTGGGCCAATTGCTGATCGAGCAATTGTCGCACGCGGTGGACCGTGTCGGCGTCTTTGCACTCGTCTTGGTGGGGCGGCGGTTGGAGCCGCACGCCGCGGCGCACCGCCACGGCTTCCACGGGCCACCGTCCGTACAGGTAGGCTTGTTGCGTGGACGTTTCGCACGCCACCTTGTTGGCGTCGGCCCGAGCCTGCCAGTGGCGCAAGTCTTGTTGCAGCGACAAAATGGTGCGACCGAGACTGGCCATTTGTGTTTGGAGTGGAGCAGTAGCAGTAGCGCCTGCCGAGGTTCCGCTACTATTATTGCCACTACCACCGTGCGTGGTGAAAGAAGAATCCACCAACAAGGCCTTGGGGGCCATGGACTGGACGTGGTTCATGCTGCGCTTGTGACGCATCATGGATTCGTGTAGTTCGTCAATGGCGCGGCGATACTCGGCTGGTAGTTGGGAGTAAGGTGTCGATCCAGCCACTACCATGGCTGGCTGTTGCTGCTGTTGTTGGGGATACTGATGCTGCTGCTGCTGTTGGGGATACTGCGATTGAGGATACTGTGGTTGAGGCTGTCCCGGACTGATACCCCCAAAGCCAAAGGCCGTTGGTGCAGCAGGTGCGGCAGCCGTACCGCCAAAGGAAAAGCCCCCCGCTGCTGGAGGCGCACCAAAGGCTGGTGATGGTGCCGCTGCTACTGCAGTGGGACTCCCAAACAAGCCTCCACCACCCGCGGCTGGAGCCGCGGCGCCAAAGGAAAAGCCACCTGCAGCGGGCGCAGCCGGAGTCGCTCCAGCAAAGGAGAACGCCATGTATATATGTGTGCCTTTTTATATGTCTAGAGAGTATTAATACGGACGGGACAGTCGACCTGCGTTGAGTATATGCGCTCTAGCAGCAGAGAGGAGCAGACCGTGCTCAACGAGTCAGTCAGAGTCTGCAGTAGACTACGTGCGGTCGCTTTGGTGCGGTGCTATGCTGTGTACTGTGATACTGACAACTGTATACTACAGTACTGCAAGACGAAAGACTTGGCTATTATATCCATTAATTGTCCCTTCATGGTCGGCTGTTTGTTGGTTGCTTGGAGGTCACCACCAGTCGTCGCAATGGTACACTAAAAAATATAGTAGATTAGTTTAGCAATAAACAACATATCTTACGACAGTTTGTCATTTCCGACTTATTCCGTGGATCGAATGGGCGGTGAGCGAGCGAACGTGACAATGGCGAACGACAGAATCAATCGCCTTGCCCTCGTAGTAATTTGCAGTGTGTCACATTGCCCTTTTTGTTTCTCTCTACTAGTAGTAGAGGAGCAAGTCGCCTCTCTTTCCTGATATATATATATATATATATTATAGAGTAGTCTTATCCCAGCGAAGCAGTATCCCAGACCCTAGCACAGACACACAATATACTTTTGGATTTGCTGGATTGATTCGCCATGAGCGACCCCATGGACGTGGACCCCATCGACGGAGGCCCGGCACCACGCACGGCATCCTTTACCTTTCAGACTGCTGCTCCTGCTGGTACTACAATTACTGGTACACCATTGGTCGTACCAGTCACCACCACCAACACAGCCACTAAGGAAGAAGAAGCGCGGCAAGCCATCGACCTGTTGAGCGGGGACGATGTTGCAGGCCGCGTGCTGGCCGCCAGTCGATTGGATGCCATGGCCACCGTACTGGGACCGGAACGAACGCGGGAGGTAGGTCACTTCTTGGTTGTGTCGGCATACAACTGATACAACCTCTTTTTAAAGTTACACTTTGTACACTACATCAATATACATTCTCACACGTACCTTTTTTTTCATTTCTGGCACTCCCTTTGATCTTCTTCACAGGAACTCCTTCCCTTTGTCGCTGAAGGCGTCGACGACGAAGACGAAGTTCTCTTGCCCATGGCTGAGTCCTTGGGACGCATGGTGGAACACGTTGGCGGACCCATGCATGCGCACTGCCTCCTCCGACCCATTGAGCTCTTGCTGACGGTAGAGGAAACAACAGTTAGGGAAGCGGCTGCCGCCAGTGCCCAAGAAATTGCTCGGAAATTGCCAGAGGAAACCTTTCAAGAGGATTATGCCGCAATGGTTGGACGATTGGCCGTCAAGGAATGGTTCACGGCACGCATTTCGGCCGTCGTCTTGATTGCGGCCGCGTATCCGCGATTGACTGGAACGCAACAGCTCACGGAGCACTTGGAATTCTTTGCCGCATTGTGCAAGGATGATACACCCATGGTACGAAGAGTTGCGGCGCAGTATCTGGGAGTCATGGTGCAAAATGTCGTGACCGTGCAGGGGCGAGAAACATTGCAAGAAGACGGCAAGGTGGTGGAATTGTTAATGCCCCTGTACGAAGAGTTTGCTTCCAATGAACAGCCAGATTCGGTGCGATTGCAAACGACGGAAAACTGCGTCGCTTTTGGTAAAATGATGACCGACTTGGCGCCGTTGCGAGAGTCCGAGATTGCCTTGCTCCAACGGATCTTACCATTGATTGTCGCAACGATTGACGACCGATCGTGGCGTGTCCGGTGGACGGCGGCTGCAAAGTTTGCGCATGTCATTAAAGCGTATGATTCCTTGCCGAGTGCCATGGACTCGCTCATTCCAGCCTTTGAAAAGCTCTTGCAGGACCCCGAAGCCGAAGTCCGAACGGCAGCAACCTTTAATTTTGCGCGCGTGGCCCGATGTACGGCTCGTGTCCCTCTTCCGCCCCAGAACCGCCCGCCGCAAGATGGAGACGGCGAAGGTGCTGCCTTGCCACGGGTTTCTGTTGCCGAGCGTTTGGTCAAGCGCGTGAC
>Ga0307981_1003113_pt1 | contig 12759 bp, 9 predicted proteins | sample OrgLakmetagen987_FD_201849 | JGI IMG/M metagenome (GOLD analysis project Ga0307981, IMG submission 201849) | Saline water microbial communities from Organic Lake, Antarctica - #987 | ecosystem: Environmental > Aquatic > Non-marine Saline and Alkaline > Saline | place: Antarctica: Organic Lake... | reverse complement strand
TTGATAGAGTTAAATCTAATTCGCGAATCTTGGATTGCAGAGTAGACAGCATCTTGGAATCGTGCCCTGAGGCTGTAAGATCTTCATTATCATCACTTTTTTGATCCATTGTCATCGCCTGAATTGTCGGCGCAAAACAATGGCGTGCGTACAGCTGCAATGTAAGGAATGTATCCGAGTTGCTGTTACTGTTACTGTCCGCAGCAGCAGCAGCCTCAGTGTCAATTTTCAAATCTACATTGCTGTCCTTGGCCTCTTCCACAAGACGAAGCGGCGAAATGGTCATGCAATGAATTTGATTAATGTTTTGGATAAGCCTGTCAGATGAGTTAACAAATACAATAGCTCCCAGATTGTTGGAATCAAAAGCCTCCGTGGATGAAATAACTTTCGAAGAAGAGCGCTGAATCCAGCAAAAAAGACGTGGTACGATAGTAATTGATGTCTCTTGCTCACCGCTAGCTTCTGAATCTAACTGTAGGAAGGAATCGATGGCATCTTGAGATGCTTTACTTGATGTATCTAATTCTTTTTGAAGATGCAACAGGCATGCTCCCCTGTGTGAATGATCAGTTTATATTAGTTGCTTGTATGATAGAAACGAGCAAAGCGTCCTCTTTTGTTGAATTTTGAAAATCCTGTCAAACCAGACAAGAAATAGCAACTTCATTTCACATTATCTGGAACTGTCTTCACTGCCGGCTGCATTTTAATGGAAAATCTCGAGTCTTTGGAATCTAGATGATTCTCTTACCCACAACAAAACCACCGCAACTGCGCACATTTTACTGCAGAGGCAATCATTATCCTCATTCTTATTGTCAAAGTCATTCTTGTTTGACAATCAAGGTAGATCTACATAATTTAAGTTGGTTCTCTAATGCAAGAGATATGAACTCTTACTCAACCACTTCCAGCACAAAATTAACTCACCGTATGTAGTCTACCGGGGGTAACATGATGATCGAATTCTTTCTTTTGGAAACTATCTAATAACAAGATGAGTTGGTATCGTATTCCTCAATGATCTCAGATTAAAATGATAAGATCAATGATCAATGATCAATGATCAATGATCATGCCGCTGCTGTGAGGAAAAGACTGATTAAACTTGTGGAGTCTCCTTTCCTTTTCCTTCTCTTCTTCCTTCGAGTCTCGATCATTTTCATTTGCTGTTACTCCGGTGCCGCCGCACCGGAGTATTATCATCCCTTGACATTATTCCGAAGCCGACATCGTCCCAATCTTTTTTCCAGGATGATGATGATTCATTCATTACTCTAGAATACCATACCATACTCTCAGGAGGATACAATCAAGCATGACTCATACAAAACACCCATTCCGCTGTTATCATAAAAATTTTAACGGTTTTGAACTAAAACGAGGAGTTCTACTTGTCAAACACACTCACACGCTCGCTGGAATACACCACTGGTGGGTTTGACTGACGAAGTTATTATCACTGCTAATCACGCTGGGACTTCTCGTCTCAAGTATTTCTTTTCATTAGTAGCTCATTAGTATTTCGAAGAAATGTCAAAGCACAATGTTATTGACTGATTCCGATGACTCTGACGGGTAAAGCGTGTAATGCTGCTTGTGATTTCATTTGATGATTGAATTCATTCTTTGGCTGGAATGGATATCCTGGCTTCCCGTGAGGAACAAGAAAAAAGGAATTAAGTCCATTGAGCATCTTTTGGAATAAAGAAAGTATCATCGATCTCCGAAAGAAGGCAGCAAGACTATGAAAAGAAGTTCCTGATTCCTCCGGATCTCACCAGCCTTTGGGAATTCAGAAGAATGCTGTGACTCCTATCCTCCTCCTCCTGGAAACTGACTGACGTTACGCCCCTTTCGTTGGATAACAAATTATTCATTCAAATCAAAATTCAAACAATTTCCATAGATGATAGATTTTCGTGTAATTTCAGGAAAGATCTTGATGCGTTGACGGGTGTCAAAAGGACTAAGAAAAGTCTTCCGGACTTCGAAACAATAATATTTGTGGGTCATCTCCACTTCCACGTTGTTGCTTGTTGCCTCTCGCTGTGATGTTCATTCAAAATAGGCATCAGGTATCAGTTCGTGCCAGCGGGTACTGACAAGTATTGGCATTATTATTAACATGCAGCCTAAAACAGAAGAGGAATTACGATTCAAAGCCGCTGCATACCTTGAAACGAAAGCAAGAGAGTCAACTTGCTTCTCTCCAACGTCTGAGCAGCGACTACCTCGCTTTACTCCAACCGGTAAGATATACATTTCTGTCGGGAGGAACCGGGAGCACTGCCAAGCCTCCTCTCATTTGATGTCACTAATAGGTCTTAATATTACCTCCTTAATCTACTGCAGAAATACAACTAGGAACTCTCATTGGTGAAGGAGGATTCTGTGTCGTAATAGAAATATCAGGCATAGCACTAGACCCAAGCACCGAAGAAAAGACTTATGAAGAACGTGAGATCCTGATGGAGGATGGGAAGATTGTCCAGGATCGTATATTTATCTCTTCCCATACAATCCGTGACGGATGCAAACGGTACGCGATCAAAAAACTGTCATCCACACTCATCCAAAGTTCCAATGGAACATTTGTTAGCGGAGTGATTGATCTCGCTATGGAAGTAAAGTATCTTGCAGTGATTCAGGTGAGTTTGCTCAATAAGCGGTAGGGGTCCTCAGACAGTACAATATGTATCCTCCAGTGTCCCTCACTTTTGGAGATATTCAAACGCACCTTTTCCTTTACAGCATCCACATATCATCAAAATGCGAGCTATTTCTGCTGCTGACCCATGTACAGATGGTTTTTTTATTGTTTTGGATAGGTGAGATCGTAAATCTTTCTGGTTATATTGAACCTTTTCAGATTAAAACCTAATACACAATTGCGATTCTCACCTTTATTGGATCGACGCATAGATTATACGAAACGCTGACTGAAAGAATTCAATACTGGAGTAAATCATCTAAGAAGGATAGGGTCATAAGCCGAACTTTCCGCAGATTGAGCGTTGGAGAAAAGGCTAAACGAATGAAAGAAACCCTGTTTGCTGAAAGACTCATGGTAGGACATGACGTTTCAAGCGCAATGAATTATCTTCACCAAAACAGGTAAGATTTATTCATGTTTCACTTGTATTCTTTGATTTTTTGCAATTTAGAAACTACCTAACGCTATTTCTTTTCAACCTTTGATCCACCAGAATCACTTACAGAGGTAAATTCCACGCATACTTTGTTCAATGATTAACATGTTTTGCATCTCCAACTTCACAATCTCAATCGTTCTTTATTCCATTTTTCACACTTCTTGCGTTACAGATATAAAGCCTGATAACATTGTAAGTATTGTATTTTCACAACAACATGTTCACGACAATGCATGCCAAAGACAGCATCATATTATACCCTTCTAATAATAATCTATTTTTCTCGGTTGTTTACCTTCATGTGCACAGGGCTTTGACATTCGGGGAGATGTAAAATTTTTTGATTTTGGTGTACGTCCATTTCGTTGCATTATTTAACCAAGGTTTAACTTTTTTAAAGCAATCAAAAGTTTCTTACACATTTTCTTTCTGAACCTGAAAAGTTGGCAAAAGAGTTAAATGAGGTGTATCGTGTTGAAGGAACAGACCTTTTCAAGCTAACCAAACGTTGCGGCAGTCCACGATACATGGCACCTGAAGTATTCAAGGGTCACCCATACAATGAATCTTGTGATGTTTACTCACTTGGATTATTGCTTTGGCAAATTTGCGAATGCAAGACACCCTACGACAAGTTTGACTATTCCGCGTTGTCAGACCTAGTCATGTTTGGGAATGAGAGACCCATTGTGAATCCGAAATGGTCTCGTGGAATCACGAGCATCATTACCAGAGCATGGGATTACAAATATACCAAGCGCCCGAGTTGCAAAGATATTTGTGATGCCTTAAAAAAAGAGATTGTAAACACCTGTGGCAATGGGGCCCTGGAAGACATGGATTTATCAAGTCGCACAGAAGCATCAGTTCATAGGAAAATCTCCAGATAATGTCTGCCACAAACCAGTGGGGAAATGGCAAATATTGAGTGCATTGCTCAATCTTATAATTAATTGATTACTATTCGTACTTAGTCCAATTTTGGGTGCAGTTATTACCCCTCAAAGTACGACAATGGGTGCACTTTCCGCACCCATTTTTAGAATATGTGTTTTACTACTACGCATTAGCAATTAGTAGAGCAAAAATATGCTCGACATATTTATTTTTGGGTGCGCTTTTCGCACCCACCTTTTATTATTGAAAATCAACGTGCGTTAAAGTCATAAAATCAAAACTAAATACAGCATTGTGAGTAATTTGCCTTTTATATTCAATATATCTTTTGTTTTGTTACATATTGAAATGTTGTTATCTGGTACGATGAACGTTGTTGCGTTTCTATTCATTCGCGAGGAGTGGCGATTTTACGTGGGTGCGCTTTTTTTTTGTAGTGGGCGCGCTTTACATACCTACTGACCTCTAACCCATCATCCATCACTGATCCATCATCCTTAAAATAAAAACGTAATACTAAAATACCCTCATGCGCGCCAATTTCCTTCACGACTTCCGATCGATTGTTTTTTGTGAAACAAGAGCGCGCGGCGGCATATCCACCACGATAACATAAAGACCTACATAGGTACAATAAGGAATCATCTTTCTGATTGTACATACATGCCATTATTTACGACAATACTGTTTCCATGGACAAACACACTGATGAATTGAGTGCCCTTCTCGCAAGGCTGCGCCCATTCCAATTGGATGGTTTCAACTTTGCTACAAAGAATACCAACTCTACTGGGCGATTACTTATTGCAGATGAAATGGGTTTAGGAAAAACTGTGACATCGCTGGCAATAATGTTGGCATTCAAGTCGGAGTGGCCGTTGCTAATTCTTTGCCCAGCGTCACTGAGGTACACTTGGCCGTCTGAAATTGAGAAGTTTTATCCTTGGATGTCTCATTCAAGTGTTTATGTTGTAAAAGGCTTTGACGACTGTGACTTCTACTCCAATCCACACAAGCGAGAAAGGATCAAGGTCGTCATTGCTACATACTCTTTACTTCAAAATAGATCCGCAGCAGCTAGAGTACTGCAACAATTTAAATTCAAGTGTGTTATTGCAGATGAATCTCATAATCTGAAAGAGAAGAATTCACAACGCTGTCAACTTACTATGCCCTTGTTGAAAAGCGCAAACAGACTTCTACTTCTTTCTGGGACACCAGCACTCGCTAGACCTGTAGAATTGTGGGCGCAATTACATTGCATCAATCCAGACCTTTTCGGGTCTTATACTAATTACACGAAAACTCATTGCAACGCACGAAGAGGTCGTTTCGGATGGGACGTTTCTGGGCTGAGCAATGCTGAGCAGTTGCACACAAAACTCAAATCTGTAATGATCAGAAGATTGAAAGTTGACGTTTTAAAAGACCTGCCTGCTAAACAGCGATGTATTGTACCAGTGACGATTCAAAAACCACAGCATATTAAACAATGCAAAAATATAATATCTCAGCTTAATGAAACTCGTTCATCAGTTAGTTCACTAGTTGGGGAAGAAGCTTCAGAAGCTCATTTTGAAGCGCGAAAGCTCTTAATGCAAGCTTACCAAGCTAGTGGAGTTGGGAAATCCCAATCAGTGGCAGAGTATGTCCTGGATTGGTTACGAGGATCTAGTACTAAAAAGGTCCTTGTCTTTGCTCACCACAAAGAAGTTCTAGATACGATAGAAGCTGCAGTATCAAAGCATTTGAAAGGAGTAGGCCATATACGGATTGATGGTAGTGTCCCTCCAATAGAGCGAGCATCTAGTGTTAAGAAATTTCAGACCAAGGCTGAAGTAAGACTAGGGCTCTTGAGCGTCACCGCCGCAGGTGTTGGTTTGACATTGACAGCGGCAAGTAGCGTTATTTTTGCAGAGCTGCACTGGACGCCAGGTGTTTTAGCTCAAGCCGAAGACCGTTGCCATCGGATAGGACAAACGAATGCAGTTAATATCATGTTCTGTGTTTGTAAAGATGAAGATTTGAGCGTTGACATGTCATTGTGGAAAATGCTGGGAAAGAAGACAAGTAACCTCGGCAGAGTAATCGACGGCGAAAAGGGAGTTAGTATGAATGCTGTAGACTCGGAAAATAGTGCACCGTCAGAACAAGAGCTGGCATCATTTTTTGCAGACAATTGTCCAAATCAGGCAGAAGTTAAGAAGAAAGCTCCTGCAAAGGGCTCCATTCAAAGCTTTTTCAAGAAACCGTCTGCTCAATCTTCAAAAACTGAAAAGCTAATCAAGAGCACGCAGAGCATATATACGGTCACCCCTGACAGTTGCAAGGGTAAACCTCCACATCTTAGTCCAATAAGTGGAAACCGCACCATCTCCACTACCTTATCAAGTTCAAGCAATTTCAGCTCCAAGAAAATGAAGTCGTCTTCTTGGTCATGCAATTTATGCACTTTCTCAAATGAGAGGAAGTCACAAGCCTGCGCGATGTGTCGAACACCTATACCTTTACTGATTTCGGCAAAAGAAAGCACTGTTGAATGTGGCAACTGTTCTTTTCAGAACCTGTGCAATCGTTCAAGATGTGCCATGTGCAAATTATCCTTACAACCAAATGCTAAAAAAGAATCGTCCTCTATAGATATCATCGACTTATCAGAGGCATTCCCATCTCACCACCTACTTGGCATGTCCGCTTCATTAACCACAAACAGCAAAAATCTATCACAGGAATCACAAGTAATCGAACTTATCGATGATAGCGACGACGAAGAATTCGAACCAATGCCATCAAAACGGCAAAAGCTTGAAAGCAACAATAGCGCTAATTCCACTACGAAAATTACCAAGATACCACCGCTACTGTCCTTTAGTGTCTCTAAAAATAGTGGTCGCATTGCCATTCATGAGGCAGTTAACGGTGATTCGTTGTCCATAAACTTTGATGTGGAAAAAATAGTCAATGCCGACATGTCTGAAGAGCTCCTAATGCGCCAGCTCAAGAGGAGCGGCACACACCTTTCAGTATCCGCATCGCAAGTCACATTTCAAGACTCAGAGGTTGAGAAAGGTAAGGCTACGCAGGTTTATCAGTCAAAATTTGAGTCTGAGGGATTTGACTAACACGTACTGCAGTCGCACAAAAATTGTGTGTAATCAACCCCTACACAAGTATCAGATTTGGCTCAGAGGCCATAGATACACTTTCCTTAGAGATCAAATCTTTTGCTTCATCCTATATTGCCTTACGCGAAGTAGAGAAAAAAACAATACAAGAATGGGCACTTCCAATACATCATGACGTACTCAAGGAAACTCTTTGCAAGATCGTATTATCACAGTCCATATCCCAGTCCCACACAACGGATAGATACAAGGGTGGCAAAAAAGAACAAGCATTGGAAAACTTGAACTCGGGCAACGCCACTGAAGAGGATCATCGAATATTGAATGGCGAGGCATGCGCCTGGTGTGGAGACAAGCTACCCGATGCCTCATTTCGAAGAGGAGTTGAATCAACATACTGCAGTCAAGAATGCGCCGAAGAAGGAAGGCTGCGCAGAGGCGGTACGTACACACTAGGGACAACCTTTGTCATTCGCTCAATCTACCTGATCATTATGCAATCCACTAATAATTTTTACAACAGGAATGTATGCATCAACAAGAGTACGAGCGCAAGTCTTTAGCCTTGAAAACGGCATTTGCCAAAAATGTGGCATTGATGCAAATGGTAAGTCTAACCCTCTAATCTTTCATTTAATATCGATCAACTATGTCCACAGTTCCTACATGGTACATAGGCTCATGCTAAAAATATCGAAACCTTCCAAAATCCTACAGCTCTATTTCTAAGAATCAATTCATTAGAACCCTCCGAGAGACTGAACGTCTTTATGAATGCAAACTGGAAACTTCCCAAAACTCAAAAGGCGCTTCACAATTTACTACACAAACCAAAAGAGGGAGACTTTTGGCAAGCGGACCATATCAAAGCGGTCGCAGAAGGCGGTGGAGATGCAGGGTTAGATAATCTTCGAACACTGTGCACTCCCTGCCATCAAGTAGAAACTGAGCGATTGAGAGGTCGTCTCAAGCTCATGTACCATGGTAAAAGCAAGGACATCAAAGAAACGGCAGGATCTGATATTCGAGCGCTATTTGCAACGCAGCAGCAGCAATCAATAAGGAAATCAAGGAAGAAATATAGCGCAGATTAAATTATTAAGAACTACTGTACACACAACATTACGACTGCAGTGTTTCTTTGTATATGTAGAATGCCGGTAGGTGGTATTTAGCATAATAGTATACTCCCGATTCTTGTCATTTAAGGGTTAACATCAGACTTATCTCTAGTCAAAACAAACATGGAACCCTTATTTCCCCTCCCAATACGAATTCCATCACTTAGATATGTTGTCTCAAGCCACCCACTTTCATCCGATCCAGAGAATATGGCCCGGATCGTAAACAGGAATCCAAGATCTAACGTGAGCCCAAATTTCGTGTTAATCTTAAGCTCGTTGAAGGAAACAACTGCCCTATTACCTTTTCTCTCTGACAACCTAAACGGTCCCCCAACGCGGACAGATCCATAGTCTAATTTGACTTCATTAAAGACGGAACTGTTTGCCAGTTCAAATATTTGTTTAGGAGGATCTTTGCTCACGTCCACCTCTATTCCTCCAGCGGACACGGATCCTTTGGCATTATACCTTTTGGTGGTAATGTTTTCTTCAGCATTCTCAATCTTCCATTCCGCATCATTTGCATTTGCATCTATAGTTAGGTCTTCGATGATACTGGGAGATGTATATTGTAGAAACCAGGTTCCGTCAAGTTTATTGCGTGTAGCATCATTCTTCAATATATCGGCAAGAGAAGGTGATGGATACTTCGTCTCTAGTCCAGTCACCATTGCGAGAACATTCTTTTGTTTCAAGGGTGTGACATTCTTTCCGTTCTGAGTACTACTGATGGCTTCTAGAAGAGCAATTTCTTGTTGTTTCTGTATTGGCTCAAACAGTTTAGGAAGCTGAAAACTTGAAAATGCTGTGGCAGTTTGCAATACGGCTAATGAAGCTAGGCAGAATGCCATAGTGTGAATTGTTGAGTATGATGACATTGCAAGATGAATGCAATTGGAAGTGAATGAAGGAACTGTAATCCAAATTATGAAAATATAAGAAGGATGGATGATGAATGATGAAGGATGAACGAATTAACTGACGAGCAAAAGAAGTGACAAGACGTGAGACGTGTTTGTGTTCTAGGTCATTCCTGGAAGATAAAAGATAAGAAGAAAAGAGGAGTGAGAGAAGAGGGTATTGTTGGAAGGCCTTTAGTGCACCGGCTATCTTCAAATCTACTCGAGGTCTGTCTGGCAGCCGTTAAGCGTTGAGCAGCCTAACTTTTCGACGAAAGAAAGAATAACAAAAAATGCCGAATCCGTCCACCATCCGCTGTCCGCTGTTCAAACTGTCACTTTGTTTCATCTACCGATAGACCTAACATCATTCCAAACATTACCTTTCTTTCGGTAAGAAGGCATTTGAATTTGGTTCTGTATTAAGATGCTGTTGTCCAGTCTTTGTGTTCGTACAAACAAGATCCAAGCATTGCATTTCACACGATCCAATTTTCTACATAATATCTTATCGGGTGGATCTCGCATTTCCCATCATTGAGATATTTACCAAAGTGCAGAACCAATATTACTAGTCGCTCATCCGAATTATCATCTCACCATTATCATTCATTTACCAATCAATATAAAGAGCATCGGTATCAGCATCAGCATCAACAGCAGTATCAACAATCTTGAATCATGTCAGCTAGAGTAGACGAAGAATATGACTACCTTTTCAAGGTCGTACTCATTGGAGACTCCGGCGTCGGAAAATCAAATCTTCTCTCCCGTTTCACCCGTAACGAATTCAACCTTGAATCGAAATCCACAATTGGAGTAGAATTCGCTACAAAATCCATCCAGGCCGAAGGAAAAACTATCAAGGCACAGATCTGGGATACCGCCGGACAAGAGCGTTACCGCGCCATTACCTCCGCTTACTACCGAGGAGCTGTTGGAGCTTTGCTAGTTTATGATATCAGCAAACATTCCACTTTCGAGAACGTTGAACGTTGGTTGAAAGAGTTGAGGGATCATGCTGAAGCTAACATTGTTGTCATGCTGGTTGGAAATAAATCCGATTTGAGACATTTGAGAGCTGTCGAGACCGACGAGGCCATGGCTTTCAGTGAACAACATAATCTCGCTTTCATCGAGACTAGTGCGCTTGATGCTAGTGGAGTTGATACCGCCTTTCAGAGGATTTTGACTGAGATTTACAGGTTGATGAGTCGAAGGAATATGGCTGCAGAGGAGGCAGCCAGTAACCCCAAGTTGTCTGACGGGCAGACTATAAGTTTGAGTGCTGATGGAGGAAATGATAAAAAGGGATGTTGTTAATCATCTTTCATGATCAATACCAGCCTGCTCGAGCTATTTCATGGAATCGGGGTTGAGTTGTGGATTCTGTGCACGATCTTGCAGTTGAGAAAAGATGGATGAATCAGATGAGTAGTCTATATTATCATGAAAGGAACCGAACCAGCAGTGCAAGGATACATTGTGATGATACTTCTTATTTGATCACCAGAAAATGTTGTCTAATTATAGTAAAGAGAGACTGTGTCAAAGAATCTATAACAATGAAGTATCTTTTATCATTCAAATTGTTCCAAGATATTCATCCCTCAACAACCATGGAGGACCTTCTGACATAGTCTAATATGCTTTCAAACCTTAGGCACTAGATTTCTTTTGATCCACTTCATGTGCGTACATTTTCGCACTTCAGTGATCTACATTATGCGCCATCCAAAGCCGTCCAAGGGATCACTGAAGGGTTGCAAGTTGCAAAGTCATGCCATTGAGAAAGTCAGAGTCGTCGATTATGTAGTTTGGAAATCATGTGAACTTATTGGACTGCAGCAAAAAATGTCCGCCAACTGCCCGAAGTCTGTGATGGAAGTACTATGCGCTTTGATAAACGAGTTTCCAATATTGTAAACCAAGAGTCACCAATCACCAAACGCGCAGTAACAAAAGTGACGAGCCGTCTTGGTTCAACAATAAGGAAAACCAAAGACGTCTTTATGGAAATACATCCGTATCACTTGCAACATCTTGTAAAATGTTGAACACATTATTTCCAATTGGCCATGTTTTACCTTTCTCCTTTTGATGCACATTCCCGATCGTCTCATGGAACAAGCGAATTATGCCTCCAAATGAATAATTACCGATAAAGTCAAAGCAGACCTTCATGTTGTGGCAAGTGGCAAGTCCTAGATAATGTAGGGATACATGTTGTTTTCACTTGATTGCGTACGGGAATGTGCGAGCAATACCGCCATTGCCTCTGTATTTAGTTTATGGATAATCAGTCATTGCCATTCAATATATTATTTAAAAGTAATAGTAGATACAGCAAATGCACAAGAAACTCCTATTTCTAATCTATATGAATATTCGATAATCAATGATAACTGATAACTTTAAAGTGACAATCTGCCGTATTCCTGAAAACACTCAAGCAGACAACTAGGATGACATAATGGACTTTGTCTTCATCTACAAATCGTAACAGTACGTAGCAAAATCTTTTAGATTTAATTCCAATGAGGAAAGATGCATGTCACCAGTTACCAGCGTAATGTTGTACGTGCATCTAACCTTCTTTCGAAGTCAAGACAAATAGACCCATCATTCCAACAAGTACATATTTCAAGACTGGATAATCATTCAAGGCGATAGTGACCATACCGACATATCTCAGAGTTCCGACAGCTTTTCCAAGGATGTCTTCCCTCTGCAACCATAGCTGTCTAGGCGCATACAAACCTCGATCATCAACACGGTTATTGTCCCCCTTGGTCAATAGCTCGACGGTATCGTCATCCTTCGTATGAACTTTAATGATTCTATGTACAATTGGAATATTCCTATCCTTAATCTTGAACACAATCACATCACCGACACCGACTTCCTCCACTGCATTATTCAAGAATAAAATATCTCCGCGCTGGAATGCAGGCTCCATGGATCCAGAGAGGACGACTACTACTGGAGATTCTGACTTGGTGAGAAACATTAGCCCTTTCCAAATCATGAGAGCAGAGAATACGATCATTGCGAGATTGAGGACTTGGAAGAGTAATTGGCGTTTGTTGAGCCAGAGCTTCTTGAGCTCAAGGATTTGTTTGTCTATCATATCCTTGATCATTTTATTTGATGGTATTGTTCTTTTCGACTCAATGTAATTCTATTCAATTCGGATCAAGGGTGGAGATGAGATGAGATGAGATGAGCAGTTCAGTATTTGCTGTACTACGGCTTCGTCTCGTCGTGTATGGCTGTACCTATCACTGGTGCTTGGTGCTATTGCTTGATGTCCTTTGATGTCGCTACGTCGCTGCTTGCTGCTCGCTCTTCCACCGACCGGTTGCAGGTCGCAGGGGCTGACTGTGAGAAAGAGGTAGAGGTTTCACCCCTTTTCTCAATCAACACAACACATCATCAAGGGGACCTCTTTCGGGGGTTGGGCTTCCGGGCTTCGGGGGGGGGGGGGTTGGTCTGGCTCGGGGGGTTTGGTCTGGCTTCTTTCTTATCTGTGTCGGGTAGAGGTCCCCTGTTTAGC
>Ga0307981_1003111_pt1 | contig 12761 bp, 5 predicted proteins | sample OrgLakmetagen987_FD_201849 | JGI IMG/M metagenome (GOLD analysis project Ga0307981, IMG submission 201849) | Saline water microbial communities from Organic Lake, Antarctica - #987 | ecosystem: Environmental > Aquatic > Non-marine Saline and Alkaline > Saline | place: Antarctica: Organic Lake... | reverse complement strand
AAGACGACACCTTGCGCGACGAAGTTCGTCGTTTCAAAGAGGTTTGCTACAACAAAGCCGTCCAGCGTTTCAAAGACAACCCGCCTGCTGGCGGTCTTCCCGCCAACGTAACGCCTTGGGCAGACATCGACTGGATCGGAAGCCGGACGTTGCTTGGCTACGCCGATGAATACTACTCACATCCGGAAGCCTACGTCACGAACATGGACGATAAAGGGTTTAGCCGGCAACCGACGCTCCGGAAGTCGGACGGAGCCAATCAATTTGGCGCGAACCCGTACTGCAAAGAAGTATGGCTTGGCGAGCAGGGTGCGGGCCTGTTCAGCGGAGCCAAGGGGTTGCGGGAGAAGTTGCTTGACGATATTCCGTCTGATGAATCTGGGGATATTCTGGACACATGGAAAGACTGGGGTTCAGACATGCTTACGATGGGAACCGTGACGAACGAGGTAAAAGAAGACTTGATCTTGAAAATGATTCTGGACAATAACAGTGCGAATTTGTCGGCCAGCACGAACATCAATATGTCCAATAATTTTGATGCAGACCAAGGCATTGGCCGCGACGTACTGGACAAAGCACTAGGTATTGCGAATATCGTAACCACCGCCAATGAGTTTTTACAGGCGAACTCGATCCGGGCAATGTTCAAAATTGCAGGACCGATGATTCTGGCACTGATGCAAATGATCGTGATTATTGCAGCACCGTTTATCATGCTTCTTGGTCGATACCAGATTGCCTCGTTTGTTGGCTTGGGCATGACGTATTTCAGTCTGGAATTTGTCAATGCTATTTGGGCGGCGATGTTCTGGTTTGACAACCGGATATTAGACCTTTACGCATCACAAGCGGGCTTTTTGGACGTCGCAACAAACGGGATGTTGATCTCGATGGTCTCAACCGCCTCGATCTTGCTGATGCCAACCGTATGGCTATCCATTATGGCTTATTCAGGAGCGGGCATGCTGCGAGGCATGGGCACGGGTGGCGTTGGTGGCGGTGCGGCGGCTGGTGGCACAGGCTTCAAAGGTGGAGTCGGTAGCGTAGGCAGAGGTGCGAAGGGCATCGCTGGTGCTGCCTCATCCGCTGCCGGTAAGGTGCGCGGGCGTTAATGCAATGACTGGCAGGCATCGCCTAACGGCGGTGCCTGTTTATTTGAATGAAGGTGCGTCTTGGTCATAGTACCGTGTCGGATCAGACTCCCAAACGTCGTCAATGGTTGCATTGGGCATGTCCCACATACCAGTCGCATCCGAGTCTTGGTCGGAGCCAGAATCATCCATGATAATGTTCCATGTTGCGAAAACCAAAAAGACAATGCCCAGCACCAACCATCCGACGATCCATCGGGTCACTCGGTACGATTTATAGGGCTTATAGCGTTCGTTCATTCGATCTGTGGCGGCTCTGAGTGTCTTGAGCAGTCCCAGAAAACTGAGAACCGCACCCACCACCAATCCAAGCCAAAAGACAAAACCCTCGCTGACCAGGATAAAAAAGCCGTTGCTCGCCAGGAGGATTATTCCGGCTCTTAGCTGCCAACGGTCTGTCTTGGACTTAGGCATATTCCACAAACGCCCAGCGTAGTTGGTCATAAATTAGCCACTCCTGTAACTCACTGTCAATGCAAAAAATTTCTCATTTATGCCAGCACTTATTCCTAGAAATCTGTGGGTAACTTTTCAGTACAGAGCGCGTCAACTGTTGTTCTTGAAAGCATGAGTTGGCCGGTTTAGTCACTTTATGGCGACATAAGGATCCGCTAGTGGCCGCTTCACTAACTCGATTATTCACCTTGCCCCCATTTAGCGGCCGAGTGGTGACCATCTCACCATAATTTGCCTCAGTTTTGCGCCATAGTTTGGCCTGTCTCGGACTCAGGTCCTCCGCTTTGACCACAAAGCGGACCTTTTCAGATAGGGGCCTACCCAATCCGCTATTCGGAAACAAAGCACGCTGAGGTCGCAAAGCGGACATTCAGGTTTGGGAAGAACGCTGGCGTAACAGGTCGTTTTGTGAAGCGACAGCGGAACAAAACGGTGGAGTTCCCCCAATAAATCGGACACGCCGCTTCAATTTGGACTTCCCCCGACACACATGACCTACCCCAGCCTACAAGTGGGGTAGCTGGGCCACACACCGAGAGGGACAGATCGTTCTTAACAACTCTCAAACGTCTAATCGCTATAGTGCTCTATAACCTTTCGGTGCTGTTTCTTCGCCTCTTCAAGGCATGACGCATATTCTTTGATGTTGTTGGATACGATTTCCTCAATATACCCAATCAGATCTTCGCTGATCTTCTCGTTTTGTTCCTCAACGGTGGGCGGCGAAACCATTGCTTCATAATTGGAAAGAATGGTTTCTACCTCCTCCGTCCTACCTCGAGATCTGAGCACTGTGTTGCGGAGTACCGGGTCCTTCGAAGCTAATTCCAGAATGCCAATTTCCCCGGCCTGATACCCTCTGAGAGCATCCAGTCGACGCTTAACCGATTGATATTTTCTGAAGGTTGCCTCGTCGTCTCGAACTTTGGACGCCACGAACACGTAGATAAACACGCCGATTAACCCTGACGTCAAATACCATAAGTTGCCTGTTCCCCTAACGATGAATATGGATGGCATCGAAAAGAAAAAAACGAGTAGAAAAAATACCTCGTAGTTCCATCGATAGCATGCAAGACAGGATTGGCACTCACCGCCTTGCAGCTCTGTCTTGCAGTATTTACACGCACTGCCACCCATTAAGAATCACCTGCAATCGTTAGTGTAAGAGGATAGCCTTACCGCGGCTGCTTGCATGGCGAAGGCTATTCCGATGGCAACTACGATACCAAAGGGCCCGAGAGTCGCGAACACCAAACCCATGACAAACATAGCCAAGGCTAGGAAGCTAAATAGCGCTGTGGCGGCGGCATCACCGCAAGTCAGGCCCCACGCTAGAACCGAACTCAACAAATTAATGCCGCCCGCGATCAAGGACACAACGGCTCCTATCGGGCTTCCCACTAGCGCCTGCAAAGAACCGTTCACACCAAAGGCAAGTGCTATCCAGGACAGGGCGTCCATGAATGAGGCCACGTTGGTGAGCTGGCCACCATTCGCACCACCCGCAATCTTGTAGGCGCCCGCACCGGTTTCCGGATCGATTAATAGGTACCCAGAGCCGACCCAATTGTAGTGTATTATTTGCGCTTCATGAGCCGTGGCCACTTTTCCGGCCATCACCGCGTTGCGAATTTCGGTCTCAACCTCCGAGCCCAAGTCGATCTGTTCCAATGCAAGGCTTAGATTATTCCTATCGATAGTCCAGACCTTTTGGCCTTGAGCAGTGGCCAACGCCAATGCCTTAACTGCCGATATTCCGTGCGCCTGTGAGCCTGGGATGCTGAACACCTGCTCCGGTACCCAGTGTTCCATCGCACTCCAGCGCATTCCGCTCGCCTCAGTGAACTGGGCCTGGGTTTTTTTATCGTTATCCTTCGCGACGCCATGGTAGGTCACCGCATCCACGTCAATCGTCAGACCACTGAACGTCGTGTCGCGGGGGACACCGAACCAGTAACTCGGCTGAACCGTCGTCGAAAAGACCCCGTAACTCGGGAGACGATACGTCACCATGTTGGCCGGCTCACTCTGAGCTTCCTCGTGCGCATCGTTGAGCGCAAAGTAGCTCATGATGGTGGCGTAAATCAGATCGCCCAGCACATCGTGCTTAGTCAAAGTGTTCAGCTGAGACTCGGCGCCGCTCTTGAGTGTCGTTTTGGTGCTTTCGAGGTCCTGCTTCAGCCGCTGAGCCTGCTCCGGGCTGATACCCTGAAGATCCAGACCGATAGCACGGTATTGCCCGACAATAGGATTGTTGTTACTCGTATGCCAATTGTGAGAAGGGCTATAAAGTCCCAAAGTCTCATGGAGTTCGGTGCCCATCGTTTGGGCGCCGGCCCGCTGAACCACCTCACCATCCAAAACGATCTCAGGCGAGAGATTAATCAAATAGCCTGGCAGCGTGTTCGGCACGCTTGCTGGATCGATTTCACCGCTATCAGGATCAGGCTCGGGGATATAACTTTGGATAATCACTCTATCGTCGTCAGTCGCTGGAACGAAACTCAGTGCTAGCTTTTTGCCAGCAAGCTTCACTGTGGGCTCGTTTAAGGCGATAAAGGGAGCATTCGGATAGCCGTAACTCTGTGTCGCCAGCTCATACTTGAATCGGTGCCGCAAATTATCAGGCACTTCTGAAAAGCTGTCCTGAGTCACAATATGGGCGTAAGGCAGACCCGCGGCAAGCGGTCGCGGAGGCAACACCTCAATTTTCTGTAAACCCAATACCTCACCGACCTCGGCGTCTGGGTCTTGGCTCGCAATGTAGTCGGCTATTTGCTCTTCGAATTGCCGCAAGTGCGATTCGATATCGGTTTGGGGCACACCCTGTACCCAACCCTCGTCCTCGCTGATTTGGGCATTTTGTTCAACGTCACGTTGCAGAGCCTGAACATCGAAGGACACCTGCTCACTAACAGCCATCCCCGCCTTGAATTCATACTGCTTAAAGGACGCGTCCATGGGAATCCAGTTGTCCCCTGCACGATTCTTTATACCTCGTGATGGCTCAAAATCGACGAAGGCCTCGACCCACGTGTGCTCCATCCGAATTTTGGTGATTTTTCCGCCTTCAATCAGCGCGGTGTTCGGAATACCCCCCTGCCCAAGCAGGCTTTGGGCCGCCTCTGGCGTGGTCACACCACCTACCCAGTTCATGACCTTGTCGACGGGAATTTCGACAGTGCCGTAGGCATACTTGGCCGGGATGTCGGCGGCACGAAGCAAGGCAATCAAAAGGCTTGCGGTGTCGATCGCATTGCCACGCTTGGTTTCGAGCGTGTATTGAGAACCTTGAATAGAGCCGTAGCTGGGCACAAAGCGAATGTTGTTATGGACCCAGGTGTAAATTTCAACGGGGTTGTTGTTCAAGCTTTGAGCCAGATCTTGGATCGCATCGGTGATCTGGATGTCGATGGTGTTCGCCAAATCGGCCTCGGTGACACCCTTTTCATCAGCGAGAGAAGTCAACGCCAGCATATCCTGGGTCAACTCGCTCGAGGCGAATTGTAAGTACCCGGTGTAAGGATCGATCCCCAACGCCGCTTGCAGGTTCCGCTTGTTGGTTTTCGGCTCACGTACTTTGTCGGACGGTACACGCCAAGGAAGTTGATTGGGGTCATCGGCCGTGGGTCGGCGTTTAAACTGTTCTTTGCCGAGACTGTCACTCAGGTCATCAAGCAGTGATTGCTGCTCGTCAGGATCTTGTGTTTTAAGGAGCTGTTCCAGCTTAGTGGTTAATTCAGCATACTGACGTTTGACCTTTTCCACAGCCGCGGCATGCCGTTCGCGAATCAGGTCTTTGACTTCCTCGGGTAGGTTTCCCCGGGCCGACAGTTTTTCGTCCTCACGTTCAAAACGGTGGATGGCTTGCTCGTAGGCCCGCTCTACACCCTTTTTAAGCTTTTCCAGCTCTTTGACGTCTTCACTTTGTAGGGGCATAGCGCCGAGGCCAACGGCCTGCAAGGCCTCGTTCATCCAACCCTTGTCAGCATTTCGCTGTGCAAGCTTGCGCGGCAGTTCCTTCGTCAGCTTCCGCTTGAGCTTCTCCAATCGATGCGCCAGTTTCTTCTCGGGAGTGTTCTCCAGAAGTCGCTCAACTTGAGCTTGGCGTGCGTCTTCTTTACTCAGTTCATCTGCCACCGCCTTACTATTGGGTGAAAGATAAAACACGAACGTGAACATAAAGGCAGTAAAGGCGGACGTGGCCTTTGAGAATTTGCCGGAACGAAATGCATCCATGGTCAAGCCATTCATCGTAATCCCCAAACTAAACCGTCTAATCAAAAAGTGTTTCTGAGCAGGCTGAAATCAGCCTGCTCATCAAAGTGCGTTTTCCCGAACTGCCCGTTACAACTGGCGTTGAAGCTGGTAGAGCCAGAAGTCCAGCAAGAACCTCAGTTCCACGGCTGTTGGGTAGCTTTCCTGCGCTATCTCGTCGGTGGCCAACAAAATGGATTTGACGGCATTGTCCACCTTGGCTTTGTTGAGATGGCCCTGAGCGTGATCGAGCTTTTTCGCGATGAAGCGGTAGTTGGCAATGCCCGGGCCCTGGGCCATCAACTGCTGAACCATCGTTGAAACCTGTTGATGCTTGTGCCGGCCATCGATGGCACCGAGTGAGAAGTTCAGTTCGCTGTCATCGACCATCAGGCTGCGATTGATGCCGGCATCGATATCGACCTGCAACGTCACCTCGCCGGTCACACCATCCGGTAACTGGATGAAGAGGACATTAGAGGTGTCACCGGGAGACGCGAAGTCGCGCTGCCACAGCCAGGTGTCATCGGCGAACGTGGTCGGCAGCTCGCTCTCAAGAATGGTGCCGCCCTGTGGCAGGGTGAAGCGAATATCAACAGCGGCTTTGCGGCTGAGGTTTTCCAATCTGATTTCAACCGGAATCACACGGCCTGCGGCGACCGGCCAGACCTGTGGCTGAATCGCCAGCAACGCCTCAAGAAGAAGTTGCTCGTGCAGCCCCTGCCAGGAGGTCGCCAAGTCCAGCACGTCGTACGCGAAGTAGCTGTTTGCGCCGCTGCCATAGACGCCGAGGGTGACGGCGGCAGGCGCTGGAGCGTAGGCGCAGTCGTCGCTGGCGTTCTTACCGCCGCCAAACACCGCCCAGACATCCGCATCGCAGTGCGCCAGTGCCAGGCCCTGGGTCACCAGCGCATCTACGGCCACCGGTTGTTCAAGGTAACCGTTATCCGAAATCGACCCCGCTTGGTTGTTCCGACCGGTCAGCTTAACGCCCAGCGCCTTTTCAACGTGGTTGTTCCGACGGTTCCAGCTGCCGCTCACCAACAGCCCCAGTCCGTTGTGCTGGGCTTCCACCAACAGCTGCTCGGTTTGCGGTGCCAGGGTGACTTGCTCGGAAAACATCGCCTCCGCGCTGTAAAGTCCAGAGTTGAACTCCGCGGTAAAGTCCCGAGCACTGTCGGTCAGGGTGTAATGCCACTGATGACGGGTCAGCAGGTCCTCAAGGTAAGTACGTTGGCGGCCAGCGTCATTCAGGTCAGACGTCGCGGTGGCCAGGTCGTCCACCAACACCAGCAATTTCCCTTTCGCGGCCGGATGCAGGTCGACCATCACTGTCGGGGGAACCACCTCAAAGCCGGCCGCCGCGAGCTCGAGAAGTTCACCGTCTGCCTCCGCCATCAAGATGCAGCCATAGCCGCCGTAGGCCGGAGGATCCGACAGCAGCAGCTGATACGGATGGGCAATGGTGTTGCTCACCGGGGTGTCATTTTGGCGGATTTGGGAGATCACCGAGCCATCGGCGAGGCTGACCAGCTGATAAATCAGGTTGGCCTTCACCTCGGCCTGAGCGCTGCGATTGGTGATCTCGAAATGGCAGGTTTTGGCTTCGCCAGTGTCGTAATACTCAACCGTGACGTTGCCAGTTAGCGACATCAGCTCAGAGCGTTCGACGCGGAAACTTGCCTGACTGGTCGCCAAGATCTCACCATCCTGACGGACGATCCAGCTGACACGATACCCGCCCGCCTCACGGTCGACCAACGGCAAGGCATACTGACGATCAGTCGATCCCTGTGGCGGCAAGCTATTGAGGTTGTAGGTTTGTTCTGCCAGCAACTTGCCATTGGGTCGACTGACCTGAAGCGTTCCCACGCCACCATCAAACAGACCATTGTTGCTGACGTTGCTGACGCGAAGATCAATCCGGGCCTGATCCCAGGCTTGGTAGACCGGCTTATCCGTGGTCACCAGTGCGCCCACTTCGGCAAAGGCGCCACCGGCGGTGGTCATGGCAAAAGGTGCAACAGACTGGGTTAACACCTGGCCGTCGTTGCCGAGTAACTGGCCTACAACCTGGTAGGTGCCTGCATAAATACCGGCGGTGTTGAAAAGTTGGTCCGGAATTGCCGCTTGGCCCTTGGGTGCAATTGCCTGCACATCAAAAATGCCCAGATTAGCCACCCTCGCCTGCTGATTATCCTCAATCGTCACGACAACCTGTGCATCGGTTTCGATCTCACTGAGGTTCCCGAGCACACCCGAAATGACCACGGACTCAGCCGGGCTGTAGACGTCTTTGTCAGTATCAACGTCGAGCGTGGTGAGTGAGGGCGCCACCTTCACGCTTTGTTCACCGAGCGTTTCGTGCACCGGATTGCCATCGATATCGGTATAGGAGATCGCCAGCTGCTCGGTCACCACCCGCTGGGAACCGGGCTCAACATTAAACAGCTTCAACTCGGTGGTGAGGTTTTCAAGCTGGCCGACGCTGAAGGTGTCAAATTCCCAGGTAACGATGGTTCGGTCGTTCTCCACTTCGATCAGAGACGGCGCAACGGAGTAGGAACCGCTTTCGATTCCAATGCCGGCGGTCGACAGGGTACTGACGATTTTGACATCCGAGATGGCCGGCTTGATCACTTCAATTCTGACTGAAACCGGCGCAGACGCGCCGCCGCGATTATCATTAGCCAGGAAGGTGACGAGGTGCTCGCCCATATCCGCGGTCGTCGGGGTCCATTCGAGTGTCGCAACGCCGGTGGTACCGCCGCTCACGCTCTGCTCAAAGGTGGCGCCAACTGGCAAGCCCACATGGTTCAGGTAGACCTGGTCGTTGGGATCCGAGTCAGATGCTTGCACGGTCAGCGTGAGCTTCTGACCGACCACCGCCTTGATCACAGACCCAGCTTCGGGCGTCGGCGGATGGTCAAACTCGGGCGAGGCATTGGTGCCCTGATCTCGCAGATTCAGCAGGAAATCAATCGCTGCGGAGCTTTTGACATTCCCTTCTTCATCGCGGTCTTCGATGGTGACCTGGATGGTATACAGGCCGTTGGAGAACGATTCCGCGCCATCCCAGGTAAACAAGCCAGTGTCGCGGTCAACCTTCATGCCGGAGGGTATACTATTGATGGCCGACTCCGAGCGCGTGGACATCCGCCAAGTCAGTTGATCGCCATCCGGATCGACGGCCGGAATGAGGAATCGGCAATCGTACTTGGAGCAGCTCACGATCGGAGGCAGATTACTGAACGGCGACGAATTGCCATTCTCCAAATTAACACGGGTATACACACGCCAAGTGCTGCCTGAGTTCCTGAGGCCTCCAATCTTACAGCAGCTACTGAAATTACCGATCCATGGCTGACCATTATTATTGGCCGCCCGATAGGTATGACGCACGAGATTGTTCTCATTCCGGGTATCGATGGCTTCCCCGACAATCCAGTCCTCTTGGAGATTTCTCGCGATCACCCGATAGGTGTGGTTTGAGGAATAGCCATCACCAAAACTGTAACGACCGGGACGGAACGTTTGCCCGATTTTGGGGTGACCGAAATAGCTGCTTCGGAACGCCACGGTCATCCGAAAATCAGCGGTCGTGGGTGAAATATCCGGCCGCGCTTTGTAGGTAAAGTGGCCAAAGCGGAAATGACTGGCTTCGGCCACAGAAACGCTGACCATGAGCAGTACGAGACAGGCAATGCGAGCCATCCATTCTTTCAATGTCGTTAGATCCATCTTATTCACCATCCATTCCTTCTACCTGAATCCTGCTCTCCACCGACACACCTTCTAGTGGGACAACCTCACTCGGATTAAGTGACTGGGTGGTTCTCAGTCGAATGGACGGTGGAACAAACACGGTGCCGTCGGATTGCTGGGTGACGGAAGCGCCGGTGATGTTTTCCAGCACAATCCGATACTCACCGCTGGCCACGAAGTCGTACGGCAATACCGTGAGCACTTGGCGGACATTCGTCTGTGAAGGCGCCATATCCAGTTGGCTGTGACCTTGCGTGATGACCCGGCCGTCTGGGTCCAAGAAGGTGTAATCAAACTCCAGGCTGACCTCGACGTTGGAGCGGTTAAAGATCTCCGCAAACAGCTCCACATCGGCCTGATTGTTCAGCAGCACATAGCTGGGGGATCCCTTTGGAGCCAGCGAGGCCACTACGGCGCTGGGCTCCACTGTGACAGTGGTACTGCTCTCCGACACCAAGTTGCTCGTGGTGCGATCGAGCGCCTGCACGGTCACGGTGTAAACGCCGGGCGCAACGGTCAGGGTGTTCCACCACTGTTCCAGCTGAACGGTTTTCTGCTCCCCAGGCGCCAGGTTTTCGACCGCTTCATCCAGGTGCTTCTGGTAATGAGCCAGTTCTTCGGGATCGCTCTTGGGGTCGATCGGGGGCAAATAAACGCCGGAGAAGTTTTCGATGTCAGTGCCCGCGCTGTCCTTCACCTGAACATAGAGCCGCGCGCCTTGATTCAGTGCGGTGTCGTTCTTCAACTCAGCACTAATCAACACTGGTTCATAAGCGCCATACACGGTTTTGTCCGTGGTCACTTGAGCGATGTCCACACCGCCCAGATCCGCTTTTCGAACACTGATATCCAGGGTCAATTCAGTGTGCTCTGCGAGCGAGACATCCTTACCCGAGTACATGTAACCTGCGGCGTTGGTCGCGACCGTGAACTCAAGAACCTGAATGTCAGTGATGCGATAGAAGCCGTTCACATCGGTGGTGGTGCTCAGGCCTCCCACGGAGACCGTGGCGCCAGCCACACCGAGGTTAGAGACCATGTCAATGACCTGGCCCTGCACCGAGGTCGACGGCAGCCTTTCCTGCTCGTTCAGGATGATCTGGCCGACATCCACGTTTGTTTTTTCAGGCACGACAAGGCTAAAGCCAATGGTTTCAAAGCCCGTTTTGGACACGGTCACGGAGACCCCGCCACCGTTCAGGTCCGCTAGCGTGAATCGGCCTGCAGCATCGGTCTGGGCGGATTTGGTTCCACCTGGAACCGTCACCAACGCTCCGGCAATAGGATGGGCATTGGCGTCAACAACGGTGCCCACGATGCTGGAGCTGTCCAGTCGTTCCTCAGACAGCGGCTGCAACGATGGGGAGAAGCTCATTTTCGTGCCCGCTACAAGATCGGCGCTCGCGGCCACGGGGTAGTACTCGGCGGACTGAGCAGACAGCACCGTACTGCCGGGCTCACTCAGTAGTTGATAGGTACCATCGGCGCCGGTCACGGTGCTGTTCACATTACCACCAACCGTAGAGGAAACGGTGACACCACCAATCGGCCCGCCGGACGACACGTCCGTGATGACCCCAGTCAACAGTACGGTGGTTGGTGCGACCGCCAGTTGAATAGTGCCAACATTGGCGAACTGTCCTTCTCTCAAGATCACACTTTGCGACGCCCCCTGATAACCTGGGGCGGAATACGCGACGACGTAAGAACCTGCACTGAGATTAGACACGGTAAAGCTGCCATCGGGCTGAATGTCGACCTGATCGTCGGAAGTGCCCAGTACATCAATGGTCGGCTCAGACAAACGCGCGCCCGACGAGGCGTCCACCAATCGCCCGGCCAGTACTGCTTTCTCGGGATCCAGAGGGACATCAATGGAAGACAGCAGGTTCAGGGCCGCCAAGGACAACGAGGTGGCATAGACTTGCTCGCCCCAATGCCCGGCGGAAGACTGAAGATTCTGGAGATAGCTTACCGCGTCGGTGTACTTGCTCACGTCGGTGGTCACGGGGATCAGAGCCTGCAAGGCCAAGGCACTCTCCCAATCCGTACCCCAGTGCCCTTCTGCATTCTGAGCGGCATAAAGATAATCAACCGCCTGACTCAGAACGCCCGAGATATTGTGCGTATACAGATAGGCCTTCATCGCCTTGACCGCCAAGGCGGTTACCATGACAGACGGCTGATCGTTGTAGACCGAGAATCCACCTTCGGACAGCTGCGCCGATGACAAAAACTGCAAGGCTCCGGGGGCGACCAGGGCATCGGCGTTCGCCGCTTGTAGGGCCAACAGCGCGTAGCTGGTATCCAGTGGCGTACTGTCATAACCACTAAAATGGCCAAAGCCGCCATCTCGACCCTGACGCGACAGCAGTTCGGTCTTTTCCAGCTCCAACCCTCGGTTGGCATCAGCAAGGGCGTTCACCAAGCGAGAAAGCTGCTCAGTATTTAAGCCGGCCAAATCACTACGAAGCGACTCCAGTGCAGCCTGCCGATCGACTGCAGAAGCGTCCAGTAGCTGGAAAACCTGCAGAGCCTCTGCGGTGGACTGAAAGTCAGTTGATATATCGGCCGGGGCACTGACCCAATGTCATCAACTTAAGCCCCAAAAGTCCAGCATGGCCTGCTGAGCCAGCGTAGATAATGAGCCGTGAGGCATCCTGTTGTTGAAGTGACAGGCTGTTAAAGCCAGATTCTAACCCGGTAACCGGCACCAAAGAGTGTGTCTGGGCGTGGCAAAGCGGTTTCAGCAATATTTAGGGCGAGCGCCATCCGACCGGTAGCTGGCACAGTCTGTCGGGAAGTCTTGTTAAACGCCGTCGGGGGTAGTGTCGGTCAGCGAGTAGGCTTGTACCCTTCACAGCCTTTGGTGGCCGGTCGTTTTCGGCGTCGTGGGCTACTCCGCCCGGGACGCACCGCACTCAGGCTGTTACCAATCAGACGCCACAGGTTATCCAGGGTCTCACAGCTGGGCCGCACCAGAAGGGCGACGAGGGTATGCTTCAGGCGGGACACGCCCTGGGTGAAGTTAGCCTTCCAGGCCAGTTTCCGGTGTGCGGTTTTGCGCTCAATGTCGGGCTGCTGTAGGGCCTGCATCAGCAGGGCCAGGTTCTTGAGCAGTTGGCA
>Ga0307981_1003109_pt1 | contig 12765 bp, 10 predicted proteins | sample OrgLakmetagen987_FD_201849 | JGI IMG/M metagenome (GOLD analysis project Ga0307981, IMG submission 201849) | Saline water microbial communities from Organic Lake, Antarctica - #987 | ecosystem: Environmental > Aquatic > Non-marine Saline and Alkaline > Saline | place: Antarctica: Organic Lake... | reverse complement strand
CTGATTTCTGAATTAGCCAAAATAAAGACTGACACTTTATCTGTTCAAGGCCTCAAAAGCGGCTATTTAAGTGGTATTTATCACACCAATGCACATAACTTCTTTGCCTCCATCGCCTTCAGTCAGTCGGAAAAGTTTGATCTTGATAGTAGCGGTATTATCTTGCCTGCACTCGAGCAAGTACCCAGTGGTATGGAAGCTTATAATGCATCAAAGTTATTGCTTAATTATTACAGTCTTAATCAAAAAACCGTATCCATAGGTTGGCGCTGGGATTTTGACCAAAACATGTCATTCAAACTTCAATTAGATCATACCCGCATAGATGATGGAGCAAGCACTTTTTGGCAACCGCCTACAGAGAATGAGATGCCTGACAATGATCGTACAGGGCATGTTAACGTTTTGTTTGCCAACGTGAGCTTTTTGTACTGATGTTACAATTAACCCTACTTAAAACAATGATCTTGATGGGTGGACTGAGTTTCACCACCTTTGTCACCAGCAGTGAATTAGTGTTAGTTGTGCACAAGGATAATCCTACTTCTATTCTTTCTCGTTCTCAAGTTATCGACTTGTACATGGGCAAATATGTGGCATTTCCCGATGGGTCAAAAGCAGTACCTGTTGATATTGAAGGTGATCTAGAAGTCAGAACAAAGTTTTACGATTCTTTAGTTGGTATGTCTTTGGCGCGCGTTAATGCTTATTGGTCAAAAGTAAAATTTTCCGGGAGGGCTAGACCTCCTACCCAACAAAAAGATGAAAAAGCGATTCTAGTTTTTGTAAAACAAACAGAAAATGCCATCGCCTATATTCACGAAAGTAGTGTGACAGAGGATGTCAAAGTGGTTTATCGTTTTTATGAATAAAAGTGCATTATTGATTCGACTGGCAATAGTCATTGGTTTTGCATCTATTGCAATTGGTTTTCTTTCATCACAGTTGTTTTACAAATTGACCTTCAATCAAGAAGTCGCAATCACTCAGCAAAGTCTTGGCAGTTTATATAAAACTATCGGGGCTACTGCGGCAACGGCTGCATATTTAGCGGAAAAAGATCTGGCTCAAGAAGTGGTCGATGGGCTTGCTACTAACGAAGTCGTGCTGAATGCTAAGATGAATTTTGAAAATATCGAAGTGGTCAGCAATACAAATACCTTTGTTGAACCAGTGGTTTTTCCTATTCAGTCCTTATTTGAAGCAGATAAATCAATTGGTACCTTGGTCATCGCACCTAATATTCAATACATTGAAGAAAGAGCTAGACAATTAGCATTAGATAATTCTAAAGCCATGATTTTACAAGCATTCGTGGTCACAATTGTGGCGATATCCGTGGCCTTTTTCCTGATTACCCGACCCATGATCGAGATTGCCCGTAAGTTACACAAAACCGTTCCGGGTGAAGGCAATCGTTTGACTGTGCCTGATTTTCATCAAAACAGTGAACTAGGTGAATTGGTCAACGACGTCAATATTTTACTTGATAAAACCGAACAACAATTTACTAGAGAGAGAAAGCTTAGACAAGAAATTGAAGCTTTGGAAAAACGCTTTAGGATGCTGTTTGAAAATTCGATGTCGCCCATTATATTAATCGAACCTCGAGGTAATATTATACTGTTTAATGTCGCTTTTGAGACGATCCTTGAAAAACTTAAGCTGCAATTAAAAAAGAGCTTTGGACCATTATTAGAAAATCTGTTTGCAGAGCCTGAGAAGCTTTTAGGCTCTGTGGAGTTGGCTTTTGCGAATGATGAGATTGCAACAGGAGAATTTAAGCTACAGACCTGCGAGGACTCAGCTTCGGTTTGGGTGCAAGTGGTAGTGACCTCAGTTGTTAACGAGGACTTACGTGAATATTATCAAATTACCCTGCATGATATTTCTAAACGAAAGAAAGAATTAGAATCGTTAGCTTATCAAGCCGATTACGATAAGCTCACCAAACTTTATAATCGCCAAGGTCTGGAAAAAGAGATTGAGGTATTTGCTGAACAGGAACGCCCGTTTTGTCTCGTTTTGATCGACTTAAACTGGTTCAAGCGGATCAACGATATTTACGGTCATGAGTCGGGCGACGAAATATTAATCTTTGTCGCTGACCGCATTAAAAAGACCCTCAGGACCCTAGACTTTGGTGGCCGATGGGGAGGAGATGAATTTGTTTTGTTACTTGACGGCGCCGACGAAGCCACTACTAAAGAGCTTGTTACACGTTTGGTGCAACGAATTTCTAAGCCCTACTTTTTGCGTAAATTCAACCAAAATGTCGCTGTTGGAGCCAGTGTAGGAGCTGCCTTCTACCCGGAGAATGGCGTAAAAATACAAGAGATTATCAATCTCGCTGACCAAGCCATGTACATCGTAAAGAACGACAGAGACACAGATCCTGAAAAGTCCCTAAAGTTTGCCCATGAATTAGACACTCAAGAGATAATCCGTGTTTGAAGAAAGTAGCAGTGCATTAACACCCATGGTTTCTCCAGGGCTTATGTTACAAAATATAAAGTCGCGCGTTGCCCAAGTCCAGTCGGTTATTAGTGTATTTATCGGCCTGTTTCTGATCATGTCTGCAATTGCTTGGTGGCAAGGCGATACTAAATGGTTAATTGACGGCTTGGTAGTAGTGGCTTTTTTTATTGGTCTATTAAAACTATTAAACTCAGACACATGGAATATTGTTGCCGGAATGACACTTTGGACGGTCATTATCTTTGCATCGTCAAAAGCATTCTATTATGACGGTTTATACGACACTTCTTTGCTGCTGTATCCATGTGTGCTGATATTTGCATCCTTGCTTGGCGGTAAAACCATGATCATTCCTTTGTCCTGCTATATGCTTATTAGCTTTTATTTCTTCGCTTATGCAATTTCCATTGATTTAGTTGAACCTAAAGTAATTACCAACTATTCGAGCTGGGCAAAAGCAACCGATATGGCGATAGTTCTGTCAGTTTATGGTATGGGTATCATACTTATATCAGGCTATATTAAAGCGCTTATTTTGCGATTAACTGAGCAGAGAGTGCGTTATGACGTGATTAAGGAAAACGCCGAAAAACGGATTTTATATGATGATCTTACTCAGCTACCTAATGCCGAGAAATGCAAACTAGATCTAGTTGAGCTATTTAGCGACACACCAAAAGATAACTATATACTTGGTTTTATTACCTTGCATATGAATAATTTTAATTGGATAAATTCCACATTAGGGCACAAGTTTGGTGATCAAGTTTTAAATAATCTCGCTGAACGCTTCGTTAAACTCCAAGATGAGCATACTTTTGTATATCGAACTTCTGGTATCGAATTTACGTTTGTCAAACGGGTACCTGACTATGCAGCTTTACAAGATTTCTGCCACCAAGCTATTCGTGTCAGTATATTACCGCTGTCTATTTCTGAATATAACTTTGAATTGAGTTGTGCTCTAGGGGTTTCTGTTGCGCCATTTGATGGCGACACCTTTAACCAATTAAATAGAAAAGCAAGCTTTGCGGTTTACAAAGCGAGAGAAGAAGAACCAAACAGCTATCACTTCTATGAAAGTGACATGGAGGAGTCTATCAATAGGCGCCTGAATATGAACCATGAACTTAAAACGGCGATAGAAGAAGAACAGTTCGAATTGTACTATCAGCCAAAGGTCGACTTAGCCACTAATCAATTTGTCGGTGCAGAAGCCTTAATCCGTTGGCGAAAGGGCGATACCATTATTTCTCCGGCAGAATTCATTCCGGTTGCTGAGGAGTCTGGTTTGATTGTTGAAATTGGGCGTTGGGCCCTCGAGACTGCTTGTGCAGAATGCGCAGAATGGCAGAGCAATGGGTTAAAGGGAATGACGGTTGCCGTCAACTTGTCACCTGTGCAATTTAACCGCGGAAATTTACCTAACCACGTTTTCAGAGCCCTGCAAAAGGCTGGACTGGATCCGAGTTTATTGGAGTTAGAAATTACAGAGTCACTATTTATCGAGGATACGCAACATATAGAACAACAAATCTTCTTAATGGTAGAGCGTGGCGTGTATTTTGCCATTGATGATTTTGGAACAGGATACTCAAACCTAAACTATTTATCAAAATTTAATGCGTCTACTTTGAAAATAGACATGTCATTTGTTCGAGATATGGTGGGCAATTTACAGCTACAACACATTGTAAATGCGATAATAAAAATGAGCCATGTAATGGAATTAGAAAATGTTGCAGAGGGAGTCGAGGACCAAGCAACTGCCACAATACTGAAAGCTCAGGGCTGTGTTTATGGACAAGGCTACTATTGGTCCAAACCCCTTCCAGCTAAAGAATTTATAAAATTAGCGCAGGCACAAATTAAGCGAAGCTAAGATTAAACCGGATCACCAGCGATGGTGATCCAGTTAGAATTGCTTAATCAGGTTTATCAGTGACCGCTCCAGTAGAGGCCGAGCTTACTGTTCTCGCATATTTTGCTAGCAGCCCTCTGGTATATTTTGCTGCCGGCTGTTGCCAATTGTTCTTTCTGCTCGCCATCTCAGCATCACTGATATTGAGCGTCATGACACGATTTTGCGCATCAATTGTAATGCTATCGCCATTTTCTATCAACGCAATCGGCCCGCCCTCGTAAGCTTCAGGCGTGATATGCCCAACCACAAAGCCCCTACTGCCGCCTGAAAAGCGACCGTCAGTGATGAGCGCGACATCATTGCCTAAGCCTTTGCCCATAATTGCGGACGTGGGGCTTAGCATTTCACGCATACCAGGACCGCCTCTGGGGCCTTCATAGCGAATGACAATCACATCACCTGCTACCACTTGGCCATCAATAATAGCGGCAAAACCCTGCTCTTCAGAGTCATACACTTTAGCTGCGCCAGTGAAGCTTAAACCCTCTTTTCCTGTGATTTTTGAAACGGCTCCCTCTGGTGCTAAATTACCATTAAGTATGACCAAATGACTGTCTTTTTTGATTGGTTTATCCAAAGGTAAAATAATAGTCTGTCCGTCAGGATAATCTGCTACCCCAGCCAAATTTTCAGCCATCGTTTTGCCAGTTACAGTCATGCAATCACCGTGCAACATACCCGCATCTAATAAACGCTTCATCAGAGGTTGAATGCCACCGATCTCAATTAATTCGGACATCAAATATTGACCACTTGGACGCAAGTCGGCTATCACTGGTGTTTTATCACCGATACGCACAAAATCATCCAATGTCACTTCTACACCAATTGCGTCTGCCATGGCTATTAAATGCAGTACTGCATTGGTGGAACCTCCTAGGGTAATGACCATCGTGATCGCATTCTCAAAGGCCTTTTTGGTCATAATGTCGGACGGCTTAATATCATGTTCGAGTAAGTAAAGAATCGCTTTTCCTGCATCAACGCAGTCTTGTTTTTTGTTATCTGAAACTGCATTTTGTGCCGAACTATTGGGCATACTCATACCCAAAGCTTCAATCGCTGAGGCGAGTGTATTTGCCGTATACATACCGCCACAAGAACCTGGACCGGGTATCGCGGTTTTTTCAATATGTTCCAACTGAGTGATCGGAATATCGCCGTTAGCATAACTGCCCACAGCTTCGAATACTGATACGATATCGGTATGGTTTTCACCCGGTAAAATAGTTCCACCATACACAAAAATTGAAGGACGATTTAGGCGTGCTAGCCCCATCAAACAGCCAGGCATATTTTTGTCGCAGCCACCAATAGCGATGATGCCGTCATGGCCCATGCCAGCCGATACGGCCTCTATCGAATCGCAAATAACTTCACGCGAGACCAAAGAATACTTCATACCTTCGGTGCCCATGGAAATACCGTCAGATATGGTAATAGTGTTATAAATCACGCTTTTAGCACCGGCGCTATCTACACCCTTGCCTACCTCTTCTGCCAGGGTGTTAATGTGCATGTTGCATGGCGTTACCATTGACCAAGTTGAAGCAATACCCACCTGCGATTTTTTAAAATCCTCGTCGCCAAAGCCCACGGCCCTTAACATAGATCTGCTTGGAGCCTGAGCTGCACCATCTACGATTTTTTGGGAATATTTGCGTGATTTATCTGTACTCATATTTTACTCTTCGTTTTCAGCTTTAGTGGATGTACTATAGAATTGTATAAGTTAATAAACAATCTAAGTTAATGAATTCGTTCGTCTTATTTACCTAACTTGTCAAAAAAGTCTGTTTTGAGCAATAATTGAGGTAAGAAAATAATTAGCTACGAAATTGCTGCCATCGCTAAGCCGCTTCAATGATACGATATTGTAGCGTATAACTGGGTTCAATCAACTCTGTTGCAGACAACAAATATAGCCTTTGAGCCACTTATACTACATTATAGCAGCAGCATCTTGACAGTATTTATTTTACTGGTATAAACCTTTTTAAAGTCAACAATCTTGGAGTCGTTTCTTTGAATAAAAGTATAATCACCAATGGATTAGCCTTTGCCTTAGTGCTAATTGGTTTTTTCTTAGACAATGTCATAATCAAAACTGTCGGGTTATTTGCGGTATCAGGTGCCATCACCAATTGGATAGCGGTGCATATGCTATTTGAAAAAGTACCCGGACTTTATGGTTCTGGTGTTATACCAGAACGCTTCGAAGATTTTAAGAGCGGTATTCGAACGCTTGTGATGGAACAGTTTTTTACAGAAGAAAACATCCAACGTTTTATAGCTGAGAACGACCAACCTATACAAGTGGACTTAGCCCCTATTATTAAAAAAGTAGACTTGGCACCCACATTTGACTCATTGGTTGAGGTTATCAAAGCGTCTTCATTTGGACAGATGCTGGGAATGTTCGGGGGTGTTGAAGCCTTAGAGCCGATGCGACAACCTTTTATCGACAAGATGGGGATAGCACTAGAAGATATTACTCAAGATCCTAAGTTTATATTATTACTGCGAGAAGAGTTAGCTCAGCCTAATGTGCAGCAAGACTTGCACCAAAAGATTAAGCAAATTGTTGAGCAACGTCTGAATGAACTAACACCTAAAATGGTCAAGGACATTATTCAGAATATGATCAGAAAACACTTGGGTTGGCTAGTCGTGTGGGGCGGCGTGTTTGGTGGATTAATTGGACTATTAGCCACGTTATTCAAGTTTTAAGGTAGATAAGAATAAAACGGGCTAAACCAAGTCACGATTTGCAGAACAAACTCGTTTATTTGCTTTTTAAGATTTCTTCTTAAAAAAACGTTTTTTACGGGCAGGCCGTGCACTCTTCAAGCCCACAAAGTGAGTGGTGTCCAGCTGCTGGCTGCGACTAATCAACTGGGTAATGGACTCAGTTAAAGGCTGCATAAAGGCTTCATAGCGTAATTGTCGCTGAGCGATTTTATCTAGGTTGGCTTCCCAGATAGCGGTCATATCTGGATAGGTAGTTTCACTTGGTAAGGCCTTAATTAGGGCTTTACCCGTCTCAGTGGCATGGATTTCTTTACCTATCTTATGCATAAACTGGCGTCTAAACAATAAATCAATAATTGAAGCGCGCGTTGCTTCCGTGCCAAGTCCATCGGTCTCTTTTAAGATTTTCTTAATTTTACTGTCTTGCACATAACGCGCAATCCCAGTCATCGCCCCAAGCAAAGTAGCGTCCGTAAAATGTTTAGGCGCCGATGTTTGTTTTTCTAAAAGTTGCGACTCGATGCAATGTAGAGACTCACCTTTACTTAAGTTTGGTAATACTGTTTCGGTTTCGGTTTTAGTGTTTGCACTTTTAGTCAGCGCTAGCCAGCCTAGGTCTTTAGTCAATTTACCTTTGGCAATAAATTCACCACCCGCAATATCAATCTTCGCTACTTGTTCTTGATATTTATGTGGCCCGTAAAACTGCATCAAGTATTGACTAGCAATGAGCTGATATATTTTTGCTTCATCCGGCGTTAAACTCCCTAAAGCCTTTGTCCGGTTAGTCGGAATAATAGCATGGTGGGCATCGACTTTGCTGTCATCCCAAGCTTTAGATTTTAACTTAGGGTTGGCATTGTCGACGGCACTTGTAAAGCTCGGTACATTCGACTTTATAACACTCAACACCTCAGAGGCCTGCACAAACTGCTCTTTAGGCAAATAACGCGAATCGGATCGGGGATAAGTAATCAGTTGATATTTTTCATACAATGACTGACACACATCCAACACCTTCTTAGGCGATAAATTAAAACGCTTAGAGGCATCAATTTGCAATATCGATAGGCTGTAAGGTAAAGGGGCAAGGCTTTGTTTATTTTGTACCTTGTAATCTGTGACCGAGGCATCTTGACCTTGGGTTTTATTTACCACCGTTTGCGCTAATTTACGCGACAGTACTCTACCCTCTTCATCTTGATAAGGACCGCATGCTTCGCTTGGTTGCCATTTAGCAGTAAAAGTCACTTTGTTTAGCGTTTCCAAAGTGGCTATAACGTCAAAAAAGGGTGTAGACGTAAAATGGGCAATGTCTTGATCGCGCCTGACCACTAAACCTAAAACTGGCGTTTGCACTCGCCCTACAGAAAGCACGCCACTATAGCCGCCACGTTGACCCAGCAGAGTATAAGCACGAGTTAGATTTAATCCGTATAGCCAGTCTGCACGAGAACGCGCTAAAGCTGATATAGATAAGCCTAAAAACTCACGGTTAGCGCGCATATTCTGTAAGGCTTTTTTCACCGCGCTGGTGTTTAAGTCATTGATTAATAGCCGTCCTGCGTTTTCAATAATCGACGTTTTCACCCCGCAATAAGTAACTACTTCATCTACCAGTAGTTGCCCTTCACGGTCAGGATCGCCTGCATTGACGATATGCGTCGCTGTTTTAAGTAGTCGTTTTACCACGCTTAGTTGTTTTTGTGTGTTCTTTTTAGGTACCAGTTGCCACTTTATCGGCACAATGGGCAGGTGTTGCAGTGACCACTTGCCATAGGCTGCATCGTATTTATCTGGCTCAGCTTGTTCTAATAGATGACCGATGCACCATGTCACACAATCGCCATTATCTAGCTCAATATAGCCATCGCGCTTTTGTTGTCGACCATCAAACCCGGTGGCTATTGCACGGCCTAAACTTGGTTTCTCTGCGATATACACAATCATACAAAAACAACTGGATAAAAAAACAGTATTATAGCAAGCTTTGGCACATAAAGTTAGTGTATAGTAAAGGCATTAACTATCATTTGCATAAAGCCCACACCAGCAGCAACGATCTATCAAGGGCGAAAACACTTATAAGCAATTTACTAGTCCTAGGCAATTTGCAGTAACCAGCTTCTTTTAGTAGATTAAGTGTAGTAGAAGGCGTATTAGTCCTTGCTATACTTTTTGATAAGTTTTATCTAATTTTGTGTGCCAATAACGGAGTAAATATAGTGGTAACAATACATCATTTGAGAATTGGACGTTCCATCTTTACCGTTTGGTTGATGGAAGAGTTGGGCATGCAGTATGAACTCAAAGAATACCTGCGCGATCCAGTAACCATGCGTGCCCCAGATAGTCTTAAGGTAATCCACCCACTAGGCAAGTCACCAGTAATTGAAGATGATGGCTTAGTTCTCGCCGAGTCAGGCGCGATCACCACTTATTTTTTAGAAAAGTTCGATACGGAACACAAATTTTCTCCTCGTCGCGAAGACCTAAATGCTTGGGCCACTTATTCGCAGTGGCTACACTATTCAGAAGGTTCGGTGTTTGCGCCGCTGTTGATTGAGATGTTATTGATGCGCGATGAGTCGCCCAGTCCAATGCTGGGCGGATTTAGTCAGGGTGAAGTGACTTTGCACCTGGATAATATTGCAGCGCAACTGGGTGACAATGAATTTATTTTAGGTGAGCAAATCAGTGGAGCAGATTTTGGAATTAGTTACGCGGTGAATATGGCTAATCGCTTAGGCAAGCTTGAAAGCCATCCTACCTTGCAAGCCTACATCAATCGAAATATAGCTCGCCCTGCGTTTCAAGATGCATTAAAACGAGCTATAGAGTAACACTAAGTTGTATAGCTCGCTCACGCCGGCTTCAACGACTTTATTTGTCCGATATTTACAGCTTAACGATCAACTTGCCGTTATTACCGCCAGTCAGTAATAAATTTAGACCATCAATTGCGGATTCTAAACCATCCAATATATGCGCCCGATGCTTTATTTTACCTTGCATCACATAAGGTGTCAGTTTGTCAATCAAGCCCGGTATTTCTGCGTAATGATCTGGCATCGTGAAGCCCTGTATGCTCAAACGCTTCTTGATGATCGGGATCCAATTGGGTCCCGCGCTTGGTGTATCAGTGCCATAATCAGCTATCATTCCACAAACGGCGATTCGACCATGCGCATTCATCGCTTCAAAGATATGGTTTTGGATCGCACCGCCGGTATTTTCAAAATAAATATCGACCCCATCCGTCGCAAGTTCCGCAAGCTTTGCACTAATATCATCTGTCTTATAGTTAATTGCACCATCAAATCCTAACTCATCCACAATCCAGTGACACTTCTCGGCATTTCCAGCCACACCAATCACAGTTAAGCCATCAGCCTTTGCCAATTGACCTACAATTGAACCTACAGAACCCGCCGCACCACTTACTACAATGGTTTCTCCGGCTTTAGGTTTAGCCACTCCATATAGTCCCTGCATTGCGGTTATGCCAGGCAAGGCAAATACCGATAACACCATAGTTGGATCCAAACCCGCTTGTACTTTGTTCAAGCCTGGGCCTGAACTTAAAAAATATTCTGTCCATCCCATCAGACCCATGACTCGCTCACCGACATGAAAATCAGGGTGATTACTTTCGACAATTTCGCCTAAACCTGAGGAGCGCATAACATCACCTAAAACGACTGGTGGAATATAACTTTTAGTGTCAGAACTCATCCAGCCGATCATCGCCGGATCAAGTGACATATGAGTTTGTTTTACTAGAAACTGACCCTGGCCAACCTCCGGAATTTCTTTTTTAACCACTTCAAATGTATCTGAGCGAATAGGTCCAGGAATCGGACGTTGTGCTAGATTAATTGCGGTGTAGGTGCTCATAATAGACTCTCCATTGAAGTTGTAGATGTCGATATACCTAATATAGATTAGGCATTTGTATTGATTTTTACTATCGAAACTTAAGTGGCTCTATTATTACTACATAAAGTACTAAAATATATAGCTAATGATGCAATAACTGCTTTTGCAGTTTTCGGTCTTTCGCAGCTATGGTATATGAATACCGGAAATCTTACATAATATCGACGTTTGAATACCCTGCTGAGGTAATTGGAGCTCAAAATCAATCAAGTGAAACCAGCCGAAGTTATATATCGATGAAAGAAGATAAACATGGGATCATGTTCAATACAATCTAGTCATTCTAACGAGCATGGCAAAGAATATTGGCCGGAGTATACTATAGCTTGCATCCATGACGGCTATGACTCTGGCTTCTTCGCTTTTGACATGGTAATCCCCCACAAATTAATAGAGGTAAAAAGTAGATTTTTCTCTTTTTTTAAATACAGATAATCCAACATCGCTGAAAAGTCGACCTGTTTTCAGTCTTAAACTGCCTAGTAACCAACCCATTGGGTAAACATTGATATATGCATTCTGTGAGCTATATCGGCGATAACGCAAAAGCGTTCAGCTATTAACTGGTAATTCTATATCCCAGTGAATAGCGCATCATGGGCGGCTAATAGCGACTCTCGATTATCAGATATATTCTCAACGAATTCTTGTAATCTACTTTCTTCGATTGTTGCTATAACGTTTAAACAAACGAAATATTTCTTGGAGGAAATTGTTACTAGGACGCTTATTTTGTCGAATGCAATTGATTCATCACTGCAAACAAATGCGACTATTCTAGAAGTTAAACCATCAAATAATCTATTCTGTAGTGAACAAACGTAAGGATAACGTTTTCTGCCTTTAACTACGGGATTTACATAGATATCGAACTGGTTCACTTATCGCTTTCCCAAATTAAATGCATAAATCGCAGTCATCAAATGGCAGACCATCAGAAGCAATATACTGATTATATGTCTCTATTTTCTGTTTATTACGCTCTTTCCATTTAGTTTCTAGCTCTGACTTCAGCGCAATTTCTAAGGTGTTGCTGAGATTTATACCGAGGCGTTTTGCGTCCTCTGTCACAGTCTTATCTAAATATACGTTTACTCTAACTTTTTCTTTGGCAGCACTCATAACTTATCTCTACGTAAATTACTATACGCACAGTATAATGCGCATAAATATTTCATCAACTATAAACCAAACTTTTCTTATACGTTCGCTACAGGCTTGTTCACTCTGAATTAACTTATCACGCAATTTAGGGATTAATGACCGCCGGTCAAGTTTAAGTGATCGTATGATTATTTTTAGCTCAATATAGTCTATTGTTCAAATCCTCTTACGTCGGCTATTGCCACATGCCCGTCTATCAGCTCTGCCTTTTATTTTAATTTATTAATGAAATATTTTGACGAGGTTTACGACTGGCTCCTTAGAGCGCAGGGTGTGTGAAAACTCAAAATACAATCGCCAAACCTTGTTGTCTCCGATACTCAGCCTGCCAAATGATTGAGTCACCGATTATTAACGTTAGCGCGGGATTTTGATTTTGCATTGTTAAGGTCGGTCGATGAGGGTAAATGTGAGGTTTTAAGGCTGTTTTACGACGTGAACGGAGGCTGATGCGCCTTTATTGCCTGATGGCCTCCATCAATCCAGTTGTTCCCAGTATGGTCATCATT
>Ga0307981_1003101_pt1 | contig 12781 bp, 9 predicted proteins | sample OrgLakmetagen987_FD_201849 | JGI IMG/M metagenome (GOLD analysis project Ga0307981, IMG submission 201849) | Saline water microbial communities from Organic Lake, Antarctica - #987 | ecosystem: Environmental > Aquatic > Non-marine Saline and Alkaline > Saline | place: Antarctica: Organic Lake... | reverse complement strand
CGACGTCGCCGCGTTGATGAACAATCGTCCGAGAAAAACACTCGGATGGAGAACACCCGCCGAAGCCATGGCCGACGAAATCCAGGCCTTCAAATCAACCGTTGCACTTGATGTTTGAATCCAAGCATTCCCGAGAGCAGTGCCGCGATCGCAAGAATGACAAGCGGCGCGCGAATGGCGTGGGTTAGCAGGCTGCGGTAGCCGCTGGCCGTACGATCTGTTGCGGACTTCACGATCTTTGAAAACCGGCCTTTGTTCATGCCTTTCGTCAGCACCAGGCTCGCGATCACAGGACAGAGTGACAGGGCGACAAACGTTGACAGCGCAACGGCAACGGCCAGCGTGACGCCGAACTCTTGAAACAGCTTGCCGATCTCGCCCTGAAGAAACGACAGCGGGACAAAGACCGAGATCAGCACCGCCGACGTCGAGACCACGGCCACGAAAACCTGATTGGCTCCGGCGCGTGCTGCTTCTTTCGGATCGTCGCCTTCCTCGACCCGCCGTTCGATGTTTTCCAGCACGACGATGGCATCGTCCACCACCAAACCGATGGCGAGGATCAGTGCGAATAAGGTCAAAATGTTGATCGAAAAACCGATGAAAGCAATCCCGGCGCAGGCCCCTAGAAGAGCGATTGGGATCGTCGCTGCGGGCACGATGGTCGCCCGGATTGAGGTTAGAAACACGAAGATGACTGCGACCACGATGGCGATCGAAATCGCCAAGGTCATCAGGACCTGACGGATCGAATTCCGAATAAAGTCTGCATCATCCGAGGTGACCTGCAAGGATGTGCCGCCCGGCAGATCGGATTGTATGGCGCTGACCTCTTCGTTTACAGCGGCTGAAATTGTCAGGGTATTGGCAGAGGATTGGCGCAGCACACCGATACCGATGGCCGTCTCTCCGTTGGCCCTGAACAGGCTGTCGTCGTTTTCGGTGCCGATCTCGATCCGGGCAACGTCACCCATCGTGATCCGGCCGTTTTCCGACGTCGTGACAATCAAATCCTCAAAGTCCTCGACGCTCGACAGCCGCGTCTCGGTGCGCAGCAAATAGGTACGCGAGGCGCTTTCGATCTGGCCTGCGGGCAGTTCGAGGTTGTTGGCGCGCAGAGCACCTGCAATCTCGGTTGCGGTGACACTGCGTGCAGCCATCGCATCGGGGTCCAGCCAAACGCGCATCGCGTAGGGCCGGTCGCCATAGATCTGGACGGCGGCAACGCCGCTCAGCGTTTCCAGCCGGTCGGTCACAAAGCGGTTGGCATAGTCGGTAAGTTCTGTCGCGGACATGTTTTCCGACGTCATCGTCATCCAGATGATCGGATCGCTTTGGCTGTCGTTCTTTTCGACCTGTGGGTCTTCCGCCTCTTCTGGCAGATCCCGGGTTACGGCCTGAACCGCCGCGCGCACGTCGGATGCGGCTTGGTCGACATCGCGGCCCTGCCTGAAGGTAATGACGGTCCGCAGCCCGCCCAATTCGGATTCCGTCGAGATACGGTCAATCCCTGCAACGGTTGAAATCGCGCCTTCAATCACCGTGGCAAGCTCGTTGTCGACCACGCTTGGGCCCGCGCCGATATAGGGGACGCTGACGGTGACTTGTGCGGTCGAGGTATCGGGCAATTCGCGCACCGGCATGCGGGTAAGACCGGCGATACCCAGCACGACGATGAGAATGGACATGACCGTAGCCAACACGGGGCGGCGGATGCACAGATCGGGAAGGGTCATTCGAGGCCCTCCTGCGTGAATTCCGTGTCGATGTCGACGGGGGCACCATCCGTCAGCTGATCCCATCCTGCGACGACGACTTTGGCCTCTTTATCAAGCCCGTCGCGCACCTCGGTCATTTCGCCAAGCGTCGCCCCGACCGTGACTTTGGTGCGTGCGGCCGTGCCCTCGGCCACGGTGTAAACATATGTGGTCAGCCCCTCGCTGATAATGGCATCGTCAGGGATCGCAAGGCCATCGTAGGTCGCAAGCACAAGGCGCGCATTGGCGAACATGCCGCCCACAAGCCTGCCATCGCTATTGTCTATCTGTGCGCGGATCTCGAAGCTGCGGGTGCCAAGGTCAATCTCTGGGGCGCGCAAAAGCACCTCTCCTTCAAATGTGGCTTCGGGGTAGGCGGGTGTCCGGATTTCCAGCGTCTGACCGGGACTTACCCGTTCGAAGTACCGTTCGGGCAAGGTGACTGAAACCTCGACACTGGACAGATCTGCCAGTCGGGTCACTGCCTCGCTGCCATTCAAAAAAGCACCCGGTTCGGTGTCTATCACACCCAGCGTTCCTGAAAACGGTGCAGTGATCACGCGATCGTCAAGGTCAGCCTCAGCCATCATGACTGCTGCCTGTGCGCGCCGGAATGCGCCGCGCGCCGCCTCAAGCCGAGCCTCTGCCGCGAAATTGCTGTCTTCGAGCTGTTGGTAGCGGCGGTATTCCTGTTCCGTCTCGCTTTGGGTCGCCTCGGCCTGAGCCAAGGTCGCCCGCGCGGCGCGGTCGTCCAGCTTGATCAAGACGTCGCCCTGCGCCACCTGTTGTCCAGAGGTTACGGCCACTTCGGTCACGCGCCCGGCCACGTCCGGCACGATGTCGACCGCGCGGACTGGTCGCAGAGTGCCAACGGCCGATATGGCGTCTTCAATGGTCCGCATTTCCGGCGATGCAACGCCGACCCGCGTCGGCTGGCGTTCCTGATCCTGCTGGTCAGAGCCCTCGCCATCTTCGGCCAAAAACATCCGCGTTCCGAACACACCTGCGGCAACAAAGGCTGCGATCACGCAGACGCCGATGATGAACTTAAATACCCTACCCACTCTTAATCTTTCACAATGACTTGGGTAAAACGTAGGTGATTGCGCGCATATTCAACATTTGCGGCGAGGCATGCACCGCCCTTTGATCCCTTTGAGAGGAAACGGCGTGCAACTTTAGTCAATTTTTACTGGATCTCGGAAGGGTAGGGATGTTGTCGCAGCGATGAAATGTCGCAGGCGGAGAAACTAACCATTTCGACCGATTGCCATAAAGGCGCACGCGTGGGGAACGCTAGCGGTGACCTACCCAGCCGCGGTCGTCTGTGAACGCGCGTCCCGATGTGACCTGCACCACTTGGTAGCGATCCGGCAACGCCTTTAGCGGGGCCAGCGGCGCTTGCGACGCCGCCAGCAGGACGTTGACGCGACCTCGAACGCTGATTGGCCCCTGAATGGTCTGAAGATGGGGATAAAGCCCCTTCAGGATTGCGTGGACCCCGCGCACCAGCGGCCCGTCTGGCGTGTCGATCAGGTTCACGTAGACCGGGCCGTCGACGATATTGCGCAGGCGTTCGTAGGTTTCCAAAGTTGCCAGATGTGCCGGCACCGATCCAGAGGAGAACGCATCCATGACGACAGCGTCGAAGCGGCGGTCGGTCTCGTTCAGAAACACCCGACCGTCCGCATGGAAGATCCCCAGACGGCCTGTGCTTTCCGCGTTTAAAGGGATGTCTGCGTTCGCGTCAAAGCCGGTTTCCCGGATCATCTCGGCCGCCTCGGGCAAATGCTGACGCACGACATGGGTGATAAGCGGGTCAATCTCGACGGCAATGGCACGTGCAGCCGGGCGTGTTTGCAGCAACTGGGTCGGCAACGAGTATCCGCCTCCGCCGATGAACAGGACCGACGGCGCAGGACCAAGATCGCGGTCCAACCGCGCCCAGATCCATTGCGCATAGGGCAGCACCACCTGTTGCGCCGCCCCGGTCTTTCCGGCCTTTGGCGATGTCCGTTCCGCCGCTTGCTGGATTCGGTCGGAATAAAGATAGACAACACCGTTTTGGCGCACGGCGTCGATGCACGATATTCCCGATTCATACTGGCACACAGACCCGCTTGCAAAACCCGCCCCGACAGCGAGCGCCGCAACGCCCATCGACACTTTTGAGACACCTGAGGCCGGTTCAGGAGGCGTTTGTTCATCGGATGCGCCCGTATCGGGGTGCCCGCTTCTGATCAGCGGCACACATAAAAGCGCCACGGCACCGCATCCGGCGAAGGTTGCGACTGAACCGATCAGCGGCAAAGCAACGAATCCGGCAAGGATCGCGCCGAGGATCGCCCCAAGCGACCCTGCGGCCAATACGAGCCCCAGCGACGAACCCTCCCGGCCTGGTCTGGCCTCGATGGCCAGCTTGGCGAGCAATGGCGAGGGAAAGCTGACAAGCACCGACGCGGGAAAGAAGGCCAGGATCACCGCCAGCAGCATCCCACCGGTTTCCCGTGCGCCCCAACTGTAGATCACACCCAACACGACCGGCGACAATGCCATCAGAATGGCGGTCGCGACCAGCGCCTTGCGCACGCTGCGCACGGCAGCACGGCTTTCACGTTCTGCCACAAGTCCGCCAAGCGCACTGCCGAGCGAAAAACCTGCGAGGATCGTTGCGATCACAGCTGTCCAAGTCAGCAGGGAGGTTCCGAAGAAAGGCGCTAGGATACGACCGGCTGCAATCTCGTACGTCAGCCCGAGCGCGGACAGGACGAGGATCAATCCAATCGTGATCGGGAATCGCATGATGATCTCCTAAAGCTCTATCAAGTCAGCGCCGTGTCTGCCTGCCATGAATCTTTCGTGGGTACCATGCAGCGTACAAAGGTTTGATCAGCTTGGATCTTGTGCGGGGCATCTTTCAATAGGCTGTTTTCTGTCTCGGCCCGTGAGACTGGTGCTCTCTTGAAACGGTGAATTCAGGCCTCGATTGATGTTGAAAGCTCCTGCTGCAGGCGGAATAGATCCTTTCTGATAGCGGCTTTGATGCGTTCTGGAACCCTGCGTTTTGCGAAACGCGCGCATCCCAAGCGCCGGGCCTAGACCAGAACGATTTGTTGCACACAGGTTATGCACCAAGACCGAAGACATGCCTGATCCCGAACCAACCTCGCAGGTTATCGTCCTTCGCTTTCAGCCTCGGCATTTTCTACGGCCCATTCGCCTGCGGCCTCAACCGCGATTGGCGACGCAGTGGGAAGAACGTTGAGATAGCTATCTGTCTCGTCCACCGTGGCGATGGCGCGCTGTGTCATGCGGTAGAGTGCGTAAAGCGAGATGGCCATAAAGGTCACCTCAAGCACCAGCCAGAAGGCTTGGGGGGCAAGGGTTTGCATTGCCCAGCCCGCAACGAGGGGGCCTGCGATCGCACCCAGCCCGAAGGTAAACACAAGCCCGCCCGAGGCAGCCGGCATGTCCGAGGCGGGAAGAGAATCGTTGGTGTAGGCCAAAAGCAGGGCATAAAGCGGTGTTGTGACACCGCCGGCAAAAAATGCAGCCGCCATAAGTGGCCAAAGCCCGCCGCCGGTAACCCACCCCAGGACACAAGACGCAGCACCCAGCGTCGCCAGACCAAAGATCAACCTGCGCCGGTCCATCCGGTCCGACAACCAGCCGATCGGGTATTGCAGCACCAGTGCACCGGCGAACAACATCGCGACAAACAAAGCGATTTGCGTCGCTGTCAGACCGATCTGAGTGCCAAAGACGGCCCCCATGCCTGATTGAGTTGCATAAACACTGCCAAGCAAAAATATCCCAACGGCACCAAGGGGCGACCCTCGGAACAGGTCACGCAGGGGCATTGGGCGGGCAACCTCGACCGCGGGAACGGCTGTGGCAGAAAGCAGAATGGGCGCGAATGAAATTGATACAAGAATGGATGCGCAGATGAAAAGCACCGACGTCCCCGCATCCCCCAACATCAGCAATCCCTGTGCCCCGATGATACCCAGTGTTTGGGCGATCATGTAGGCCGACAGAACTTTTCCCCTTGTTTCATTGGTTGCTGCGGCGTTCAGCCAGCTTTCAGCGGCAACATAAATGCCCGACATGCAAAACCCCACAAGGACCCGCAGCACGGTCCAAGCCCAAGGTTCGGTCAAAAGTGGAAGTGCTATCAAAGCTGCCGACATAAAGCTGCCTAGTGCCGCGAAAACACGCACATGTCCGACGCGCTGTATCATCAACGGCGTGAGACGCGCACCCGACAGGAAGCCCAGAAAGTATCCGGAGGTCACGATAGCCAACTCCGTCGACGAAAACCCTTCGATGCCGCCACGCAGGCCAATCAGGGTAAAGTGCATGCCGTTGCCAAGCATGATCAGGACAACACCAAGCAGAAGAGCCCAGACACCGGAAAGCATTTTAATCATCTGCTGGCCTTTTTTTGCTAAGGTATTCTATGCTGCCTTTCAGACTACTCGGATCGTCCACCTTAGCTTTCGCTGCAACGCCGCATTGGTTTCCGTTTGCGACACGGCATAGTCGCATATAGAACCCTTCGCATGTGCTGATAATTGCAATTGCGGACCCGTCAGGTACCTATTCACCCCAAAAACAGCAGGGTTTGCGGTGCCGTCATTCCTTTTGGTGTGATGCTGCGCGATGCACAAAAAGAAGGAACTGGAAAGCTGCACCGCAGCATCGACAAGGTCGATTAATGTCTCCAATAGGTTGACATTTGCCAGATTGTTTCAAACCGACAAATTTCTGCCATTTTTCCACGTCAAGTTGAGACTTGTAGAGAAACATGCGGGCGTTGAACGAGGGCCCGGGAAAGTTCTGGAGATCGAAATGAGAATTCTGGCTGTTGATGACGACCCGATTATCCTGGAGCTTTTGTCAAAGTTTATCAAAAGTATTGGCAGCCACGAGCTTGTCACGGCGCAGTCAGCCATGGAGGCACTGGATCTTATTAACCAAGCTGAAACTGTCATATTTGATTGTTTTCTGCTTGATATCCAGATGCCTGTGACGGACGGCGTTGAGCTTACGCGCAATATTCGAGACATCAAAAGATACGTCGAAACGCCCATTTTGATGCTGACAGCCATGTCAGACAAAAGCTATGTCGATGCTGCCTTTTCTGCAGGGGCCACCGACTATGTGACAAAACCTTTTGAAGTGACAGAGCTTACCGCACGCTTGCGTCTGGTCGAGGAACTGGTGAGCGTGCGCCAAAGCAGAAGGAAGAAGCCTCTTGCATCCGTAGATCCGTCCACCAAGACCCAGCACGGCATGGATTTCGGCTGGGTTGAATTGCATGATCCGGTCTCCATCTATGATGTTGAAAATGTGATCGAATATACTGCGATGGAAAACTACGTGCGACAGTTGGCGCGTGGCTCCATGTTCGGGTCTACAGCTTTTGCCTTGAGTATCCGCAAGGTCGATGATCATCACCGCGCTTTGTCGGCTGCTGAATTTTCGTTCCTGATCTCGGACGTGGCAGAGATGATTTCTGATACACTCGCAGGCCATCAGTTTCTGATGTCATATGCTGGTAGCGGGACATTCATCTGCGTTACGGAAAGTGGCTGGCGCCCTGATATGGGGGCTCTCATGGATGCAGTGAACCTTTCGCTGGCACGCGCGAAAATCTATGACAATTCAGGCCAAGAGCTGTTTGTTCGCCTGAGTGCGGGGAATGCCGTCCGGTTGATCTGGAAGTCTCAGAGGACAGTTATGGAGGCTCTTTCCACAGCCCATCTTTCGGCCGAGGCAGCAAGTATGGCACATGAAAGGTCAATGAACGACCTCTGGCGGGGCCCACAATCAGCATGAATGATTTGCCTGTAGAACTTCCCGGCCTCGACCGTATCAGGGTGCGCTTTCTGTCGCTCCTGGAAGAGCGGCAAATACAGATCGCCCAGAGTGCACTTGCGGCGTTGGAAAGTGATACTGCCACCGGGCAGTGCTTGAATCTGGAAGTGGCCCAGGCAGTGCTGCACCAGATTTCCGGCACGGCTGGTTCGCTGGGTTATGCTGAACTTGGTCAGGCTGCGCGGGAGTGTGAAGGGGCAATCATCAACTATATCGAAAGCACCCAGAATAGGCACTTGGATCTGCCGTCTTCAATTCTTGAAGACTTGGATGCCTTTCTATCGAAAAGCCAGGCGCTGCTAGCTCAAGCCAAGTAGCCCAAGGATTTGACCTTGATCCCCCTCGGATCACGTCAAATTCTATTTTGTTGTATCTGTTTTTTGTATCGCCTGCTTGATCTGGTCTGGCAAAGCCATCGGATCAAACGGCTTGCTGATGACTTTTGCGGCGCCATTCATCAATAATTCTTCGATTTCAGAATGTTGCGCACGCGCAGTCATAAAGATAGCAGGAATGGACGCCAGCATCGGATCTTGGCGCATTTGGTCCAGCGTCTCGCGTCCGGTCATTCCGGGCATCATCATATCCAGCAAGAACACATCAGGCGCAAATGCTCTGGCCTTGGCAATGGCTTCGCTGCCCGAACTGCATTGCAAAATTTCAAATTCGCCGGACAGCTCAAGAGCCATCATTGCGATTTCACGGATGTCTGCATCATCTTCCACGTGCAACAGTTTGATCATCGAATATTTCTCGCTTTCATGCGGTGCTTGCGGCCAGATTTTCGACAGTATTCTCGCGTTGCGATGACACCTTGGGCAAACGGAAGTAGAATGTGGTCCCGCGCCCCTCGGTCGACTCAAAGCCTATTGTGCCGCCCATATTCTCAATAATCGCCTGACAAATATTAAGGCCAAGACCTGTCCCGCCTTTCAAAGCACGATCAGAATTCGCCATGTCAGAGAACCTGCTGAATATCTTGTGCTGTTCGTCTTGGGGGATGCCGTGCCCTTCGTCTGTTACAAAGACACCTACGTTTGTATCTTCGTCCTTAACTTCGATCGTGATGGTACTGCCCGGCCTTGAAAACTTGTACGCATTGGAAAGCAGATTGGTCAGCACCTGTATGAACCTGTTGGGGTCAGTGCTGAGCGGGACTGGAACGTCTATGCCGGTCAACTGAACCTTCACGCCAAACCGCTGTTGCAGCATTGCGTTGGCTTGATCAGTTTCTTTGATTAATGCAGCCAGATCAACGTCCTTCAGCTCAATCTCCATCCCACCGTTGGTGATTTTGTCCAGATCAAGGATATCGTTGATAATAAGAACAAGCCGATCAGCGTTTCGATGTGCAATTTCCAGAAGGGATATCGCCTTGTCAGGCAGTTCACCCGCGGATTTTGACAGCAGCAGACCCATCGCGCCCTTAATTGACGTCAGCGGTGACCGCAGCTCGTGGCTGACAGTCGAAATGAAATCTGCCTTGTGTTTTTCCTGCTCAACCCGTTCGGAAATATCCGTGATAAGGATCAGAAAGCGGCCTGAACCTTCCGTGCCGTGGAGGAACTTGATGCTCACATCTACCGGAGTATCCAATAAAACGGTCTCAAGGCGCGTCACGGCCTTACCGTTCGCCCGCATCTCCCGGCAGGTTTTCAACACTTCGGTAGTGTACCCTATGTGGTCCACTTCCAAGAGGCTGCGGCCGCGATAACCGGAACTGCTGGTGCTGAACCGTTTTTCTGCGGACCGATTCAGGTAGCTGAATGTCTCGGTGTCGGAATCGATGATCCAGATGTCGTCCCGCAGTTCATAAAGCGTCTGCGCAGTATGGCGTTCAGCAATCAATTCATTGGTGCGGCTTATGTCTGTCCGTACCGAGATAGATCCGGCCCATTTTCCTGCAGAATCGAACAGGGGCATGATTGTGGATTGTGTGAAAACGACGCGACCATCTTTACGCCGAAGCCGGGTCTCTCCTTCCCAGCTTTGGCCACGCCGCAAACTATGACGAATTTCAGCGGCAACTTCTTTTTCGATGTCGTTGTACAGGTAGGTCACCGGCTGACCGATCAGCTCATCACGGTCATATCCGGTCAACTTCAACAGCTTCTCGTTGACCTCTACCAGCTTGTCTTTGTCGTCTACGACATTGATGCAGGCATGCTTGCCAAATGCATCAAGCCGTTGGCCCATTGTAAAACGCGTGTCGCGACACTGTCGAGCTGCAGACATGCTCATCAAGAAAGAGGGGACTGTACCCGCGATGGCGATAGCGCCCAATGCGGGAAAGACCGCTGCTGCCTGACCAGACAAAAGCAAATGAGAGGCCGCATAATAGGCACCCGCCAGTCCGCAGCCGCCAAGTACCGCGAACGCTGTGCTGGATTTTAGTTTTGTGAACTTTGTCATCTGGTCTCGATCTCGCAAAGCAAGGATAAATTATTAGAGAATTAAAATTATTTCAATGTCACCCCGATCAATGGCCGAAAAGTTTGTCATCAATGTGACTCAGTGCGCCACTTTATAGCTTATTTTGCGCTCGGACCGAGGAAGCTATCGGCAAACACTTGTTAACCTAAACAACGATCCCGGCCACGTTAGCATGACTTTTGACGATTTTGCAAAAACTTGAACTATTTGACGACTTGTTGACCGCCCGATGAAATCCACACCTGGATCCAGCAGCGTAGTTTCGGTAAGTGGGTCACTTGGATCGCCATCAGGAAGCGGCCAGTCTAGGATCACCACATCAAGACATGGGCGCGCGATGCGTTTTGGGGCTGTCGCAAGAAGCTTGGCATGTTTCAAATCAGCAAGGCCCTTTCGGGCGTCGCGCGAACCTCGGCAAAATCGTGATCATCCGCGACATGCAGGCTGGCCAACTTCTCAGGGTTTTCCGGTCTTGATTGCGCGGTCGCATCAACCTGCAAGGCGCTGTCCGACACAGGGACCGTAAACCAGAACACGGTGACACCATCTGGAACGCTCTCAAACCCAATTTGTCCTCCCTGACGCAGCACAATTTGGCGCGAGATATTCAATCCCAACCCTGTTCCGCCGGTCGCCCGCGTGTCCGAGCTGTCCGCCTGCGAAAACGGCTTGAAAATTTTGGACCGAAAACTATCCGGAACGCCTGAGCCAAAATTCTGGACATAAACGATGGCCCGATCGTCAACCAGCTCGGCCTTCACCAGAACTTCGCTGTCGGGGTTCGAATATTTGCAGGCATTGGAAATCAGATTGGCAAGAACCTGTTGTGTCCGGCGATGATCGACATAGACGGGCAGGGAAGCGCCAGGCATATCAACCACAATCGAACAATCATGTGTCACCGCAAACGGTGACATTTGGCAAACGCTCGCGGTTATGATGTCGTTAAGATCGAATTCGGCATTGCTGAATTCGATCTCGCCCGAAGATATTTTCTTGAGATCCAGGATGTCGTTGACGATATCCGTCAGTCTGTTCGTGTTGGATTTTGCGATGTCGATCAGGCGTGACTGTGCGTGCGTCAAAGGATTGGTCGTTGCCGCTGTCAGCAATCTTAGCGCACCATTGATCGAGGTCAGCGGTGTGCGCAGCTCGTGGCTCACCGTCGAGACAAATTCGTCCTTCATCAGTTCGATTTTTTTCCTGTCCGTTATGTCGATAATCTGGGCAATAAATAAATAGCGGTTCGTATTTTTATCCAGTGACCAAGACACGTTAAAGCTGCCCCACCGCTCATCCCCGTTTGGCATGGTAATGCAGTGCTCTGCAGAATAAATGGTGCTTTCTTTGTCCAGCATCATGGACCTGACAGCCGAAGAAAGCTCTTTGCGGTCCTTGTCGGGGATCAAATCTACCAGACGCAGACCGTTGGTCAGTTCGACCTGGGGCCGACCCGCCAGTTTTGCAAACGCCGAGTTTACGTCAATGAGCCTGCCCTCATCATCGATCAACGCCATACCGATGGGCGCATGTTCCACAACCTGACGGAACCGCTTTTCACTGTTTGTAAGCGCATTACGATTGTGGCGAAGTTCCGTGACATCCGTCTGTGTGCCAAGCAGCCGCAACGCATTTCCCTGCGCATCACGTTCTGAGACAACGGCGTCCGACCGCATCCAGCACCAGCCGCCATCCTTGGTTTTTAGGCGGTATTCAGCGATTGAACGGTCGGTTTTACCCAATATGCAATCTGAGTTGGCTTGCTCCAGCACTGCAATATCATTGTGATGAACACGCTCGATGAAGCGTTTCTGGGTGTCTATATTGTTGCACCCTGTTTCATACCCCATGATCCGGCACCACGTATCGGACACCTCTGATTTACCCGTTTTCAAATCAATATCGAACACCCCAATTTGCGACCCCTGAAGGGCCATATCAAAGAGCTTTTTACTTTGGTTCAGCTCGCGCTGCGCTGTGTTTTGGCTGGTGAGGTCACGTATGATGACCGTACTGCGCTTTTCACCTCCACCGCTGACCCACTCGTTCCGATGAAGATCCAATTCAAGCTCGCGCCCCGATGTTGCCCGGCCTTTCGCGTTATATGAAGCATCCAATGGCTGGGCGTTCTGGGCTATCGATGCAAAGTCGACCAGAAACATATCTTTGGCCGTTCGCCCAAAACACTGTTGAGCGGCCTTGTTTGCAAAGAGCACACGATCAGACGCATCCAGCAGAAAGACTGAAGTCACGTCATTTTCGATGATAGAGCGGTTTTCTTGTTCGCGTTCTTCGATTTGGCGGGATTTCAGCTTGGAAATCTCGTCTAGTGTTTCAGTGCGCCGCCGGATGTTGCGAAGAATATTAAGAAGCGTTGCCGTCAGCAACAGCCCGGCAATCAGGATGCTGAGCGGCCGATACGTTCGCTGTTCTGCTTCAAACTGGGGGGTGCTGGAAAACTCGAGGGTCCAGGTCCGGCCAAAATATTCGATCTGCAGTGTTTTCGTGAACTTCGACGGCGCGGCCGCATCCCGGTCACTCTCATAAAAAGTCGAACCATTCTCTGAAGATCTGCCATCATATGCCTTAACCGCAATTATTCATGAAGCCCCTGTTTTGGCGCGTGGGGCGATGTTTGAAGGCCCTTTGCTTTTGGATGCCCATAGGTGATCGGCGCCCGAATTGCGCATCGGGCGTTTTCAACGATCTGG
>Ga0307981_1003099_pt1 | contig 12787 bp, 9 predicted proteins | sample OrgLakmetagen987_FD_201849 | JGI IMG/M metagenome (GOLD analysis project Ga0307981, IMG submission 201849) | Saline water microbial communities from Organic Lake, Antarctica - #987 | ecosystem: Environmental > Aquatic > Non-marine Saline and Alkaline > Saline | place: Antarctica: Organic Lake... | reverse complement strand
CGTCCTCATGGTCTTTTTACAAACTGTTCCCAACAGATGAAACCCCGCCGCCCCATTCGGCACGGGTGAACTACCGTCCACCCCTCCTTCCAGCGTTTGCAACCATTCTTCCAACGATGATACTCCAGTAGTATCAACCCCATTCCTTTTCTGTTGCTTTTTGAAAAAGGTATAATCAGTTTTGGCCCTTTGGAGGAGATACTCCTCAGCCTCGTTCCACAATTGAAGGTCCACGCTGCGGCCAATAAATAAAGTATGCAATCCAGCATCCCATCTGCATCATGTGAATGTGAATGTGCTGTTCCAGAATCATCGTCTGATTTGGATTCTCCTCTCAAAGAAGAAGCTCCAGCGTCATAGTTGGCAAAGGGCAGTAGAACGCTTCGTGCCCGTTTGGGATTTCCGGATCGATAGTGACACATGGCAAGGAGATAGTGGGAGTGCGGCGTGGGTGAATGCGCCACCATTCGTTCAGCAAGGAATGTGGCATTGGAGTGTAGAAGAAGAGATAGATATTGTTGTATCAATGATGTGAATGTTTGTTCAATGGCTGTCAGTCTCATTGTCATATTCATATTCATTCAGGTGTATGTCAATATAATTAATACCACTGTGATGGATGGTGTGATGTTATGTGTGTGTTACTACGATATGGTGTGTGGTGTGATGATATTATGTGTGATGTGTGATGTTGTTATTTGTTTAAATAATAGCCTATTCAAGTGTTGAACTAGCTACGAAGAGTGAGGGGTGGTGCCTGGTGCCGGGTGCCTCTTGTGTCTTGTGCCTTGATCCGAGGGAAAAATGACACTAGGAATGCCCTCAACAATAGACTAATGCACTAGCTAAATAATCGTTAAAGTTATAAAGGATAAGATAATCACTCCTTTCCCTTCATCTTGTATGTTTCCTCCACCTGCAGCCTGCAGCATTCAACTCATAATACGCGTCGGTCCGCATCAAATGTAGCCTCTCTCGCATCATCCGAAGTCATCCAGTAATCCCTGTGGGACTCTGGTGTAATCTCATCAATCACCCAACCACGGTTCCTCAGCCCCTTTGCTAAGGAATTGAGCCGAATGGCGTTGACTCCAAAATCACTCACTCCCACTCGACTAGCCGATCGGACGAACACTGTATTTCCATTTGGTGACGAAGCAAATTCAACATCATCAATGTAACCCTTCTTGAGACTTTCAAACTGACAATACAAGTACGACGGTGATTCCTTCACAACCGTGAACCCCCCTCCATCAATTCCTCCTTGTCCCGGTTCGTACGCTTTTACCAATTGGACCAGAGTCGCGAATGATGTGGATGATGATTCGTCAGCTGGGGGCTTCCACGGGTTGATATAAGAATCGACGCCGCGCTGCACGCGATCCTCTAATAAATAATCACCGGTTGTACTGAAACAATTGGGGTTGCCGTCACAGGTGCGAAGACCGAGTTGTTTCATGGTATCGTTCTCTCCCTCTGTGGTTCGGGTTGATAAACCGAGATCTTTGGGCGGTGTGCCACGTCGCTTTGGTTTGTCGGCATATTTTTGTGCTTCGGGTAATGCGTTGTCAAAGGCGTGAGCTTTGGAGCATGGGACTGTGAGTGCTGCGGTTGCCAAGAACGGTGCAAACAGTACGGATCTTCGTGTCGTTGTCCTCGGTAGTAGTTTTGTCTTTGTTGTAGATTGCTGCTGTTGCTGTATAGTGTGTGTTACTGTATGCCGTGGCGTGAATGACGATAATGCCATGGATGAGTGAATCCCTGTCACTATCAAGCTAATGCAGAGACACCAAGTAGAAGTACCACCACGCCTTATAATATTCATGTTTGTTTATCAAATAGCAGCGTATGTAGTAGTAAAGATAGGTCGTAAAGAGGATGGAAGATTATGTTTTAGGTTGTGCTCATGAATGATCACTGATCATTGATAGGTGATAGGTAGGTAGGTGATTGCGCACATTAGGGGGGCTGGGGGGAGCCAAAGGGTATTAATGGAGAATAAAACCGTGCCGTCGGCCATCGAGTCTCACATCTCACAAGAAACAAGAAACAAGAAGAATCATCATCATCAAGAAACATAGTATAAAAGCATTAGTTTGTTATTAGTTACGTACGGTCAAACACGAGAAGTCGGTCCTCCAACGTTTGTCATTTTCACATCATGAATCTCATTGCTACACTGCTACTATTCCTATCCACAGGGAATTCATCGTTCGCATTAACAACGGGAGAACCCCATTCTGCAGTCCAAACATTGACCAAAGATAACTTTGACGAAGCCCTCAATGATCCTGCCAATGGGCTATGGCTTCTCAAATTCTACGGTATGTCACGCAATAGATATTACATATCTTCTCACTGTCCCACCATTCTTGACTGATCACAGCTTCGCTATAACTGCTCTCCGTCATTTTCTATAGCACCGTGGTGCAGCCATTGCAAGAAGCTAGCCCCCACACTCGACAAAATGGCGCCCTACCTATCCGGTAAACTCGCCATTGGAAAGCTAGACTGCACAGATTCCAAAACTAAACCTGTTTGCGATGAACTGTCTGTCCGAGGATATCCTACTTTGAAAATATATAGAGATGGAGACTTTTTCGACTACCCAGGAAAGAGAGATGCCGATTCCATGATTGCTTTTGCTGAAAAAATGAGCATGCCGGCTGTATCCCTCGTGTCCAGTCCGAATCTTCAAACGGAAATATCTAACATTCTGTCGAATAGTGATGGATTCGCGTTCTTTATATATGATCCGAGAGCCAAGTCGGATACGAAGAATGATACCAAGGGCGGAGAAGAGCTGTCGCTCGTGGAAAAGTATCTTGCATCGACCACTGCCACTCAAGTGTTCGGGCAGGTGGCGAGGAAATTACAGGATCGAGCTCATTTCGTCATGATGGCGCCTGGTGGACATAATGATAAGAATGAATTGCAAAAGTTGGGTTTCAAGGGTAAAGGACCATTCATTGCCAAGGTGGAAGTAAATGTCGCTCCGGTGGTCTATCAAGGGAAAATGAATTCCATGGACGTATTGGATTTCGTCAAGGAGAATAATGTTGCCCTGATGACGGATTTGCAGGGACATAACTTCCGAACTGTGGCGGCCATGGGGAGACCAATGTTTATCGGTGTCTTGGATCCTAGCGAGGCGAGGCGAGAAGAAATGGATGACTTTGGTCTCAAGTTGATGAATTATGCCAAGGACGGTGATGCCAAGGAGGAATATCGGTTTGCAACCATGGACGGGATCAAATGGAGTAATTTCTTGAAACAGTTTGATATCACGTCACTGGCATTGCCACAACTGTTGGTATTGGATGCTCCCAAACGTGTATATTATCGGAATGAAACCATTGTGGGCATTGATAATCTTGTCAAGGGTATCAAGGATGGGACCATTGGGAAGCAAGAACAATCTACTCAGACCAACGATGGAGCTATGGAAAATTTCCATAAGTTCTTTGTCAAATATATGCCATATAGTTTACTGACTGTGGTTCTCCTTATTGGCGTTATGATTTATTTTGTCTTGAATGATGATGATGATGAAATACGTTATCAAGAAATGCTCAAAGCTCAACAGACGAGGGCGAGAAAGGTCAAGGAGCAAAAGAAACTGAAGCCAATCAAGGAGGATTAGATAATTAGATTAGATTAGATTATGGGATGTCAGAAATGTTGGGACGATGGTGAGGCGGAGAATAGAAGAATGAGAACAATAATTCCTATTGGCATTATTTGTTGGTTAATATAGCAGGTTACCATAGTAGGGTAATTCAGATCCCAATTTTGAGTGATTTTTACGAGTAAAAGTGATCTTTTCTGCAGGCAGACAAGCATGGCCATTCTAAGATTAGGAATGAAATAAAGAATTCACATCCAGAAGTAGTACTTGTAATTTGTAATTTATACGAATGCATTATATCTTGCTACCTTGCTGTTACTACGAACGTAATTTACTTTCGGGTGCGTCTGCTGTATCGTATGGAGCATTCTTCTCACGAAGTATAGGTTACGATCTCGAAACGAAGCCAACGGTTTCTTTTCAGCAGCAAGAAAGATTGTGTGTTGTGTGCAGACCCAATTTTAGTTTATCATCATCAATCATCATTAATGCATGAAACTGATTGCGTCTGGTATCTGTCACCACCACCTGTTGAAAGCGATCTAGATCTATCCTCAAACAAAATAGCTTCATCAACACTCCTGCTTCCTCACGTCATCGTTATTTGCAAGCGCGTTGAAAGTCTGCTGCAAGACCAATCTTTATCTCTCCAGAAATTAGAGAGCATTTTTCTTTCCTGACCTCGAATAGCTAGTAGCTCTAGAGGGAACGGCAATAACTGATTTCCAGACCATGTCACTATTTGCTTGGGCCAATAGTAAGCTAGAGCAGCTCTCGGAACAACTAGCTCCAATTCCAAACGATCCCGCACACAGATTCTCAAAGGCTTGCGCATCCAATGACCCTAACCTAGCACTGCAGCTTCTATCACCAACGCCACCACCGTTGCCGGATGGCACCCAATGCTCGCCCGTTGATCCATTCAAAACAATCATCAACAGACAAAAGGGATCATTGGCCATTCACTGTGCTGCCGAATTTGGACAGATGAATGTTGTGCAGAACTTAATTGTGCAATTCGGTGTGAATGCAGAGCAATTTGATCATCAGGGGAATACACCCTTGCACTATGCCGCATCCTCGAGACTTCCTGCTGTATTGAATGTGATCAAGTTTCTTGTCAATGAATACAATGTTTCTGTCATCCTTAAGAACATGCATGGAAAGACTGCATATGATCTTGCAACTCAGGATTCAGTTAGACAGTTTTTACTACCAATTCAATTGCAGAAGGAAACGCAGGAATGTATTGATAACGGAGGAAGGGGATTGCCAGATGGAGCTGATTTGGGAGGGATGACCATCAAGAAAGATATTGCACCTCCTCCCATTATTGCTGGATTTGGGTCTCCTCCGCCAATGGGAGCAGGGGCGGCTGGTATTAATAATTATTCGGCAGCAGCGTTGGGAACGCCAAAGTATGCCGTTCCTACCTATGGACAAGAACCTCCCCAGCAGCCAGGAATGGGCGCGGATGCTGGTGCGCCTCATGATCAGAATCAGTATTTGCCACAGGAGCATCAGTCACAACCACAACCGATCATGAACATGGGAGTAAATTCACCCGTAGTCAACGTTTCTCCGCAGCCTTCTCCTGTAGCAATGCCAAATAATGGGAATCCCATTACTCTTGTGGAGCCTGTTCCTGTACAGACTCCTTATGCAGTGTCTGAATCGGTAGGTTCGCCTATGGTAACGGAACAGGTTTCTTCGTCTGAAGAAACGACCAACGCATATGGTGCCGTGGTCTCTTCTTCTGAACCGACCCCAGGAGCGAAACCCACAGAACCTGCAGGTGCTGCACAGAACCCGGCTGTCCAACCTGTATCCGATGCTAATGTCCCAGCTGGTGCTAGTCCTGCTATGGACTTAGTGCCCGTTCAACCTGTAGATGCAAACCCTGCTTCTGAGTTCAGCTATGGTTCCAATGTTGCAGCCCCTAGTATCTACGGAGTCACACCCGCTCCATTTTCCAGCCCTGTCACAAATATTAGTCCTGTTCAGACACCAGTGGTCGCGGCTGCTCCGACTAGCGACAGTAGCTACGCACGAAGAGGATTCTCCACTGCGGCTGTACTTCCTAAGAACTCAAAATACAAGCCAGACGGGTTTCATTCCTCCTCCTCTGATACCTCTCTTCAAAAGAAATATGGACACGATTCAAGCATTACTGGCCCACCCAGTGGCACATACAGTAATACCAATATTGCACCTCCTCCAACTGCTGTGACTGGTGCAGGTCCCGGGTTCAATCCATATGCATCAAGTTCTCCATTTGGCACTTCTGCTGCAGTAACTCGAATTCGGTATCCAACGTATGATGCTATTTCTGATACTGTCGGTGATAATGCAGCAGGGGGAGGCACTGGCTACAACTATAATCCCTATGCAGCAGATGCAATGCAGGGACAGTATAATGTTTACAATCCTCAGCAGCAGCAACAACAGCAACAGCAACAATACCATCAACCCGCGTATGATTATAGTCAGCAACCCACTTATGATTATGGTCAGCAACAGCAATCAATGGATGCTTGTCCTTGGAAGGCTGCAACTGCCCCTGACGGCAGAACTTATTATTATAATGAAGTGACGAGCGAGAGTACATGGGACGTGCCGGCAGAGCTACAAAATCAGCAACCAGCTAATCACCAACAGTACCAACAAAATACAGTGGCAAGTCCATCTTATGCCGATGTGTCACAACCTGTCGCTCAAGTTAATGACGTTGTGAATCCTATTCAGGAACAGGCACCTGTTGTAGTAAATCAGACTGTGACTGCTAAGGAACCTCAGCCTATTGCTCAAAGTGCCGAAATGACGTCTGTAGTTCAAGAGCCGGCAACTCTTGCACAAGAATCTTCACCGGTGGCATCTTTTTCTGGTCCAGCCGAGGAACCCATTAAGACTCCCGCTGCGCAACAGACGCAGGAGCAGATTAGTAGTTTTGCAGCAGCAGTCATCCCTCACTTGCAGAATATGAATGTTGGTGTACCAGTAAGACAGACATCTACAGCGTCTGCCGCTGAACTCTTTGGTTCTCCTGTTCTGCAATCTTCAATCTCTTACGCTTCCGTAGGACAAAGTACAGTAACACCTTCCGATGTTGAACTATTGTCTCCAATTCCAGCGTCTGATGTTCAACCCGAAGTAAAGCAGATAGAGGAGGATGATGATGACAGTGATGGTTCTCTGTCACCTCCACCAATTGCTTTTGAAGAGCCCTCCACAACTGTAGAGAAAGTGGCAGTTGCTGAGGCAGAGGATGATGATTTTCTTTCACCTCCTCCGTTTGGGGGAGACTCAAATAATGACAATGACCCATCTGGCGAAGATGACTTGCCCCCGCCACCAATGATGGATATCAGTCTTTCAGAATAGGTATTTAAATTAAAGCATTGAAAAACAATCTTGGACGAAGAATGAAGCATTTAGATTATAAAATATTTCAAATTAGAAGAATCTGTATCAGGTTAGGATTTAGAATTCTAATGATGACGATGATGTTCCACCACGAGACAGAGAGAAGTTAATGATACGTACAATATTGTATCTTGTATCATAAAGATTAGACCTAGTTTAATGGCCATTGGAACAAAGTTTACATTAATCGCGAGACGAATAACTCAGGGCCATAGAGTTCTCGAAATGCAATCGAAGAGGTTGAAAACAGCAGCAGCATTTTTAGCAGTTACAAGTAGCAACACAAGTTTTGGATCGCTAGCTTTCACAGTTGGAAACTCGAGCGTTGCAAATAAATCATCGAACACAGGAAGCACACAACTTAATATGTCCACTTCCAGTACAAGTACAAGCACAAGCAAGCATCCGCTAACAACGCTTAATGATCGATTCGATCATAGTTGGGTGCAAAATCTTAACACAGAGACGGTTGAAAATAGACTCAAATCGAAGAAATTGAGTCGTCAGGATGATGGTGTTTCCAACAATGTAAAGCGTCCGGTTTACAATGGGCACTGGGTAAGTGTTAAGCCTGACCCTTTGATCAAACCTCGGTTGGTCATTCATTCCCCGGAGATGGTAGACGAGTTGAGGCTAAGTGAGGAAATTGTTTTATCTGATGCTTTCGTCAAGTATTTCAGTGGTGATGTGATCGGAGCTTTTGATGATCATGATGCAGCGGATGATGCGAAAGATAAGGTACAGACATGGGCTACTCCTTATGCCTTAAGTATCATGGGACGCAGGTATGATTCAAATTGTCCATTCGGTGACGGAACTGGTTACGGAGATGGACGAGCGATTTCGATTGGTGAAGTGTCTGTTCCACAAACTTCTCATCCTTATGCTGCTCCTCGTTATGAGCTTCAGCTCAAAGGAGCAGGACCTACACCCTTTTGTAGAGGAGCTGATGGAAGAGCTGTGCTACGCAGCAGCATCCGAGAATTTCTGGCCTCAGAGGCTATGCATCATTTAGGCATTCAAACAACGCGTGCGCTGTCGCTGATTGTCAGTGAGAATGGAAATACTAGTCAGCGTCCTTGGTATTCAGATAACAACAAGAAGAACATCCCTGATATCAATGACCCACGGCTTGCGCAATATTCTATGCAACAGAGAAAGCAGATCATTGCCCAGTTGAGTGCTCAGACCAAGAGCGATCCAGATATTATGATAGAGGAGCCAAACGCTATCACTTGCCGTGTTGCACCTAGTTTCCTTCGTATTGGACATGTTGATTTATTTGCTCGTAGGGCCTCAAAGAATGTTGATAGTGATGGAAAAACAGACAAGAATACCCCAGAATTTAAGGAACTGGAAGATTTGGTGTGGCACGCTTGTTTCAGGGAGTTCCCAGCTACCTGTTATGAACCTTTTAAAGAAAGTGGCGACATTGTTTCTGCTAGCAAGGCATTGTTAGAACATAGTATGGATGGCATTGCTGCAATGACTGCAGGTTGGGTGAGAGTTGGATTTGCCCAGGGTAACTTCAATGCTGATAATTGCCTGGTAGCCGGAAGAACGATGGATTATGGTCCGTTTGGGTTCATGGATGAGTATCACCCATTATTTGCAAAATGGACAGGCTCTGGAGAGCACTTTGGATTCATGAATCAGCCAACTGCGGGTTATGCAAACTTCGCCATGTTGGTTACATCTGTCATGCCGATCATTGAAGGTTATAGTTCATCTATGGAAGAAGCCAAGAAATATCAAGAAGAAATCTTGGATAAGGGCGAACAGATGTTTGAGGATAGGCTCATGGAAGGTCTGAGAAGTAAAATGGGATTTCATCCTAAGGATCAGAGCGGTGATGAATGCTGGGTGGAGCTTGAACCCCTTTTAAGAGAAAATAAGACTGATTGGACTATGTTCTGGAGGCAGCTGATGGAAGTCGTGAAGGAATACCCTGTCCATGGAGGCACTCCAAAGTCTACCATGTACGAAGACATGCTTTATTTGCTCCATGGGAATGATGAAGTGAAGGCAGGTTCTTCTCCTTTCTATGAATCCCTTAGTGACAATGCGACTGAGAAGATGATTGTTTGGATCCAAAAGTGGAGAGAAATGCTTGTTGAGACTTACAAAGAAACAGGGCCATCAAGAAGATTATCAGAAGACGATGCAGAATTTATTCAGCCTGCCGAAAGAATGCGCACGGCAAGTCCAAAATACGTTCTTCGTGAGTGGATGTTGGTAGAGGCATACTCAAAAGCCTCTCCCTCCAGCATTCGTAATCCTCTATTTCCTTCTTCAATCAAATCTAAAGATGCAGATGAGTCAGTAATTCATGAATTGTTTGAACTTACCAAGAACCCATATGATGAAGGAACCGATGAGCAAGACGAGAAGTATTACAGACGCGCCCCTGATGATGCACTGAAAGCTGGTGGAACTGCCTTCATGAGCTGATCTTCGTAAGCGGAATGATGGCACTTCATGTGCCTTTTTTCGCGAATAGAAAATTACAAATTGATGGCAGAATGCGAGTAGAAGTGAAGAGATGAACAATCTTTTCACCTACTGTTGTGAATGATGGTTGTGAATTGGGAATGATGATATATCATGTTCATCGACAACTTGAAGATTTCGATTAAGATAACAATAGTAGGATAAATTCTAATTTTAATTCTTGGCTTTGGTGTCCTAAGTCATATTGTACAATACTGGTGACGAGAATAATCCTAATCCTCTTTCCACCGATGATCAGTTTCAAATGTTTGGATAGCATTGGTTAAGGGATGTGGAAACGAAAGCTTCATTGAATGCAACCTTAGGCTTTGGAGAACCTCACCAGATGTCCAAGCCTTGTCATCAAAAGTAATAGGGTCATCACCATAGAGGGAGTCTCCAAGGATACCGCTTCCTATTGCCGCACAATGAACCCTGAGCTGGTGCGTTCTACCTGTGACTGGTTTCAATTCTAGAGTAATGTAAGAATTGGGATTTCCGTCTTTACCATTATCGAAAATATTCCATTCGGTGTGACTGGGCTTACCCCCAAGCCTTTCGTCCCTAACCTCCCATTTCAGTCGCTCAGTGTCACTAGCCGCCAGAGGTAAAAGAATTCTGCCAGTTATGTTCCTCTCATGCTCGAATGGTGGCCACCGCTTTACCCTTGCGAGGTATACTTTTGAGATATTCTCGCGCTCACGCCATGCCTTGGATAATTTTGATGCAGCATCGGCTGTCCTGGCAAATACCATGACTCCAGATGTTTCACAATCGAGACGATGAACCACATAAAAGGGGCAATCACTATCTGTGGGTTTCAAGCTACCATATGAATTCTGAACGTCATCATTTTGCGTTTCTTTGGCCAATAGATTGAGTTGACCTAAGGCTGATGCTTCATCTGGAGTTTGCCTGAACGAAATGGATTGCGTGTAGATCCCATGGGCTTTCCTAGAAAGAATATCAAAAGCAATTTGTCCGACTTCTTCTAATTGACCGTTTGTACTATTGTCCTCATTGTCAATTCCATTGCTGGAAGTTGTCATGAGATGGGGAAGCAGAGACTTTCTATTTTTTGCCACATATTTTTTGAATGTGACACAACGCCTTGGAATAGATTTCAATGTCCTTTCTTGTTTGGATGCAAGTGTCGACAGTAGAATTTGCGTGTTAGACTTCAATACCTCTGCGTCACTTTGGATAGTTCGAGCATTATTGGAATTTCTCTCGAATAAAAGATTCAAAGCATCGTAAATTTTCTCTTTAGAATCGTAGAATCTGAGAGAGCGTGTCCATGCTTGCTGCATTGAAAGATGTGTATTAGTGCCATCTAGATGTGACGCTTCTTTTGATAATTCATGGCCTTTCATATTTCCTGGCACCGATCGCAGGAGACTCGGCTTGAAGATCACAGCAATGCAATCATCGGAATATTTTATAGATATCCTCAAGTGGTGGGGTATGCTGAGGAGTTTTGACATGGTTTGGTATTCTGCTGGTTCTTTCGCTGCCGCTGACATAACTCTCTCTCTCTTGCTCAAGAGCTCAGAATGTGGAAAGTGGAAAGTGGAAAGTGAGGAGGAGCAATACAATAGACAGCATCATATTATGATTATGTTAGACGTTACGCTACAAGTCGCAAGGTATCGTACGATGTTAACCAGCAGACAGCAGTCTTAAAAAAAAGAAACGAGAAGGAGATGGAAGGAAGAGACACTTATGCGACATAAATATAAACTAAAAACTACAGTAGATAATGTCGTTTAAAAATAGGCCCATCTCATATTTGATATTTGGATGTCCATTCATCCGTACAAACAAACACCACCACCACGCGACACGCTCGCGAATCGCGAATCATCATCTCATGTCGCATGCGATATGCTATAAACTCAACCTACGATTTGCAGCTAACTTCATACTTGTCTGATCCAACGAACTGGAATGAAAAGGAATGATATAAATCTTCAAGATGTGTTTGAATTCTATTTGAACACCAGCGCTTGGGCCTCTTCGGAACCTTCTAATCTAACATGGAAAGAAATCCTAGAATGCCTGCAACATTCCGATGCTGGAGACTTTGCTTATGCTACAATAAGTAGTGACAAGGAGACGCTCCTGCATTGTCATTTCACAAGCTGTTATATCACTGGTCAAGATAATGATGAGATCGCTGTCGCACGAATGCTGATCGAACGATCAATAGACATGGGCGGATCAACAGTACAATTGGGGGAAATGCAAGAGCATGGCGATAGCGTACTCACAGTTTCAGACCACCATGGCAACACTCCGTTGCATTATTTATTTGAACGTTCACCTATACCGCACTCGCTTATCCGATATGTTGAATTGATTATTGAAATGAGTGCAAGGGTTGACGAGAAAAGAAAGACTTCTTTGTACTGGAATGAACTCATGCTACAACAGAACGCATGGGGCGGCACACCACTTCACGTTATGGCAGAGAATACAGCCATTGAATACCTTGCTGTTTCTTCAGTATTAAAAAAATGCAACGATGCTTTGGGAAGGCAATGTTTGATTCATCCGTTACTCCAACGCGATAACAATGGTTACCTTCCAATTCACATCGCATGCTATGAACCAGATGCAAACGAACAATGGATAGAGGCTTTCGTAGGATTCTTGGACAGCGACTACAAAGTTACATACGATACGGTTTTCACATATGAATGCCATCTTCGTATACTAGAGAGGTTTATTGATGATCATGAAATTGAGTTTGAACAATTTTGGAACGACAATAATCGGCGGTCATCAGAAGAAATGACATGTGCTTATTTTCAACAATTCCTCTCGTCCAATGAACGGATGGATGGCATTGATTGGTCATCTCTAAGAACACCGTTTGATGATTTATTGCCGAAGCTGAGAGTTCTTCTTGAAGCAGCAGCGAAAAGCAATATGTATCATACCCACCAAACGCAAGAATATGAAATATCTCTCGAACCTGTTCATCTTGCCGCATCTGTTCCGATCTTCCCCACGTTCATATTGCAGATGATGGTTTTACATGACTGGTCAGCATTGCTGCGAACTGATGAGCATGGTCAAATTCCTTTGCATTATGCTCTAGTTGCAACCGCTGGTGATCAAGAACAAGATTGTGGCGAAGATTCTTGTCAGGTGGACCTTGCATATTGGAGTGCGGATTTTGAGCCCAGGTCTTTGGTTCAATTTATTCTGGACAATGCTCCTAGCAGTGCGAATATTCATGAC
>Ga0307981_1003098_pt1 | contig 12794 bp, 7 predicted proteins | sample OrgLakmetagen987_FD_201849 | JGI IMG/M metagenome (GOLD analysis project Ga0307981, IMG submission 201849) | Saline water microbial communities from Organic Lake, Antarctica - #987 | ecosystem: Environmental > Aquatic > Non-marine Saline and Alkaline > Saline | place: Antarctica: Organic Lake... | reverse complement strand
ATGGTGAATGAATCATCACAGTCTACTTTTACACCACCACCACCACCAACATGACTCGCCTCTTGCCTCTCCTTCTCGGTTTCTTTTGGCTCCAAGGGACCGCGACGACGGCCTTTGCACCAAAGGCGCAACATTTGCTGCAGCGATCCGCGTGCACGACAACAACGATTCTGACAGCTGCGGCTGTGGACACGTCCATTGCGCAGCAAATTGCCGGTTGCGAAGCCATTTTGGAACGCGCCGCCGAAACCAAACAAGAAGATTCCGACGCTGTCCAGCAAGCCTTGGCAGACTTAGAAAAGGCGGCTCGCGCAGCCGCCAAGCAAGACAAGACGGCCGCTTCCACCCTCCTCCAAAATTTGAACGGCGATTGGCGACTTGTCTTTACGACGGGTACGGCCAAGACGCAAGAGCGCTTTGGTAAAGTCAATTACTTTCCCCTCAAGGCCATACAGTCCTTCTCGACGTTGCAAGAGCCCATGGGTATTGAGAATGGCATTTACGTCGGGGACTGGGTTGCACTCAAGTTTTCGGGTACCATGGAATTTGATCTGATCAAGCGGCGTTTGGAGTTTGACTTTGACACTGTGGCCTTGTTTGACGGCGCGTGGAAGGTCCCTCTCAAAGCGGGCGAAGCCGCAGGGTTGGGAGCCAAGTCAGGACTAGGATCCGAGAGCAACGTCAAGAACGCCGCCAAAGGTAACAAGGCCTTTTTCAATTGGATTAGTGCCAACGATAAGATTGCCACTGCGCGAGGCGGCGGAGGAGGGTTGGCCTTGTGGAAGCGCGTGTAAATACTGTAGTACGGTAGACACATCCGACCGAGCGAAGATTGGCTGGAATGCGAGGCATGGAGCAACGGCGTGCACGAGCCTAGTGAGTAGCTTGTAGCTTGGCCTATTCCAGCCCTTCTCTAGTAGGCACCCTGGGGCAATCAAGATCTAGTCTCTTGGAGCGAGTAGACAAAAAGAGAGTATCGCGTCGAACAAGAGAGATCCAAACGTACAAGTTAATTCAAGCCAAGCTTAAACAATCATAGAAATGGATAGAACCTAAGACTGAGTGACTGACTATGCGTGAACTTAGCTATGATAGCTACCATGATGTCCCTGATTGATTCTGATTGACTACCGGCTTACGGTACCGTAGCTAAGACTAGAGACTACTAGATAGTAGTAGAAGTTGACTCAGCTACTCTAGCTGCTACGCTAGAAAAGCAATCGTAAATTCAGCCTTGGGTCATGGGATTGGGATGGATGGGTGCGTCATCAAGCACTCCTGGAACCTCTTTGATGACCACGTCGCTTGCCCTCTGTCCGTCTTTCGCTTTCCGTTTTCGTCCTTCGAAGTCATTCGGTTTCGTTCCTCCATCCAATCCATTGACGGAAGGCCAACAAGCAAGTGCAACGAGAGCTCTTTTCTCGCGGCCAACAACGCGCAAAAAGAACGAGAGTACGAGCCGATATTATTGCCATTCTCTCACTGGACGTGTGCTCATCGAAAGCGTACCTACCAGTAGTTCCATTCCTATATACGTACACCGTGTATAACATCTCTCTCTCTCTTTACGCAAAGTCAGTGTGTTGTTATATGAACGAAAGTGCACCCAGTGGTAAACAAGCGCACGGGTCGTCTGCTCCGTCTTCTTCTGCTACGACTCATCATCCTTCGTCCTCGGAATCAGCGTCTCGCGGTCGCGGAGGAGGGGGCGGACGCAGCGGAAGCAGTGCTCGAGGAGGAGGAGGTCGCAGTAGCAGCGGCAGAGGACGCGGTCGCAGCAGTAACGGTCGAGGAGGTCGAGGACGTGGTGGCGGACGCAATGGCAGCAAGTCCGAAGACTCGAACGGCACTTTCAATAATAACAACAACAACGATACCAATGGCAATGGCACCCCCAACGACAATGGTAGCAACCAGAATGGTGCTCGCAATAACAACGGAAACGGTAGCGACAACCCAAATAAGGGCCGCGAAGACCGCATTCGCGGCCGTGGACGTGGCGGACGAGGCCGCAACAACAACAATAATAATAATAACAGAAGAGGAGGACGCGGCGCCAAACCTCCTGCCGAAGGCGACACTGCGACTGCCAATGGACAGCAGCAGCAGCTCTCGACAGAACCTACGGCTGCGGCTGCTGGATTCCGAGACACGAATACGACCGTTCCTTCGACAATGACTGCTACTGCTGTTCCAATCGTGCGCCATCAGCCGACGCTGTCCTTGCCGACTCCTCCCTCGGTGACGGCACGCAGCGGTGGCAAGGGCATTGTGATTCTGTCGCGTCACTCTCATCCACCAGTGCCTGTGCCTGCTGCTGTTGCGACTGAGGTAGAAGATGTCGATCACAATGCCCACGCCCAAGAGTTGTCCGAGCGACTGGCGTCTGCCGCCTTGGAAGACGATGATGACGACGACGACGATAATGAACCTGTTATTGTTGCGGTCAGCAACACTAATCACGGTGTTTCGAACGGGTATGCTGCCGCAACTGATGCTGTTGACCAATCCAAGGAAACGATCGATACTGCTGCTACTACTGCTGCTACTTTTTCGACGGCAGCAAGCACTCCCAAAAAGAAGAAAAAGCCCAAAAAGAAAAGGGAACAACCAGAACCACCACCCGTCGTGGAAGAGCCGGAAGAAGTGTCGACTGCGGATGCCCTCAAGGCTCTTCGCGGTCATGAAGTAAGCATTACTGCTTCCACTCAAGTCAAAATCCGCCGCAACGAAAGCAGTGCTTCCTTGACGGTCAGTGATTCGACACCCAGTTTGATTGCTCCTACCAAGAAAGGAAAGGCTCGTAAAACAAAAGGTCTCTCGTCCGATTCCGCTGCCAATAACAAGGCGGCGCGTCGATTCAACAATGAAGTCAGAGCTTGCGTGGATCGCAGCGACGCCGAGGGCATGCGCGATATTTTGCACGATCGCCACAATCACAACTTTGCTCTGGATGCCATGGTATTGGAGACGGTCATGAAGGCCTACGTCATGGCAGCCTTGTTTGACGACGCGCTTTACTGTCTCCGCAACTGTACCTTGCCAGGAACATTGTCCACGGGACAGACGGAACACATTTTGACGTGCCTGCCGCAGAATCTGCGCAACAGTAGTGCCTACACGGCGGCCGATATGATCAACGCGCTCTGCATCGCGACAGAGTTTGACTCGCCCACGAGCCGTACTTACTTTTTGCGCATTGTGAGAGGTATTGCGTTGGAGTTTCTCGAAGAAGCCACGTCGGCCCGTGATCGCATTTGTTCGGCGCTTTGCGAACGATTGGTGCGGTCCGCTGTGTGTGTTGTGGACGCTCGTCTCAAAAGGGGGAAGAAACCCACCGAGCTTATTGTCATGCCTGGTGATCAGCTTGGAGTATTTGTGCCTGATACATTGGAGAATCGCGGTATTCAAGCCGGAGATGCTGTTTCGATTCTCCCTTATGCAGGGCCGTACCCCATGTCGGCGGAGAGTCTCGATCGTAACATGATTGAAGCGACCGTGACGAATACCAACCCCATGGTGGTCCGTCTTCAGGATAAGACGAACGCTAGCTTGCATGCCATGCTTACAGAGCAGGTGGAAGGCAACGTGTACCGTGTCGACAAGTTGGCCAATCGCATGGGATTCAATCGGCAGTTGACGGCTGCTGTTGCTATTGCTAGTCCGATTGGCGACCTCAAGACGCGTGATTCGAAACGCCCTTGTCCGGAACTCATTCGGGCCATTACAGCCATGGACGAAAACATTGAGTTCGTCATGAAGAAAGGAAATATGGGCAACGGACAGCTCACTTCGACTGCCGCCTTGTGTGCAAAGGCAGTTCCTTGGAATGTTGACGACGAGACGGAAGAGTACGACCAGGATTCCATCCGATCGGATTCGTATCTCGCCCTTGAGAAGTATGGTGCCATGGAAGGATTGAATGCTTCGCAGCGCTCTGCAGTGGAGGGTGCAACGTCGAATCGGTTGACACTGGTGCAAGGGCCGCCAGGAACAGGGTACGTTTTCCAGGTCTTGTCTATCCAGCTAATGCGCAAATGAAACAAGCCCGTCTAACGCATTCTTTTTCTATATCTCACCCGCAGTAAAACAGCTGTAGCCATTCGGATTCTTCGGCACTGGGCCCGACTTGCGACTGCCTCGCTGGAAAAGGGCGAGAATCCATCTCCCATTCTGGCCACGTCGGATTCGAACATTGCCGTGGATAACTTGGTTGAAGGTTGTGCCGCAGCGGGTCTCCGCGTTGTCCGCTTGGGCCGCCCCGAAGCTATTCGTCCCGAGCTATTGCGCTTTTGTATCGATCGCCCGCCGTCCTCGTACAGCAATGGAAAGTCGGGTGGTGGTGGAAACGGTGGCGCGGGCGGATACAAAGAGCGAATGAAGCAGCTCAAGAATGCCCAGATCATTTGCTGTACTTGCATTGGTTCCGGTGGAGATATTCTTGATTCTATTACGTTTGACCGTATTCTCGTGGATGAGGCTACCCAGGCAACAGAACCAGCGGTTCTTGTGCCACTCATGAGAGGCTGTCGCCAGCTCGTGTTGGTTGGAGACCATTGTCAGCTTCCCCCGACTGTCCTTAGTACAAGAGCCGAAGAAGAAGGTCACGGGGTTCCACTCTTTTCAAGAATGGTTGCCTGTGGCGTCCCACCATTTATGCTCGATACGCAGTATCGTATGCATCCTTGCATTGCCATGTTTCCTTCGGATCTCTTTTATGGGGGTCTCTTGAAGAATGGTGTTTCGGCCCCCGAGCGAAGACCGCTCGCCGGCTTCCCGTGGCCAAGGGAAGAATTCCCCGTCGCTTTTGTTTCCGTATATGGAACCGAAATGGACGATGGTGTTAGCAAGCTTAACGAAGCCGAGGCAGCAGCCGCATGCGATGCCGTAACGGCTCTTTTGCAAGGAGGACAATGCACCGTATCTGATATTGCTGTTGTCACACCATACGCCGCCCAAGCTCGCTTGATCCGACGCATGACACGTAGGTTGACCTCGGGACCTCCTTATGTCGAAGTAGCGTCAGTCGATGGTTTCCAAGGAAGAGAGAAGGAAGCAGTTATTTTCTCCGCCGTCCGAAGCAACGATTACGGCGCTATTGGCTTTACTTCCGACTGGCGTCGTATCAATGTATCATTCACACGTGCCAGACGCGCGCTCATTGTGATTGGTAACGACCAAACCCTCCGCCGCGGAGACCCCGACACCTGGATGCCCTGGCTCGCATGGGCTGATGCGTACGGTATCAACATGGACAAGCCCGGTGTGCCCCGCGGTCGCTACGAACCAGAGCAGCTTCGTCGTGTCCGAGGAGGAACCACGGCCGCCGAAATGTTAAAGGACGTTCTTGCAAGACAGCAGGCACAGTTAAAGAATGCCGAGCACATGCAGGAACGCGCCGAGAAGAATTCCAAAGGCCACATTATGGCTTCAGGCGGGGACGGAGACGATGATGACGATGGAGCTGACGGAGCGGACCAGCCATTTTCTTTGGAGGAAGACTTGGCCATGATTACGAACGCTGATGGAAACTGGGACGATTCTGACGACGAAGACCAAGCTGCTTTGAAACACAGCGTCTCGAGAGCAACGCTGACCAGCGGTGCTTCTTCCAACGCGTTGGGAAGTAACGACGATTCCACTACTGTGGACGTTTGGGACTTGTAGAAAGGTCCGCCCTAAAAGCACGCATATTATTCAACTCTTATGTCCCTACCGGTATTATTATGAACTAAAATGCTCTGATTAGAACAGTGCTGCCAACATGCTCACGATAATAGCGGCAATGGTAGTCGCTCCCATTGTGGCAGCGAACGCCGCAGAAGTTTCAAAGTCTTCGGGCGAAAAACCTTCCTTTAGCGTGTACGCCACCACTTCGTCGGTTGTATCAAAGCACTTGCACGTTTCATTGTAGGCAACTTGCCCACCAAAGGTGTAAAATGTACCATTCTCCTTGAAGGATGCAGCCGCAAATCGGAAACGATAAAATTCTAAGTCGGAAAGAGACTGCCAGTCGCCCTTGTCCAAGTGCAAGACTTCCACGTCGTCGACGGCCACAGTCAGCTCACCCGGCACGGGCGTATCGGCCGTCAAGCTGCAAAAGTTGTCAATTTGCCGTTCGCCACCAATGGCATAAACGTGATCGTTATCCAATTCCACCAGCACCTTGTCGCTTCTGGGCTCACGCATATCATCCAAGGACGTCCACGTGTCGGTTGCCAGGTTGTATCGCTCGGTCGAACCAAGGGGAGAGCAAAAGTTGTTTTCGTGACTGAATCCACCAGCGACAATGGCAAACTGCTGCACATTGTTCACGACGGAAGCTGTATCGGCGCGGGCATTCTGCATGGGTGCTCGGTCTTCCCAGATGAGCGCGGTTTGTATGAGGGATTCCGCCACGTTGATGCGAAAGACCTGGGTTTGTGCGGTATAGTTCAATTTATAACCCCCCACAGAGTAAGCAAAGGCGCCGTCTCCAAAGCCAGTATGGTCCGAGACCTGGTATTGCTCCGGCAAGTCGTCCAAGGTGGTCCACGTGTCCTCTTCAATGTTGTAAATCTGCGTCAGGATTGCAAGTGCAAGAGGGTAGGGTGTGAGTGGTGCGTAATTGTGTCATGAGAGACGAAAAAGATGGGGTTTCCTCGTTACGCCGTGCCATTTATCTCAATCAAGCAACAACATACATCCACAGTTCCAATGAGATCATCGTTCAAATCCCGTCCCCCCAGGAGCACCAAATAGATACCCTCCGTGGCGGCCGCCGCGTGACGGTATCTCCCGACCGGGAGAGACGCCAGCTGGGTAAATGTTTCCGTGGAAGGATCAAACCTGTACAGCGTGTCGGCAATGGAATCGCAAACGAACTCTCCAATCGTGTCCAAAAAGGTGTTGCCGGTGTCCGAGTTGCAACCACCGGCAATGTAAACAACCTCACCGACGCGAGTGGCCGTGAGATCCGAGAGCGCCATGGGAAGCGGTGTGTCCAACAGTACCGCGTTGAAGGGCTGGGAGGAATTGTGGCCCGAGTTGGCCGTGGTGAATGCGGCGGCGAGTGCCAGAGCCACAAGGCGCATCATCATTGTTGGTGGGTACAGTCGAATGGGATGTAAAAAGTCAGGTATGATTGGCTTGTCGTAGTGGCAAGGTATATGAATTACTATATAGTCTTTTGATGCCTGTACGGTACGTAGCTTCTGCAGCACTCGTGTCGTTTGAAAAATGGACGGTCCCGAGTCCCGATCTTCTTCTTTGCTTCGACTACGTAGACTACCGGTACATCATACGACTGACTACCGTACGACGTACGGTACGGTAGACGAGTTGAGTCTACTATCTACTAGCTTACAGACTACATAAGCTATTTGCGAGCCGGCATAACTGTGTATACAGTTCATAGATAGTGTATGTTATGTTGTTTACGTGATGAGGATCGCGTTTGACTTTGACGTCAGCGTCGTCACCAAAAAAAATGCTGACGTGTCGCTTTTCGCTTCCAAAGTCTGGAAGAATACGAGTGGTATACTTATAAGTAACATAGGTCTCAATTTGGGGAAATTGGACCATGAAGAGCAGCGACACTACCGGTAGCTACCAGCGTCCTGTTCACCACAACATGTCGCCTACTGCGGATGTGCTACCCGATTATCGCAGAGTAAGGCAAGAAGACAGTCTCTGCGGACTCAATAATGGCGGCGTCCCTCTTACTACCAATGAGATGACCGAGAGGATTCTAGCCGACTTGAGACCCTTTGTGGATGATTCTCTGTCGCCGTCAAGGACGGCTCGAGAAGGACGGCAGCATAAATATCAACACAAAAGCGTTCATATGGGACAGCGCAAGAAGAGCGCCTCCCCGACTTCGGTTGTGAAACGAAAGTCGTCCCCAATACCGCCCTCCACGCCAAGAACACTGGAATCTACTTATTTGCAAGACAGCCCAGCAAGTTCCATGGATGCCACCACCGACATGTCAGAACACGACGAGGACGAACAAGACGACTGGATGAACCAAAAGCCACCGGCAGCTCGCAACCTACGCAAGTCTCCTCCTTCTACCGCTAGCACTGCTGTAGAACAATCTCGCAAGCCGCCTCCTGTGCAGCATTCCACTCCCAACAACGAGCAACAGCAGCAGCAACAACAACACTGGGACTGCCCCCGGTGCACCCTGCACAATGACGTGAGCGATACCTCTTGTCAAGCGTGCAACTTCAAGCTAGTGGAGCATTCTGTACCGGAGCCTCTTGAGCCACGACAGCAGCGACGACGCCGCCGCCGTGCCCTTTGGACCGTACCTTCAACAACAACGTCGATAGATACCTCCACATCCACAGACCTCTCCTCGTTCGTGTCAAACACGACCACTACCAGGAATGAGCACGAGGATAATGGCAATCAAGCATTCCGATTTGTGATTACTGGTGCCATGACGGGTGCTGTCTTGTTGGGCCTCTTGGTGGGTGCTGTTTCCTTGTATCAAACTGGCGTTGGTGGTGACTGGTGGACGGGAGCAGTGGAAGGCTTTTGGACGGGCGCCATTGGTGGAGCGCTGTGGTACGACTTGTTTCTCGAACAGCAGCAGCAACAACATCGTGAGGGCCTTGTTGTGGACGAAAACCTGTTTAGGTCGCAGCAAGAGCGAACTAGTGTTCGCAACGGTCCAACAACTGCTTCTGCTGCTGCCAGCACTACCACGCAAATTCCATCACAGCCTGCTGCTGCTGCCGCGTTCAATCACGAGGAAGATCCCATGGTGGCTTTCATTCTGCGATCCATGCAAGAGACCACTGCGACCAGCAGTGCCAACACCGACAGCAGCTACCACCATCAAGTCTGGAATCAACGCTACGGAAACTCATCCACACGAGTCAACAGGGGCGCCAAGCAAGATGTCATTGCAGCTTTGCCTTGCATGACAGTCCACGATCCTTCTCTATTGCCTGAAGGTCGACGCCATTGTCCCATCTGCCTCGACTCGTTCGTGACAGGTGACAAGCGCAAGGCGCTTCCTTGTTTACACGGCTTTCACGATGCGTGTGCAGACCAATGGTTGAGAACGAACGGCGCGTGTCCCATGTGCATGCACCGGATCGATCAATAAAGAGGATACTTAGCCTCTATCCTTAATGATTTATAGACTAAATGTTACCGTACGTTATGAGCTATTGTTTCGTCTGGTTGGCCTGAGCGCATTCCGACCAACCATCACAAACCGCCCGCGCTTGCTTCTTTAGGTTCTTTTGCTTCATTCTATCAAGCGCTGTGGGATTCTTTGGCATGTCCTCTGGTCGCAACCACTCTTCTTCAATAGGAGCTTCAAAGTCTGGGTTAAGCCCACAGTTCTCAAGTAGCCGCGAAGTTTCTTCATCTCCCATGTAGCGAACAAAGCCAGCGATCCATGGACGGGCCTCGTCACCGGTTTGACCGCCCTTGAGGGACGATTCTCGACTCCACCTGCTTCGATTCTTCCGAGCACCGGCACGTCCATCATTCTTTCGGAAGGAATAGTATTCCCAGTTCCCGATGTAGTGATTGATTCGCAAAAAGGCCTTGGAATGATAAAATATACCCGGGCATGAAGGAATGAGAGCGTGTGGTCGTGTGAAAGTGTCCTTGTCTTTGCGTTTGAGTGTCGCAAATTCAATTCTCGTCACATCCAACAAAGCCTTGCCGTCCTGCGGATCTCTGTGTGACTTGTGGTGCCTCCATCGCAGTGTCTCAAATCGTCTGGGGTCAAGAAAGGCGGGGACGTCTTGCTTAATCTCCTCCTCGGTGCTTTGAACGGCACCGTACATGCTTCGATATGTCGTCACGCACGGTCCGAGATAGTGTTTAGTCACTACAATATCAGCCATGTCGTACATGGGCTCGAGAATTCCTTGTACTTCGAGCAACAGTTTCATCCCACCACCTGGATCCTGCATTCGTACTGCGGCGTCCAAAACGAGATTGCTATTGATCACGTAGTACTCGTCGACATCGTGAAAGCTGACCCACTTGCGGTCGTGCTCCTTCATGTGAATGGCGCACTGTCGAAGAAACTCGTTCTGACGCTTGTTGTGGTACACCTGTGCGTCCTCGGGAGTACTACTCGTATTGTTCAAAAACGCCATAGCCTCTTTCAAGTGGTCTTCTTCCATGTAATCTTCATAGGTCCACTCTACGATGGTCATTTTGTCTCGCCAACGATCCAAAACAGGTCTTGGCGAGAAGCGGCTCTTTGGATCAGGCAGAACGACCAGGTATCTCATGTTCATGACAAAGTAGTGATAGGCAATCCATTCAACCAATAGGTGGTTATCGTCCATGACCATAATGCAGGATGACAAGGAATCTGAAAAGTCGAGCGGTGTCTCTAAAGGAAAAGCGTCTGCCGATGTGCTCTCCGCCGCATCTTCCAGTGCGGACAGTTGCCTTCTATTGACAGTCAGAGAATCGTTTGGAGACACTGCGCCCATTGATTCGTCTCGTTGATCTTTATGTGCCTTTTTTGAAAAACTAGCGATCGACACTATCGAATACAGGAGCGCTGCTCCAAACAGCAAACCAACGAAGCGACGAGTCCTTCCACTTTGTCCACCGATCGTTGTGTTAATCCTCCCGTCCCCATGGTAATATTTTGACATAGTGACAGATTTTCTTCAAACGTTCGTGTGTTAATAGATAGAATAGCTTACTTGGGGTTCCAGGGAGTGGGCTGATGAGGCGCGCTGTCGCTCTATTTACCTTCCTCATCATCGTCGCGTGTCCCATCGTCGTTTGTCGTTTGCCCAAGATGAGAACTGGAAGCACACGAAACAAAGTTGCTAGAAAGGCACTCTGAAAATGTCTATGATAATTTTACTTAGTCATCCTCTACTACAATGACTGGGATATGACCTTCTCTTCCGCCGCAGGTCCTTTTGCGCTCACATTTTCAACCACCACACGAGCGAAAGGAGGCTGACAGGGTTCCCGGCAACACTCGAAGTCTTTGCCCTTTCGCCTACAATCATAACTGATACGATATCTAGAGGCCCAAACCATGAACACAGCACCCAAAAGCAAACCAATCTCCCTGGATCCAGCTCAAAAGCTGCGAAAAGAAGTCTTGACAGTGAGAGAAAAGTCGAAGAAGTCTCCGAGCGATGTCAAGAAGAAGTCTTCCAAGTTCACCGCCTCGGTACATACCTACGTGAAGCAACTGCAAGAAACTGGAGCCATCCCGAAGCTTGACACTAGTCCTCGCGACAACGATCTCGTTCAAAGCTTCCTGAAAGTCGCCGCTTGCGATCCAAGCGTTACGACGATTACCATCGACGAAGACCCACGCTTTGCGCACATGCCCAGATCACTGCTGCTGGATTTCGGCGGCGGGTTGCGTCTTAACAGTTTTCTCACTGATCTATTCATAACAAATGTCGACCTGGACAACGCTTTCTTGTCGGCTTTGGCCGCTTCTCTCGCTGATAATCTGACGCTCCAGAGGATTGACCTTCGACACCATACCTTTACGAGCGACGGGCTGGTGGACTTTTGTGTTGCCCTGGGAAAGAACTGCTCGGTGACGCACATCAATCTTCGCCATCAGCACCAGCCTATTCAGTCGCAACAAGAGGATGAAGTTCTTGAGGCACTGGACAAGAACAAGTACTTGCAGAAGCTCAAGGTCGAGTTTCGATCGAAAAAGTGCCAGCAACGGCTCGACAAGATCCTGGAACGCAACCAGGCGAACCAAAAAACTCTAAAGAATCGAGAAACAAAGATTCTCGACCTGCTGGAACGTGAGCTCGTGTCGTCTAAAGCTGCTTTCGAGCTGCGAGCCAAGGGTGTGCAGGAAGCGCCTCGTACGATTGATGAAAACGAATATAAACACTTTTTCATACTCTCTCAACTGGCGAAACAATACAAGGTCGATCTAACAAAAAGAGATGACGCAGACGACGATAAGAGCAAGGCAGCGATGGAAGGAATGCCGAACTTTCTTGCCGCCAAATCGACACTTGGCAAGAGTCTAGGAAAGAGCATCACTGCTAATATGCGTGCGGACGGGTCCTTTCTGACGTACAACTTTATAAGCGAATACCTCGTGAAGGACGATAAGACAAAGTCGCTAACATTCGAGTTCACCAACCAGTTCAAATTGTTCAAGCGATTTGCTCCGGATGATTCGGCTCGATCGACGATCGTGACCAAGTTTGTAGACGCACTTGTGACGCATCCTCGATCGGACTCCATCAACACGTTAAGCATGGCAAACACCTGTATCGGCGACGACTTTGTGATGTGTCTAGCCAAGCGTTGCAGGAAAGAGAATAAATTACCCAATCTCCACCAGATCAATCTCGAAACAAACTGCTTACAGTGCGACGGAATCGTTGCGTTGGCGAAATGCGTTGCCAAAGCCAACGTTTGGAAATATTTGCTTACCGTTAAGCTGGACAACCAGCGAGCGCTCATCAGGACGGAGGCTGAGATGGCCCTGGCCGATGCATTCTCCGTCAATCGGACTGTCATTCGATTCTCAATGCGTGTACGCAACCTCGCAGAGAGGGACCGAATTAATAAGGCCATTGTACGGAATATTGATTACCTCAGACAATCTCGTGTGCTCGAAGCGAAGAAATCTGGCAAGACCGTCAAACGAGCACGCAACAAGATTGAGCTATTGGTCGACAAGATCGCGGCGAATGACCCCTCTGTTGGCTTTGAAGTAAAGATTGTAGGAGACCTAGTCTTCTTAGCGCTCAATAGCGATGAGAAACTGAAAGCAGCCCAGTGCCTTGCCAACAACAACCATATCACGAATGTAAAAA
>Ga0307981_1003096_pt1 | contig 12799 bp, 12 predicted proteins | sample OrgLakmetagen987_FD_201849 | JGI IMG/M metagenome (GOLD analysis project Ga0307981, IMG submission 201849) | Saline water microbial communities from Organic Lake, Antarctica - #987 | ecosystem: Environmental > Aquatic > Non-marine Saline and Alkaline > Saline | place: Antarctica: Organic Lake... | reverse complement strand
AGCAGGCTTTTCGTGGATCTCCATGGACGCCCGTGGACGTACTGGCGGAAGGCGTGGGATTCGAACCCACGGAGGCCCAGAAGACCTCAACAGTTTTCGAGACTGTCCCATTCGTCCGCTCTGGCAGCCTTCCGTTGCCGAGGGTAGCGAGAAATCGAGCGCACTACGACGAGCCCATCGAGGTGACGACAGGCGATCGGAGCAGCTCGACCCTTTGGCAGCAGTGTGCGGGTCGATCCGTCGACTCGTCTGGCTTGGCTGATTCAAGGTGGCGGGTGGTGTTGCCGATGCAGATGCATGACTGCCAACGTTCCCGCAACGGACAATGCGACCGAATCGACGACGAGCGCGGAGCAGCGTGACCGCATGTTCTCGGTGCCGTCGATCCCGGAGCTGTGGGCCGAGCATGACGAGCCGCGACGTATGTCTGATGATGAAGAGCGACGTCTGCCGTCACCCGACCCGAGGCTGATCGTCAACGAGGAACCACTCGACGACGATGCGTTCTGGGCTGCGGTGGGTGAGGCCGGCTCTGCAACGGGTGACGCTGACGCCTCCGACGCTGACACCGGTTCCGGGCCGGGCGTGGTTCGACGGTTGTTCCGGCGACTGGGGTTCGGCGGCTGAACCGATTGACGGTGTGGCCACCTCGCCGCTGATCAACGGCGGGAGCGGAAGAACTCGCGGAGCAGCTCGGAACTCTCGACTGCTCGCAGACCATGTTCGATCGGCACGGCGTGATTCAACGGCGCGCCGTCGAGGAGTCCGAAGTGGCTCACTGCTGCGCCGGCTTTCGGGTCGGTCGCTGCGAACACCACTGCGCCGACCCGAGCATTCACCATCGCGCCGGCGCACATCGCACACGGTTCCAAGGTCACCACCACCGTGCAATCGTCGAGGCGCCAGTGTCCGATGACCGCCGCAGCATCGCGGAGCGCCAGCACCTCGGCGTGGGCAACAGGGTCGCCCGTGAGTTCACGTTCGTTGTGACGGCGGGCGATCACCCGGCCGTCGTGTACCACCACGGCGCCGACGGGAACGTCGCCGTGGATGATGGCGGCACGAGCTTCGTCGAGTGCGAGCCCCATCTCGTCGTGCCACATCTCCATGCCACTGAGCTCCTCGATCGATGAAAAACACGAACGGCCAGGGCGCAGGCCCTGGCCGTTCATCTGGCGGAGAGGGTGGGATTCGAACCCACGGACCCGTGAAGGTCACACGCTTTCCAAGCGTGCCGATTCGGCCGCTCTCGCACCCCTCCAGATTGTCGGCCGACACTATCGTGGCAACGTCGGCCAGCGGTGTCGAAGTGGTGGTGACCAGGCGGTCTGCGGCACACGGACGATGCCGATGAAGGCTGCTACCTTCCGGTCCTGACCTGGTTCACGGGCGCCCATTGCACAGGACCCGGTCACCACCGCCCGTGATCCTAGCGCCCACCTCAGCCGCGCGCTCGTGCCAGCTTGTCGGCCATGGCGACCAGCCCGGGAGCACCGATCCGCTCTGCGACCTCGCCGAAGCGGGCCGTCGGACCCGACCACGCCCAGTCATCGACCGAACCGACGTCGATGGCGGTGTCGATCGTCGCGATCCGTCGGAACAGCAACGCATCGTCACGGTTCGCTTCGAGCGTGGCAGAGAGCTTCGCCGCGCCGCGCAAGCCTGCGACATCCCAGCGGCCAGCAGCGTCGGGGATGTCCTCGATATGGCCGTACGTGGCGAGAACGAGCGACGCGCTCTTGGCGCCCCACCCGGCCAGACCAGGAAATCCGTCGGCGGTGTCACCGACGAGCCCGAGGTAGTCGGGGATCGATTCCGGTGGGACACCGAACTTCTCGATGATGGCGTCCTCGTCGAGGATCTCCCGCTTGCGTCGGTCGAACTGCACCACGCGGTCCCCTCGAACGCATTGGCCGAGGTCCTTGTCGGGCGTGACGATCAAGACCTGCTCGACACGGTCGTCTGCATCTCCCACCGCTGCGGCGGCACCAAGGGCATCGTCTGCTTCGTGGGTGACCATCGGCCACACGACGAACCCGGCGGCGACGAGTGCATCTTCCATTTCGGGGATCTGACGCAGGATGTCCTCGTCCATCTCGGCGCCGTCCTTGTACCCGGCGTACAGGTCGTTGCGGAAACTTGTGATCGTGTGATCGGAGGCGACGCCGATGTGCGTCGCACCGTCTGCAACGAGCGACAAGGTCGACGACACGACACCCGCAGCCGCAGCCATCGGATGGCTGTTCGAGTGCCGCGAGACCTGCCCGAAGTGCTGCCGGAAGAGTTCGTAGGTTCCGTCGACGAGGTGGACGCGCATCTCTGGACGGTAGTGCGACGCGCGACAGCTCCGAGCGACGAGCAGGGCGACCGCGTGAGATCTCGCGCAGCGTTGCTCAAGGTTGCGTCTGTAGATGCCGATGATCACGTCGTGACCGGAGCGCGGTCGAAGTGGCACCGCCCGCCAGGGGTGGGGTGTCTCGAGCAGGAGACGAACGATGAACGAAGGAATCGATCCCGTCGAAGAACGCATCGTTGCCGCGGTTCAGCTCGAGCTGAACCGTTTTGGTGATGAGATGGCGAGTCGCTTCGCGCAGCTCCAACGCCATGCGATCTCCGAGTCGGCTGCACGGTCCGACCTCGAATCTCGTCTTGCGCAACTCACAGTCGAGCTGGCTGCAGCCGACAGCGATGCTCGTGTCGCCGTCGCAAGCATCCAGAACCACATCGACCGGCTCGACGAGCAGACCGATGCTCGACTTGCTGATGCAGGCGAGCGCTACAGCTCCGAGTTGGCCGCCGTCGCAGTTCGTCTCGACGAGCGGGCGACGTTGATCGAGGAGGGCTCGCAGTCCGCCGAGCTCCACATCGCATCGGTGGCCGAGCGCGTCGATGCGACCGCTGCCAGCCTGACAGAGCGGGTCGCCCAGTTCGACGAGGACCGGGTGGCCATGGATGCTCGACTCGACCGACTGGACCGGCGTCGCAATGAGGCCGTGGAGCGCCTCGATGCCGTCGAAGCCCGTCTCGGCGGTGTCGATCAGAGCATCGGCGACGTCGCCGCCGGGGTCGCCGAGCAGATCGAACATCTGGCTCGCGCACACGAAACGATGACGGCACGGGTGAACGATGAGATCGAAGCGATCCGTGTCGACGTTGCCGAGACCGATGCCGAGGCGCTCGACGAAATGAAGGAACGGATTTCGAGTGCGCTGGGCCAAGCTGAACTCGTCCGCATCGAGATGGACCGTTTCCAGGAGACCATGAGGATCGACCTGGATGCGAACATCAGCCGCCTCACTGCAGTCGAAACGGCGGTGCAAGACCAGCGGATGGACGTCGACTCCGCAGTCCAGCTCGAACGACTCGAAGAGGTGGAGCGGATGGTCCTCATGCTCGCCCCTGGCGTCGTCGCGACGGGCTCGACAACCGCTGCTCCGCCGATGGACGATCAAACGCCGCTCGACGAGGCCGACGAGGTCGATCCGTACAGCGACCACCCTCCGAGCCTGCCTCGGTTGGCTCCGGCAGCGGGCTCCTGATGGCACCCGTGCCGAGCCAGCAGTCGATTAGCGCCCACCACCAGAACTCGAAGCAACTGAGGATGTGAACAATGGCGATCGGACGAAAAAGACAAGAAGACGAGCCGACTGCCTCGCCGACGGTTGACGGCGCGCCGAGTCTTGCGGTCCTCGATGGTTCGCCATCGTCCAAGGAATGCTTCGAGGCGGGCCAAGCCCTCTTCGAAGCAGGGCATCTCGATGCGGAGCAACTCGCCAGGTTGATTGCCGATGCGGACGGCAGCCTGTTCAAATTCAGCGAATTCGCGCTCACCCGGAACAGCGTGAGCCGTCCAGCTGTGCAGCAAGCTGTCGCCACGGCGTGTGGCGTCATGCCAGCGGATCCCAACCGCGGCGCACTCGATCCGGACGTGGTGAGTGAACTCCCCGAAGATCTCTGTCGTGAGCACCGCATCATCGCGGTTGAACGCGGGCCCGATGGACTGATCGTCCAGGCAGTCGATCCATCCGCAGCACGGCGGACCGAGATCGAGTCGATCGTTCGCAAGCCGATCTCTTGGCGCGCATCGGACAACAACACGGTGATGTCGTTCATCGAGCAGATGTTCCGCAGCTCGATGAATCTCGACGCGATTCTTGCGACGTTCGCGGAAGAGGACGTTCAGCGCGTTGCTGCGGACCGTCAGGCGGCATCGGTCAGCATCGACGACCAGGCGCCGGTGGTGCAGTTGGTGTCGAAGATCGTGAGCCAGGCGCTGCGCGACCGCACCTCCGACATCCACATCGAACCGCTCGATGACCGCCTCCGGATCCGTTTCCGCGTCGATGGCCAACTGCTCGAGGCATTCAGCCTGCCGCTCGCTGCGCACAACGCCCTGACGTCGCGACTCAAGATCATGTCCGAGATGAACATTGTCGAGAAGCGCGCCCCGCAGGACGGCCAGTTCTCGACGGTCGTCGACGGCAGAAACCTCGATGTGCGTGTGTCGTCGGTTGCGACCGTCTTCGGTGAGAAGATCGTCATGCGACTGCTCGACAATTCGCGGTCGATGGTCGGGCTGGGCGAATTGGGGATGCCCGACGACACTTACAAGACCTATTCCAAGTTGGTCCACGCCCCGTTCGGCATGGTCATCTGTGCTGGCCCGACCGGCGCGGGCAAGACCACCACTCTGTATTCGACGCTGCTGGAGATCAACAACACCGGTAAGAACGTCACCACCGTGGAAGATCCGGTGGAATACGTGTTCCCGGGTATCAACCAGGTGCAGACCAACGTCAAGGCCGGCCTCACCTTTGCGACCGGCCTCAAAGCCCTGCTCCGACAGGACCCCGATGTGATCCTCGTGGGTGAGATCCGAGATGTCGACACCGCTCGCATCGCGATCCAGTCGGCACTCACCGGGCACTTCGTGCTGTCGTCGCTGCACGGCACCGATGCGGTGGCCGCACTCCACCGCCTGCTCGACATGGGGATCGAAGCCTTCCTCGTGGCCTCGGCGGTGGTCGGTGTCGTGTCGCAGCGACTGATCCGCAAGACGTGTGATGCGTGTCGGGAGCCGTACACGCCGGGCGCCGAGGAGATGGCGCTCTTCGCAGAGCACTCCGAGGGCAGCAAGAAGACCGAGTTCTGGCACGGCGCGGGTTGCTCGTACTGCAACAACACCGGCTACCGCGACCGCGTCGGCATCTACGAACTGTTGCGGATCACCCCCGAACTGCGCCGCCTCATCGTCGGTTGGGCAACCACCGAAGAACTCCGCCGGATGGCGGTCGCCCAAGGGATGCGCACGATGTTGCGTGAAGCGATGCAACTCGTCGAGGACGACGTCACCACGGTTCCCGAAGTGGTCCGCACGCTGTTCGCCAACTGAACAACGTCCGCCTCCTTCCGAAATTCGCGCTCACGTGCGGCACCGGAACTGCCGATGAAGCTTTCGACAATGTCCCGGCGCCGCCTTGGGACACGCACGAGGATCGACAGGACTCACCGATGCCAAAGTTTGCTTATGCAGCGATCGATACCGCTGGTTCCCTGACCGAGGGGGTCACGAAGGCGGACACGATCGGCGCCGCCCGCGCTGTGCTCGCCGCCCAGAATCTCTTCCCGACCAAGATCGAGGAATCTCGAAGCCTGTTCGACTTCGAGCTCACCAAGGAGAAGGTGAAGAAGAAGGAGTTGATGAACTTCACGCGGCAACTCGCCGTGTTCGTCAAGGCCGGTATCCCGATCACCGACGCACTGACTGTGATCGGTGACGAGACCGAAGACGTTGCGCTGCGCCGAGCGCTCAGCAACCTCACCGAGGAACTCCGCAACGGCGGCCTGCTGTCCGAGGCCACGGCAGCCCACCCGGAGGTCTTTCCCAACTTCTACGTCAGCATCCTTCGATCGGCGGAGCTCACCGGTCAGCTCGACATCGCACTCGAGAATCTGGCCGAATACCTCGAACGGGCCCTCGCAACCCGCTCACAGATCGTGGGTGCGCTGTCCTACCCGATGGTGGTCATGGTGATGGCATTCGGCACGGTGCTTCTCCTCGCCGGCTATGTGTTGCCGCAGTTCGTTCCCTTGTTCGAGGAGCTCGGGTCCGATCTGCCGCTGCCGACGCGAATGATGCTCTTCGTGTCGCGGTTCTTCACCGACTTGTGGTTCGTCACGGCCGGCGTGCTCGCCACCTTCATCGTGACCTTGATCTTCTTGTTCAAGACCGCCAAGGGCAAGCTGGTGATGCAGCGACTGTCGCTGAAGCTGCCGGTCATCTCCGGCATCGTCGAGTACGCGATCCTCGAGCGGTTCTGTCGGATCCTCAGCTCGATGGTGACGGCGGGTGTGCCCCTTCCCGACGCACTGAAGACCACGACCGAGGCGACGGCGAACATCGTGTTCATCGAGCGCCTCGAACCAGCGCGCGATGAGATCATCGACGGCCGTGGTTTCTCGGAGCCGCTCATCGAGACGGGGCTGTTCCCGGGTGCGGCCAAGCAGATGTTCAAGGTCGGGGAAGAGACCGGCACGCTCGACGAGCAGCTCGTGATCAGTGCCGAATACTTCGAACGGGAACTGGGGAACCGCATCAGGAACTTCACCGCTCTGTTCGAGCCGATCATGATCGTCGGGGTCGGGGCGATCGTCGGGTTCGTCGCTCTTGCGCTGGTTTCGGCGATGTACGGCGTGCTCGGCGGCGTCAGCGACGAGGAGGAGCCCGTTATCGGCGCTCCGGTGGTCGTAGAGGCCGTCATCGCTCACGAGGAACCGACGTTTTGATGATCGATCGCTCGATGGTCGATGGTGTCGTGATCGACGCGCACGCGTCAGCGTCGGAGCACGAGGTCGACGAACGGCTGGCCTGCGAACACGGCGACCACCGCACCGAGTGCGAGGAATGGTCCGAACGGAATCTGGGTGTCGCCCGACGCCTTGCCACTCACGATGGCAGGAACCGCTCCCATTGCGCCCAGCACGAACCCGAAGAACAGCCCGGGTGCAACGATGCCGGGGTTCAGCCAGCCGAGGAACAACCCGAGGAACGGCGCCAGGATCACGTCGCCGAAACCGAACGCCACCCCCTTGCCGTAATACGCGTTGCTGGCGAGGTACACCGCACCGATCAGGGCGAGCGCGATGCCGGCGCCGAGCAGTGCCATCCCGATCCGCTCGGGCTCGTCGAGCACGACTGCAGCGATGGCCAGCGCGACGCCTCCCACGGATGCGCCAACACGGGTGATTTCCCGCGGCAACCGCTTCTCTCGGACGTCGACCCAGCTCAACGTCACCAGCGTGGACCCGAACACCAGGAACGCTGGCAGCGCCGCCAGTCGGTCGTCACCGAATTTCACGGCGAAGGCGACCGACACGGCCACGTTCGCGAGCTCGATCACCAGTGGATCGATGCCGATCGGCGTTCGGCAGCGGCGACAGCGACCTCGCAACGCCAGCCAGCTGAACACCGGAACCAGGTCGAGTGGCCCGAGCCGCAGGTCGCAGTGACCGCATGCACTCGGAGGATGGTTGATGCTCGCACCGCGTGGCACGCGGTCGGCCACCACGCTCAGGAACGAACCCACCAGCGCGGCCAACACGATCACCGACGGAATCAGAACGACATCACTCATGAGCACCAGACCGCCGGGCTCGTTCCGGCGCGGTCGAAAGGTTAGACCCCATGCCGAAGCCAGAGATCGATCCCACGCTTGCGTCGCTTGCCGCCGCCGCCGTGGAGGCCGGGTCATCCGACCTTCACCTCACGGTCGGGCGCCCTGCCACAGCGCGTCGCGACGGTGAGCTCGTCTCGTTCGAGAACGTTGCGGACCTCACGAGCGAGGAGATCGAGCGCATGGTCCACTCACTGCTCGACGAGGAACTGCGAGCCGAACTCGACAAGAGCAAGCAGGTCGACTTCTCCTTCTCGGTGCCCGGTGTGGGCCGATTCCGCGCGAACGCGTTCATGCAGCGCGGGTCGCTTGCCCTGGCACTGCGCATGGTTCCGTTCCGCGTGCTGACGCTCGACGAGATCGGTGCTCCGAAGGTGTGTGCCGAGCTGTGCGAGCGACCGTACGGCGTCGTGCTCGTGGTCGGTCCGACAGGGTCGGGCAAGTCGACCACGCTCGCGGCGATGATCAACCACATCAACGAGCTGAAGCCGGTCCACATCCTCACCATCGAGGACCCGATCGAGTACCTCCATCATCACAAGGTGGCGATGGTGAACCAGCGCGAGGTCGGCACCGATGTAGCGACGTTCGGCGAAGGTCTGCGTAGTGCGTTGCGTGAGGACCCCGATGTCGTGCTGCTCGGTGAGATCCGGGACCTCGAGTCGATGGAGATCGCACTGTCACTCGCCGAGACCGGCCACCTGGTGTTTGCCACGCTGCACACCAATGACGCCTCGCAGGCGCTCGACCGCATCATCGACGTCTTTCCGTCGGACCGTCGAGACCAGATCCAGATCATGCTCGCCGGCGCACTCCAGGGGGTCGTCTCACAGCGACTTCTGCGTGCCGAGGGTGGCGGGCGCGTTGCCGGTTACGAGGTGATGGTCGCCAACGAGGCGATCCGCAACCTGGTGCGTGAGGGCAAGTCGCGCCAGATGCGCAACATGATCGCCACGGGCGCTGCGGAAGGGATGCAGACCTTCGAGATGGACCTCGCGCGGTTGGTGGCGACGGAGCGGATCTCGATGGACACGGCGATGCACGCCAGCGCGCATCCGAAAGACCTGCAGTCGCAGGTGGCATCGGCTCGGGGCAAGTACTCGCCGATCACCGATCCGTCGGATGCTCGACCCTCCACGAGCCCCGCGCCGGAGTCCGTGAAGAAGGGCCGGTTCTCCAATGCCCGCTGAACCCCGCCCGTACAAGATCCTCGCCGGGATCGTGCCGTGTCCGCACGGGTGGGTCGTGTTGCGTGCTCGCTTGGCAGGGATCACCCTCGCTGCCGAAGGGGCAACTGTGGAGCGGTCGCTACGTGACCTGCTCGACGAACGCCCGATGTTCGACGCCGCCGCGATCGATGCACCGATCGGCCTCGATGACGAGCCCGGGCTCCCGTTCCGCCAGTGTGACGAGGAGGCTCGTGAGTACGTCGGGTGGCCACGTGCTGTTGCGATTTACGGGGTTGGGAGTCGTTCCAGCTACGAGTACGTCACCGGCACCCAAGCAGCGCAGCACGAGCCGTGGATGAACGGCGCCGACAAGCGTCGCCACGCCCGGCTCCGCGAGGTGACGATGGAGATCCAACCGCACCATGCCCGCCGGATCGCAGCCGGGCATCCGGATGTGTCGTTCACTGCCATGAACGGTGACGTCGGGTTGCGGACCTCACCGTGGCACGAGGACGGACGCCAGGAACGCCTCGAACTGATCCGTCAGCAGCTTCCCGGCCTCGACGAGGTCGTGTCGCGTACGCCGCCCGAGGGTGCCCACCCGAAGATGGTGGTCGACGCTGCCGCGATGCTCTGGACCGCCCGCCGCCAGGCAGGTCGCGCCATTTCGCGCTTCCCACTCGATCCGGTCTGGGACTCGGAAGGCATCCGCATGCAACTCGTCAGGTAGCCGCCGGGCCACGGCTCACAGCGGTACTCCAGCCGTCCGCTCACGAACCCCGAGCTGCCGCGTCTGGCTTCCGGAGCTGCCGCGTCTGTCTCATCGAGTTGCGTCATGATGCGTGCGTCAACAGGTCGGGGTGCGACCCGGAGTGACGTGTTCCATCGGGGTAGGTGATGGTGAGTTGTCGGGTGCTCTCGTCGAGTTGCGCTCGCCATCGTCCTTCGTGGAGTCGATGATGGTGATAGCTGCACGTGGGGAACAGGAATTTCAGGTCGGTGGGCCCTTGGTCGGCTCGCCATTCCAGAGCGTGGTGGATTTCGCAGCGGTCGAAGCTGATGGGGCAGTCACCAATGGCGCAGGTGCGGTACATGGTGCGCAGGGCCTGGCGTTGGGCTCGTGTGGCGAGGCGCTGGGCGCGGCCGACGTCGAGTGGTTGGCCGGTGCCGGAAAGTACGGCGGGAATGATGTTCGCGTCGCATGCGTGGCGGCGGATGGTTTCGACGGGGGCGGGTGCACCGTCGAGGTACTCACCGAACTTCGAAGCTCCGGGAGCGCCGTTGATGGCGTCGAGGGGAACGTGGATGATCACCTCGGCGGGGACGCGAGACGTGGCGCGTTGTCCGCACACCAGGTCGACGAGTGCGATCGCCGCCAGTTGATCGCGTCGTTTGCCGGCGTGTCGATCCTGCTTCCGGAGCGCATTGATCTCGGCGTCGAGACGCCGGTTCACACGCTGGAAGTCGTCGGGGTGCAGTTCGCCTCGGATGACGCCCATTCCTGACGTTTCATCGAGTGTGAGGCTGACGCGTGCTTCGTCGCGCTGCTGTTCAGAGCGGTCGATGCCGTCGTCGTCCGACAGTTGACGGACGAGGTCGCGCAGGTGGCGGCGGAACTGCTCGGGTGTGCGGTCGGTGGCAGCGCTGACGACCTCGGTATCGAGCTCGACGATCCGCTCGCGCACGCGGTCGTCGACCGAACCCGTCACGACTGCAAATGCATCGGCGTGATCGGCCGAGACGGTGCCCGATTCGAGAGCAGTACTCAACGAGGGAGACGCGTCGAGCGCATGTGCGCGAGCGGTGATTCGCGCTGCATGGCGTCGCGATGTCTTGCCGGATCGGCCGAGCGCATCGACGGCGGGCGCGGCGCCGATGGTGGCAGCGAGCTCGTCCTGGCGGCATGCCAAGGCGGCTTCTCGGGAGTCGAGCCAACCGCGCAGCAGGCGGATGTCGGTGAGTCCGGTGCCGACCTCGCCCGGCCCGGCAACAGCAGGATCGAGTCGGTCCAGGCGACTCACCCGATCTCGTGCTGACATCATCGACATGGGGAAATCTTACCTCTAAGAAGTTCACAAACCAAACACACGTTCGATTCAAGGAATACGAAAACACGTCGAACTCAGGGCCAGCCGCCAGACTCGGGTTCATGACACAGTGGAACAGAGCACTCGTCACCGGCGCCTCCTCGGGGATCGGGTTGCAGATCGCCCGACAGCTCGCAGGTGCGGGCACGGCGTTGGTGATCGTCGCGCGGGACGAACAGCGGCTCGCGGCACTCGCCTCGTCGGTCGAGGTCGAGTGCGAGGTGCTGGTGGCCGACCTGGCGACCCGAGACGGTGTCGAGCGTGTGGTCGGTCGGCTCACCGACACCGACGCGCCGATCGACCTGCTGGTGAACAATGCCGGGTTCGGGTTCCAGGGCGACTTCCACGAGCTCGACGTGGAACGCGAGGTGTCGGTGGTCGACGTCAACGTGTCGGCACTGCTGCGCCTCGCTCACGCTGCAGCGTCGAGCATGGTCGCCGCCGGCGGTGGAGGCATCCTCAACGTGTCGTCGATGGCCGGCTTTGCAGGCGCACCGGGTACTGCGACCTATGCGGCCACCAAGGCCTTCGTCACGTCGTTCAGCGAAGCACTGCACACCGAACTCGAACCGCACGGCGTCCACGTCACTGCGCTGTGTCCCGGATTCACGCGCACCGAGTTCCAGGACCGCGCGAACTACGACGCGTCGGGGGTCCCCGCTGTGCTGTGGCAGTCGGCGAGCGATGTCGCCGCCGCCGGGCTGCGTGGAGTCGCCGCCAATCGAACCGTGGTGGTTCCGGGCGTGATGAATCGGCTCGGGGCTGCGACCGTCAACGCCCTTCCCGGAACGGTCAGGCGATTCGCATTGTCGAAGCTGCCTCGCTGACGTTCACCATGTCCGCAAGAGGGACCATCAGGCGAGTGCGAGACGTCCCTTGCCGGTGCGGGCCAAACGTGCGGCGGCAGCCTTCTTCGCCGGCTGCGTCTCCGGTGTCGGGGCGACGGCCATTTCGGCGATCAGATCGACCAGGGCGTTCTGACCGGCCAGGCATTGCTGGACCATCTCGGTGATCTCGGCGATCTGGGTCTCGATTGTGCCGAGGCGTTCGTCGAGCTCTGCAGCGGACGGCTCTGCGAGGCGCTCGGCGCGTTCCTGATCCAACAGTGCGATCACGCGGGCAGTGTTGCGTTCTGTTTCATGACGTGCTTCACCACGCGCCAATTCGACCTGTGCCTGAGCGATCTGGCTGTACGTGGCGAGCGAGGTGAACTGACTGGCGATCTGGGACTCGACCTGGGCGAGGCGTCCTCCCACTGCACGGAGACCCATCGTTTGGGAGTTGGCGTCTTCGTCACCGAAGAAGTCGTCCGGGGACGAGTAGTCGGTCCGGTCGTCGCGGACGTCGGGGAAGTCGCTGGCTCGACGGAACATGTCTCCTCTTTCACCCGTGAAGGTCAGAACGTGGCGACGAGACGGATGGACGCCGCGCAGGTGTGATGTCATCGGCGCGAACCGCTCGCTACTTGAGCAGCCTGGTGGTCGAGTGCGTTGCAGAGAATGTCTTGACGAAGAAACGTTCAAGTGATCCGACGACCGAGTCGAAGCAATGAGTGCGCTACGGGAGTCCATCTCACGGAGTGCACAGAAGCACACACTCCATCCGGTCTCCCGGACACTCACTCAAGAAGGAATCACTCCAATGATCCACTCCAAGAACCAGGACAAGGGCTTCACCCTCGTCGAACTCCTCATCGTCATCGTCATCCTCGGCATCCTCGCCACGGTCACGGTCTTCGCCGTCGGTGGACTCACCGACCAGGCCGAGACCACGTCGTGCGAGGTCGAGCTGAAGAGCATTCAGACCGCTGCTGCGGGACACCAGGCCAACAACCGTGGCGCCGAGCCGACCACGCCCGAGCAGCTGGAGG
>Ga0307981_1003094_pt1 | contig 12808 bp, 10 predicted proteins | sample OrgLakmetagen987_FD_201849 | JGI IMG/M metagenome (GOLD analysis project Ga0307981, IMG submission 201849) | Saline water microbial communities from Organic Lake, Antarctica - #987 | ecosystem: Environmental > Aquatic > Non-marine Saline and Alkaline > Saline | place: Antarctica: Organic Lake... | reverse complement strand
CCGCAATAAGAACCCCGCGGATAGAGCACTTATTCTGATCCAAGTCCAGCCCCTGAATGGCCTGCTGAATGGAGGCCGTGGCCGGCTGCTGGACCTCGGAGCCCGGATGGAGCGGAAATTTCTCCGGAACTCCCGCCACTTTTCGAACGGCGAAGAACTGAAGCAGCAGCAGTTGGAATTGAAAGTCGGCATCCAACAAGAGTTTCCGCAACGCCTGGTCGGGTTTCTCTTCAATCTCTTGCAGAATCTGCTGCGCTTGTTCGGCCGTCAAGGCCAGATGGGATTCCGGCAGAGGCGCACTAAATTCTTGTTTGTGGTGACGACCAGGTGCCGCGTCGCGCAGTTCGGTAATGTGAAAGCCTTCTTCGGCGTGCAAGACTTCGTCGACATCGTCGTCATCCTCGTCGGAGCTGTAGGCATCGTTTCCAGCGCTGAGCCAGGCATCCCGGGTCTTGTCCTCGTCCTTTTTGCGGACGCTTCGATTCTTGTGGCAGAGGGCGGCTTCTTTGGGCAACGATTCTTCTTCCGAGTCTTACGTCTCGTGTCCCGATTGATCCGGTGATTCCTCCTTGTAAAGAAGTCTAGCACGCTTGTTGCGTTTGCGCGTCATTCCAATCTCATCGTCGTCGTCCGAGGAGTCGTCGTTGGCGACTCCATGAATCAAGGTTCCCGGGGACGCCGTGACACGACGCGGCACCAGGGCTCGCGTCCTCGTACTACGCCCTTGGGTCGACTCGACTTTCACAAGCTTGTCTTGATCCAAGGAACCCACAACAGGTCACCGAACCCTCGTAGGTGATTTCGTCAAAGCTCTTGGCCACGCGTCGACCCAAAAAAGCGCCTGCTGCCGCCGCCGTACTCGGCTGGCTGTCTGCTAGTTTGGTCTTGACGTTGTCGTCAGTGCTACTGGTACTGGTACTGCTACTGCTGCTCGTCGCCAGCAGCTGTTCCGTGGCGCGTTCGTCTTTAATCTTCTGGCGTGCTGCACTCATGATGGCTCTGTGTGGAAGTATTATACTTGGCAGTATCGTTGTTACGTTCACTCTCTATCGCCGATGATATGAGCCATGGGGCGCATAATATGTGCCAAGATCAAAAAGAGGGTGAAAACGCCAAAACGTGAAACGGACTTTTGGGCGCGCCACGCGCCAGCGTGTCTTTTGAATTCGGTCCTTTTTATTGAATTCTTCTGGATTCAATTCCAAATTCCTTCAAAAATGCACCGTTTCTCTTTTGACAACAAAGAACTCCTAATGCGGTTCCAGCACCATGGTGACCTCCCACTTCCCGTCCTCGCTCGTTTGGTTGCTACGTAGTCGTACAGAGAGCCACGTTCCTTCCCCCCAAGTGGCACGAATTTGACGAGTCAGTCCTCTACGTTAATGTACTCCCACACGCTGTGCCAGACGATCGCCAGACTAGTGGCAAAAAAGACAATCACGCCGGCAAAGAGTAGGCGTCAACGAATTGATCCATGTGGCTCACATGAAACTTGCGGTGCAATCCGGTAGACTGCTGAACGTCAAGCTGCAGATCTGGTCAAAGTACAGCAGCTTTCTCGTGAAATGCAACAAGCTAGACTAGACTAGCCCGTGCGTGTTCGTGTTCGTCTCGAACCAAACAAAAGAAGAGACGCTGTCCGGGCCTGCTGCCCCTTTTTGCCCGTGCTGACGATATCAAAGACATGGAATCGTCCAAGAATGTTAGAGGTAGTTGCGGGTAGTGTACTGTAGATGTTGGGATTGTTACGCCTCCCACGGCGCTGTCCCGCGTAAGAGCTGCCGGACAGTACGGATTGGAACACGGGGCCAAGATTGAGTGCAGTTTGGTAGGCGACGACCAGGAGTAGGCTGCTCTGCGGAATGGTGCCAAGTTCGATAAAATCAAAGAGCTTGCATTGAGGATTACACCGTCCTATCATACCCACCAAGAGCCATAGACTAAACTATACAGTCGTCATGAACGCGAATGCCCAAACGTGGACCCCTCCTGTGCACCTCTTACAAGGGAGGAGTGGTTTGTTCGCCCCTGATTTGCCAGATTGCGCCGGAAGTGAATCCTTTGGTGCTGGACGCAACGCGTAAAAAGACGGCGGGGTCAAGAAGAACAAAATGTCCATGCTTGAGAAAGTCACGAGCTGGGTGCTCTATTCCAATTCTCTTTTCCTTGTACATTCTACAGTACCACCAGTTTCGTTGCTCGACGCGGGGCACGTTTCAATGTAAAGGCCCCCTTTCCCTGACTTCGTTCATGATATATGGACAATCCGCAATGTTCTCCTGAAGAGGTAGAGTGTGAAATCCGACAAACTCGCAACGGCTCTGGTGCTCAAGGAGAAGTGACCCCCGATAACAAGCGATCTCCCGGGAAAATGTGTCTCGTACTCCAATTTTGAATTGGGCGTTTTGTTCTGCTGCCGCTTGCAAGGTGGGGTGAGACCAAACAGGATCGTCTTTATTGATGGAAAGCCTGCTCACTCTCACTGTACCTGTGCGAAACAAGCTGCCGGACCATTGCTGATTCACCTTCCCGTGCCTTACAGCTTTTGCGATTTGCCGTATCAAGACGAGGACAAAACGCGAGACTGCGTACTTGCACGAGATTTCACCGGGCACGGGCTCTTACAGCAAGATGCTGGATACATGGTATGGAGGCGCTATCGCCAAGGATCAAGAGCAAGCCTAAGCCGTCATGTAGCGTGCCAGACGCTTTCGGAACTACGTCCAAATGCAGCAGCCTCGTTCAGCCCTGTTTTGTTTAAAGTGTATACCTGGTAAGTGTAACGATTGCTTCTAGTTCGAGATTACTTTCTATCCATCGTGTAATTCTCTGTTCACATAAGGATGGCGGTGGAGAAACGAATGATCGTCGAGACAACCATTTCCTTGATCTCATCATCGCATGTACGGTTTGCAAACGTTACGAGCCAAGGCAAGACTTCAACAAAGGGCAAGAAATATTGGAGGTTCTCGTCTGTGGACATGAGCGTGATTATGGTGTCGATCCCTCCGATAAAAGCCGGTCGATTGGCAACGGGTTCTGTTGTCACAAGTCGCACTAGTGCAGTGACGAAACCAAAGTCAATGCAGAAGGCTTGATGATGCGACTCGTCCGATACGAGCTGTTTGCAGGCTTGAATGGCATCTGCGCAGTCGACATCAGAGCCATGAGATATAATGAGACTAAAGTTCTCTAGCAGGTCGGTCGTGTCCAGCAAGATCCGAGATGCATGGGGATGCCAGAACGAAATATCCTTAAGCAAGCTCAGCGCCTTGCTTCGAACCTTGGCGTACTCACTCGTCGTGAAATCAGCAATCGTACGGAGTACCTCCTCTGTAAGCCCCATTGGAGTTGCAGATTGCAAGTAACAGAGAGCTGCTTCCATTGTTGGACCGTCGGGACCTTCGTTCTTTACCAGTGTGTACAAGACAGCCATCACATTCCTCTTTTTTTCCTTAGGGATATCATCTCTGGTAATGAGACCGTTGAGGATTCGAATCTGAGATAGCTGGAGTCTAGAATCACTTTCAACTGCGACTGCCTTGATCAGTGCACCCACAATGAGACTCGCATTGCATTCTAGAACGGTCCGCACAGGTGTTGTAGTGGAATGGTATCCCAGGAATGCATGACAGAGGTCAAGAGACTTGCTTCGAACCTCGCGGCCTTGATGGGACAGATGCTTGACTACCGCGAGAACGGCGCAACGTCGTCTAGCCAGCTTGGAACCCAAGGTTGGACATCCAGCCATGCAGGAAAGGCCGTGCATAATTTCACCAAGACACTCATTGGACGCTGCCAAGGCCGCCGTACTCAGAATGGAAATGACGACGCTGGCGTCTTTTTCCACGATATTGACGACTTGTTCGCTGCCGTTCTTGTTATCAAGAAAGGATGCTGCTGCAGATGCAGCATCGACACGAATGTCCGACGGGAAGTTGCCATTAAGTAAGGAGAGCAGAGCTGCTACAAGACTGGCTGCAGCTTCGGGAAGCAACGGACCGATGCGACGAATTAAGCGAATCGAACTCGCAAGCGTAACGAGACGAATGATGGATTCGCCTTCCCAACACGCAAAGATATGTAGAAGCACTGATAAAGATGGCATAAGGTCGTCCTTGAGCTTGTGCATGGATTCTTGCAGCACTTGGTCGGAGCAGTGAACAAGGAGCAGCTCGAGAACCCGACAGAGAACCGAGACCTTCAGACCGCGTGTGGCCTCAAGCGACTTCCGGTAATACTTTCGACTAAAGATTGGTCGAAGCAGAAGTCGCTGATTGAGACCCCAGGCCAAGGCTTCAGCAGTCCCTTCCCGCATGTCACGGTCGAGACCTGTTTCATCTTGCTCGTCAAAACGATTCGAGATGTTTGTCAGCAGAACCAAAATGTCCTCCTTGGACTCGGCGCCATTCAGGTCTTTACGAAAGAAGATGAGTGAGTTACAGTAGAGGCTGGTCACCAGCCATCTCGATGTACGATAAGAAGACATTCCAACTTACGATCGATGAAACGATGGATCGGGTTGGACTCTTTGGTAGATCCAGTATCCAAGATTTCGTCGGTCTCTGACATGGCTGATGACTGCATTGTGAAAGTGTGAGCGTTGCAATCCCCTTTCTGTTGTGAATGCGCTAATGGGTATGTATGCAGGAAAGTCTCATTGATTCAAATCGAACTAAATATAGGCCACTTTGAACTACGAGTCGAGTACAGTTTGGATTACAGTGACGTATTACCCACGAGGTTCGTTTTCGTGTTGAATTTTCGTCGTCGTGTTTTGTGCATTTGTACGTACCGGTATCGTAGTGTCTAAAATAGTACCGCACGATACCTCACTCCATTCAGTTCCCATCATCGTTCATCGCACTTTGCACAACGAGAACCGCGCGGTAATTAGTGTATGTGTGTTTCGTGGTCAAGGCAAAGAAGAGAGTGTAGAGACAATGGTCACGTTAATGTACCTCTTGAAAGACTCCTGGTCCCCTAGATTTGACTCGACCTTTTACACGGTCAAAATTGAGGGTAAGCAGGTGATTTCGGCACCGCCACTGCCGTCGTTGGGCCGTCGAGATGAGCTTGGAGGCAAGCCAAGCTTCCCCGCTTACTACTACGACGTTGTCATATACAGAGAGCATTCTAGAATGGCTTTGCAGAGGAGATATTCCGAATTCAAGTGGTTGTATGACCAGATTTGCAAGTCTCCGCCGGCCGACGAGCAAGATCCAAACGCTGAACCGATACGAATGCCTCCTGGAACGTGCCCGTTTCAATGGCAGAACGACGAGTTTGCCCAGAATCGACTCGAACAACTGTCTGAACTCCTAGAAGATGCCCTGAGGCGACCAGGTTATGCCAACCATCCGGCTGTAATTCAGTTTCTGAATCTCGACCCGCCAAACTAGTAAGAATATACACCCAAACAAACACACACTAGTTTACAAAGTAAAGATGTGGTCGTACGCGTGATGGAATAGAGGAATACCGTACGCCATCGAGATGCATATGCCGACGTCGCTGCTTCGCGAGCGGCTGCGAGTCCTTTTCTGGAAACTAATGCGAGTGCCCCCAAGTAGGAGCGACATTTTGCGGCACGCCGGTTTGGCGCTCATGGAGATTCGTATGGACGTTCATATTATAAGGTTTTGTCACAAGCTATACGATACGTATTCCTGCTATTCTGTCCACTCATACCAGATAGCATGCATCAAGCAATCTCTCTGATTATGATCCTGCAGCCTTCTTAGCTTCCTTGGCTACTTTCCTTGCCGCCTTTTTTTCTTCTGCTAATTTTTTCTTTTCTTCCTTTGTTAATTTCTTTTCAAACAAGCCTTGGACATCCGATTCTGGTAACGCAGCCTCTTCAGTCGAATGTTGTGGACGGGGTTTGTTGAGGGGTGGTGATGAACCGACAGCCACGCTTTCATCTATCTGTGCGGCTATCCCTTCCGACCCTCCCACCCACGCTAGCATTTTGGCATCACAAAACATACCCTCTGACATGACCCCGCTTATAGAAGTTTTCACTATTACCATTCCTTCGCCTTGTGGAGTTAAAACTGTCGATCCGACTGGTGCCACAGCAAGTCTTGATTTTGTGCGCACATTCGGAGCGGATGTAACAACGGTAATCAAGTTGTCCGGTTCACCGATATCCACCTTGCAAATCTTGAGTGCTTTCGTGCCTTTTCCGCCCGACTCTTCGATACTTTCCACGATTCCTACTCTATAATCCGCTATCCATTGATGAACTGCCATAATTGCGATTGCTTTAGTTTGGTTTGTCGGCTGATGATGTTGTCGAGTTGAGATGGTTGCTGCTAATTATTATGATGTGTGATTGCAATGAAGATCCCCAATCCCCATGTCGCTAGCTCTACCGGTACACGTGGAAGTTGCGTATCGCGTCGCGTCGCGCGCGCGCGTTGATGGAGGGCATAATAGGGACTGCGGGAACTAATCATGCGGGACTAGATAATATGCGAACTTCGAATCCTTTTTGCGTTTCTTCCATCTTCGTCATCGTTGTTCTTGTTTTTGTTCTCGCGAGAAGCAGTCAGCAAACAAGGGAAAGCTACAGTAGCGCGTATACTAACTACTCGCTCGTAGTCTATTGCCATTGACCACCTTTTCCTTGTTCGATTGGATCATTCGATAGAAGACTTACCCCTGCAGAGAGGTTGGCGCAAAGCCTCATATAAACTCGCTCCCATAACAGCCAACAGCCAAAAGCCAACAAAAACATAGTAATCATGTGCAAAGACACCGACGATACTACCGCCTTGGAAAACGATGACGGCCGCAAAAAAGTCAACATTTCGGAATGGATTGCCAACGCTATCGCGGATACTGGTTGCACTGTCGTCTACGGAGGCCACGGTGGAGCCTTGGTGCCCTTGGTGAATGCCGTCGTGGCGCATCCAGCCTTGACATGGGTCTGTGCGCGCAACGAGCACAATGCTGCCACCATGGCAGCAGCCCACGCCAAGATGACGGGCGGCTTGGGATGTGTGATTGCCACGAGTGGACCAGGCGCGACCAATTTGGTAACAGGGCTAATGGAGGCATCCATGGATAAACTCTCGCTTTTGGCAATTACGGGCATGAAACCGACGGCGCAGCTCGGCTATTCCGAGTTTCAAGATGTGAACCAGAGTCGACTATTTGCAGGTGCGGGTCTGGAGTGGTCCAAAGATGCAGCCTCGCCCGATGCCGTCATTCCTTTACTTCGTGACGCTGTCGCGACGGCGCTCTCTCGTCATACCTGCGCCCACTTGGCCATTCCGGTTGATATTCAGGCGGCACCGTCTCCGCTGCCGCTCAAGCACTTTTGTGCGTCACATGCTGGTTTGGGACTATTGTCGCCCATTCTAAACGAGCAAGTCATTACGAATGCTGCGGAAACACTCGTGGGAACAGCCGACATGGTGCGACAGCCTCGCAATATACTGGCCGTGGGTCTGCGTGCCGCCACCAGTGGCATGAATATGTCGCAAGCCATTTTGGATCTCGCGGAAGCGCTGAACGCCCCCGTCTTGACGAGATTGGACGCCAAGGGAGTCATTGACGAGACACATCCGCTGGCGTTTGGAGTTATTGGTGTGCACGGAAAACCAGGACTCGAAGCGGCAGCGACCTTGATTTCAACTGCGGACTGTGTTGTGAGTGTTGGTGTCGAAGACGAGACGTTGTTGCTTTGCAACGGGGCGGGTTTACAGATTCGCAGGTTGATTGAGATACAACCAGACGCGATCGCCGTTGGGACAAGGTACAATGCCGAAAACACAATCTTGGGTGATCTTGAAAAAATTTGTCAGGCTTTGTCTACCAAGGTGGAATCCCTCATGGTCAAGGTAAACAAAAAGCGAGCCATTCAGAGTCTCAGCAAGAGCGACAACCTTCGCGAGAGAATGGCAAATATGATGGACCAATACAGCTCTTGGAATTTTGCGAATCCCTCCGCTCTCCAGGAGCGTTCAACTTCGACCGAGAGTGCAGGATCAAAGCCCCCGGACTTGGACGAACTTGGTGCCAAGGAAGCGTTGAAGCATGCCGACAGTCTTTGGGATGCCTTGCACGCTGGACAATGGCAAAAGCTCGAGACATCGGGTGGTCACTTTCGATTCAAGCTCGACGAATCCATGTCTAGAGCCAACTTTTGTCACCCAGCGGAAGTGCTCTTTGCGCTTTCCCAATTGAGGGTGGACCCCGAGACAGATCCAGTGTCGAGGGACGCCGTAATCACCGTGGATGTTGGTGACGTGACCCTCTGGGCGTCACTCTGTTTGACTCTCAGAGGTGGATCTCGCACTCTATACTCGGAGCATCTCGGTACCATGGGATATGCTTTGAATGCGTCGATTGCTGCGATTATGAGTAAACCGGAACCGGCGGGCTCGGTTTGTCTCGCGGGTGACGGCGGCTTTCAAATGACGTTGCAAGAGCTGGCAACCTTTCAGCAAATGAAGAGACCTGGCGACAAGCTGCTTTGTATAGTCTTTGACAACCAAGTTCTTGGGCGGGTCGCTTTTGGTTTCGAAGGAGCCGCTGGATGCGAAATGATTGGTCCGGACTACGTCGCGTTATCAAAGGCGTATGGTGGTGACGGCATCCGGCTCGACAAGTCGACCGACGCAAAGAAGGTTGTCAAGCAAGCTTTGGCTGCTGATGGTCTCTTTATGATTCATGTAATTGTTGACCCCAAAGTAAAGGCAGGCATGGCCAAGCTCAACGACGTTACCCTTAAGGTGATGAACTCGGGTTAATAAGGAAAGGTGAGCAGCTGCGTCGTTTACATAAGAATAAATAATCAATATAAAGCAGGTGGCATCCTTGAGTTACAGCTGTGTTCTATAAAGAATAAGTGATCAATATAAAGCAGGCGACTTCATTTTATAATAGTAGATAGAATCCTATAATCCTAACTGGTCCATGGGCCCTCCAGCTTGAGCTTGACATCGATGGGCGGCTTGTCTCGGCAATAAACAGTCACCACTATCTTTGTAAACACTTTGATTTCCAGCGTGCCCCACTGAATACCCCGGGCGCCAGGTTTTTGCTTGAGAACTATGCGACGGCCCCCATCGTCTTGCTCAGTGAACTCGGACGTAAGCCCTTCCTTGTGCTCTTCCAAGAACAACATAACGTTGATTCCCAGGCTGGGAACGTACACCGTGAACGTCGTGACTCCAACCGACAATACAACACCAAGCTGCGATTCCATCGGCTTGCTGCGAACGTAAAGCGACAAGAAAACGCGATCGCAGCGCTCTTGAGCAGTCTTGGATTTCATACGCATGCCGTTGCAGTGGTCGCAAACTTGATGGATCTCTGAAGAGTTCAACGGAAAGTCTTCAACTGCATCCTCGCCATCGATTGTCGCCTGCAACAGACGGTGGACAATCACGTCGGGGTACCTTCGAATGGGACTTGTAAAGTGCGTGTAGTAAGGAATGTTGAGGGCAAAGTGCCTCCACAGTTCTGGCTCGACTTGGCCAGCCGCAAAGTAGTCTGCCGGCTGCATGGGAGTCATTAACATTTGTGTGATGGACTGCAAGACGAGTGGGTCGTCACACTCACGAGACAAACGATGCAGGGAAGCGTGAAGAGTTTGACTCGAGGAGGCATCAATATCGAAATTGATGCTGGCCTTGGCCACCTCCACTACTTTATCCAGCCCATCATCCAACGGTTCAGGGTGCTGTCGCAACAAGGCTCGCCCTTTCGCATGCGAGATGAGACGCTGTGCGACAAGGTAGTTTGCAAGAAGCATGTATTCCTCAATCAATCGATTAGAATCGCGAATGGGGTACGGCACTGCCATCAAAGGTGTTTGTCCATCCGAGTCGAGCTGAAAGGTGAGTTTGATACCATGCAACGCAAGCGCTCCGCTATCGAAGCGAAGCTTTCGCCGCGCGATGGCGACACGGTGCATGAGACGAACATCCGCTGCAACCTCGTCAATTGTGTGGCCGCCCGTTGGACGCCGACTCTTGGGCCACAAGTTGTCATCCAGCTCGCTCTCCGTTTCACCGGAGGCAACTTTCCTGTCGATAATATTCTGGGCGGTGGAGTAATCGAGACGAGAACATGATCTGCAAGATAGAGGAACAGCAAGATGGAATGGTTAGAATTGGGGATCGATATTTGTAAAGGCTCAAAACTGCGCTTCCACCAAAACTCGCGATCACACCAACTTACTTGATAACGGTTCTACCGTACCAAACGTCGTCCTCGGATACCTTGCCTCCTTTCTTCTTGAGAGTACCGTCCATATTCATCGTCCATACGCAAGAAAAGGCCAGACGCTCCACATTTTCGTTCAAGGAGCACGCCACCTCACAGAGAGGACGCGGCAACATGGGAACGGTTCGATCCACCAAGTACACGGTCGTGGCTCGCTTTTGCGCTTCTTGGTCCACAGCAGTCCCTGACTGAATGAAAAAGGACACATCGGCAATGTGCACACCAATCTCGACGCGGCCGTCGGGCAACTGTTTCACGTGGAGGGCGTCGTCCAAATCCTTGGCCGTTGTTGGATCAATGGTAAAGATGCGTTCTTTACGATAGTCGCGGCGTCCCTTGTACATGTCCGGAGTAGGTTTCCAGTTCATTTCCGTGCTTCCCTCGGACAAAAAGAGACCCGATTCCACGGCACTGTCCACATTCTTCAAGACGGCCGCGTCAAAGTCTCCGTGATCCACCTCGTTTTCCGTCAATAGAGCTTGAATTTCATCTTCCACGACGCACGCCTTTCCCATTTTCTCCACCTTGACGCAGGGAGGCCACTTGTGCGTGGCGCCCCACGAAAGGTATTCGTACTCGGCCGCGTAGAGAGTGCGGTCCTTGTCCTTATCGTTTTCGAATCGCTGGTGGGTGTTGGGCGGACACTTGAACTGCGGCAGCGACTTGTTGTTGGGTGTCAAGAGACACGTGCCGCTGCCGAGTACTTTGATACCGCCCACGATTCTGCGGCGCGCCGGTTTGCGGCTGGCCGAGTCACCGGGGATTTCCGACGTGACGGATTTGGGAGGCAAAATGTGTACGACGCGAGCCTTGCGTTGCTGCGGAGCTGGTGTCGACTGTTCAGCTTCACTACCGGTGGTAGCAGCAACAGCCTTGCGCGTCTTGCGACGTGGAACAGAGACAATGGGATTCCATAGATTCACTTGGACGGCATCATCTTGCCAGGTTTCATTGATCATTTCGTCTGTGGCAGCAGTAGCAGTACTATCTTTGCCTTGGAATACAATCGTGTCGCCGGCTTCGTCCTCCACATCGTTGGTACTGTTGTCGTTTTGGAGATTCAAGTCGTTCATTCCAGCCGCAAGGGTAGGGGACGCTTCTTCCGGAGCCAGTTCCACGTAGACTATATCGCCATCCAAGGCTCGATTCCGGTCCATTGCCGTGGTCACGCACAGGTCGGCCTTGTAGAAACCTCGATCGCACGTGACAAAGGATGCGGCATCCCGCGAAGGCAGTACTCGGAGCTTGCCTCGCACCACGAGGGGATCCTTTCGGGCGTATCGCTGCGCGCATTCTTGGGCCGTCCAGTAGGGAGGATAAGGTTCTGGCACGGCGTTGTTACTGCTGCTGTTGCTCTTGTTCTTGGAACGATTCTCTTTCTTTCCCCCACCTTGCTGTGATTTCTGCTGATTTGGTTGCGACTCGGCGCCGTTGCCGTTGCCAGCGCTGGTGCTGGGTGCCTTGGCGTTCGCACGCGGCTTGGTTTTCTTGGGCGGCATCGATGGTCGTCGTCTCTCTTTGCTCGATGTTGATGGCTACTTTCTCTATTTCTATTCTCTCACTGTTAGCGAGTCGTACAATCGTCTTGAAGGGGTAGTGCTGTGTTGTTTTGTGCAAAGCGATGATAATAGCAACGTATGGCAAATGGGAATGGGAATGAGGTGACGGCGCACGTCTCGTCATGGTCGAGGAAGAGTGTTGATGATTCGATTCGAATGAATCGATTCGATTCATTCCCCTAGGCTTAGTGAGTCACGGATATGGTCACAAGTGACGCTATCACTCATGACAATCTGTCCATGCATAATAAAGTACGTACGTACGCAACTGTTCGCAAAATCTTCTCTCGCATTAATTATTTGACCACCTCTTTTTTCACAATTATTCACCATGGTGTTGCGCCAAACAAATAATCAACTGCTCCTCAACGTGGCGGCTTGTTCCTTCTGGAGCGCCTTGAACTTGACAAGCGCCTTTGTATAGGGCTTTTTGGCGTTGGGGCAGACGGTCACGTATGCCGTCACGCTGCAACCTGCACACGCGGCGCAGCGTTATGCAACGGGCCTGCTAGGCTTTTGGGCCGACTTGGCAACTGCCGCGGGCTCTTAATGGGAACCGTAACTCCAGCTGCACCGGAAGCCTTGGGGATAACCGATACGGACTGGAGCTACTACTCGGCCAACTCTCAAGAGGCTGTTAGAATTACAGACAGAAATTATGTCAATGTAACACTGGGTGATGTACGACAACTCAATATAACACACAAGAATTAACAAGGTCAGATGGAGGAGCAATTCACACGACAATGGATGATAATACTGAGAGTATTGGAAGTAGACAACCACGAGCAAGATAACCAAAAGCCACTTAAAGATCTGTTTTACAGACGCGAGAAGTCAATACAAAAGTACGGAAGCAAAAAAGATATAAATTAGAACTGTGAGCTTATTTTGTGTTGCGCAAATCCGTAGATTTGTCACTGGTTATCTAAACTAAACCTACTGCTCTCACAGGGAGCAAGTAGGATGGACACGATCACGCTAATCGTGAACGCATCAAGGGTCAT
>Ga0307981_1003093_pt1 | contig 12815 bp, 4 predicted proteins | sample OrgLakmetagen987_FD_201849 | JGI IMG/M metagenome (GOLD analysis project Ga0307981, IMG submission 201849) | Saline water microbial communities from Organic Lake, Antarctica - #987 | ecosystem: Environmental > Aquatic > Non-marine Saline and Alkaline > Saline | place: Antarctica: Organic Lake... | reverse complement strand
CTCTTCAATTAACTCATTTTCTGCTTCCAAAACTTCCAACTTCAATTTCAAAAGTTCAGTGTCAATCTTGTTATCACTTGATACACTTTGTAGAATGACCTCATTGACGAGTTCCTTATCTAATCCTGAAATTGCATCTGCCAATCCAGTAACATTCTCTCCCGACGCCGATCCCCCAATCATCTCCTCCTGCAAAAAGAATGTTCTACTCATGACCAATAATGAAATTGGCACATTACGATTGACACTCAAATCAATCCATTGCTGCAATGCCCGCTTGTATGCCTCCTTACTCAACCCGGTAGACCTCATCCCTCTCTCCTGACAGGCTTCCCTAAGTTCCATCTTAGTTAACGATTCAATCCCCTCCCATAAGATTCTCTGATCATCTTCTATCAATCCCCTCACTTTATGTCGAAGCTGAAATCTTAGCACGTTATCATTCCCATAAGGTGGTATGCTCATGTATCTACACATGTTAATCAGTTGCATTCGTGGCATACTATCTAATGTCAATTCATCCTTGAAATACTTTGCATATTTAACAATTTCTTCCGATGGTAGGAATTCACCATTTCTAGCCTTTTCAATAAATTCCAAAAAGGATGCAGCTGTCTCTTCGCGATTCTCGGTTGATTCTATCTCAGCTGTCGAACCATCATTGGCAACAATTGTATTCTTGTGGCTCTTAGCCTTTTTCTTTTGAACCCTTGCGAGATCCTGTAGAGTTCTTTGATAATAAGAAAAAGCACAACGCAGTTTATAGTGAGATACAATCTGTCTACAGTATATTCTAGAACAAAGAAGCAAACCCCCAATCAGATAATACTTACTCCTGGAAGAATTCTGCCATGGCAAGACGACTCTTCAATTCTCTCTTCATATTCTCTTCCGCCTTCAAACTATCCTGAAACGTGCTTGGTAGCATGTTCGGAAAAATCTTCAGTGCAAGCGGGAGAGCAAACTCCATAAAAGGAATTAACACAAAAATACTCATGGGCACCAACCGAAAGACATCTGTTACTGTCCTGAGCAACTGCTTCCTTTCCCTTCGGGATAAGGGTGACCCATTTAGTGTCTGTGAAACAATCTGCTTTGCAGTCCTCACGTCTGCCACGAGTAGTTTGGATCCCATGTAATAATGGTGTGCTTCTTTCTTGGCAAGTTCTTTGAGTTCCGTCAATTTTTCTTTGAATTCTGTAGGGTGCGTGGTGTAGTAATACATGACACCAGGTGTTTTAGCAATCATACTTACGAGTGATTTGATCGCATTTAGAGCCAACATTTGGGATTTATCAAGAGCGTTTTTGGCTTTCACGTGAAAGGGTTGTTCATCAGGAAATTTGGGTTTGGGTTTGGGTTTATCCGAATTATTGCTGTCGGGTGTGGATGAGAAATACCTAGCTTGGAGCATCATATTTCTGTGACTGTCAAGGATATTGGAATGGTGGTGATATCCCTGATGGAAGGATGAGGACGATGAAGACTGAATATGACTATTGTTCCCCGAGGAAAACACATTTGATGAAACAAAATTTGTGTTGCTTCTTAGTAGGATATTTCTCATGGTGCTGTAGAATATCTCACTCATATCAGGAAATTCTTTTTGAGCCAATTTCAAACTAGTCAGGGCATCCGTTGGCACTGATGTTTTGTTTGGACTATTGTTTCTGTAGTTTCTAATAGAATTTCCAGGAGATTCATTCAGGAAAAGATTCAAATAATGAGACTGAAGTATCGGATCTTTGATTCTCTTGGTCCCTCCTTCTACCTCTGATTCCACGACTGCATCCATGGTTGCAATGTAGTAATGATGAACCGAGGATTCTCTTCTCGTCGCTGATATCTTCGATGGAACATCTTTCTTAGAAGTAAGTAATGCAGGATGATCCAAAGAAGCCAATGTTTGTGCTACTTTGGTGCGACGAGTTTGTGTCAATTTTGCACCTGAGCGAATACTTCGAGACAGCATGTTTAATTTAAATTAATCAGCAGTCGGGAACTAGCTTGAGGATTGATCAGTACTGTCAACTTTGTTGGAATATGGAAGGTCTGCACAACACATACAAGCCGAACTTAGTTATGTGTAACGAACGTCGTCCTGTAAAAGTATCATCAGGAGACGAGAATCTCAACGAACGTCGAACGTCTTTCTCTTTCTTCCAATGGGCAGACGCCACCACATCATGATTTTGTTTTTTGGCGCGAAATATAACTTCTTCGCTCTTCGCGGGAGGGACAAACCACAAAACACTCGGCACTTTCACTTGGCAGTTTTCAACTTCCTGCATTGACAAGTAAGTATGTGTACCGTCGTGTACAATAGACAGTATGGTATGGTAGTACCTAGTAAACTGCCTCTTGCCTAACTGTTCACCTGGGCATCATGTTGATGTCCTTGTCGCTGTTTTCTGTTTTCAGTAAAGGTGTCTGATTGAACAACAAAGGAAGGCAATGGTACTTAGTCCAAGAAGTGCAATCAAATCGCAAAAAAATAAAACAAAAGCAATGCCAGGCATAAAGTGTTTCTTTATTTGGTTAAATAATTGTTCTCTACTTGTTTTGTGATGCAATTTTTCTTTTCGCCTCATCTCTATCCCAAGCATCTTTCAGTTTTGCAATGTCAATGATGCATTCCTTACATGCAAACGCAACTTCGTCAAGATTAGTTGTAAATCCTAAACAATGGCCATGAGTGACATTCTTACAATACTCGCAACAAAGCAGGTCGCCACCAATGCCACAGTTCATACATTCTTCTGCGTATTCATCATCATGAGGGGGCAATCCAAACTTTGTTGCCAACGTTTCCAACAATTTGTAACGATCCTTCACAGGCATTTTGTCTAGCTTCTGCAAAAAAAGGCGAAAAGATTTTTGTTCTTCTTCCTCTCCCTCTATATGTTTTGCAATGTCAATGATGCATTCCTTACATACAAACGCAACTTCGTCAAGATTAGTTGTAAATCCTAAACAATGGCCATGAGTGACATTCTCACAATACTCGCAACAAAGCAGGTCTCCGCCAATGCCACAGTTCATACATTCTTCTGCGTATTTATCATCATGAGGGGGCAATCCAAACTTTGTTGCCAACGTTTCCAACAATTTGTACCGATCCTTTAAAGGCATTTTGTCTAGCTTCTGCAAAAAAAGGCTAGAAGATTTTTGTTCCTCTCCCTCTATATTTGCACGGTTGATAGGAAGTGTAGGGATAACATCAACTCGATTGGTCAAATCGTCTTTTGTCGTCGCCATGTACTCAGAAACTGCTATGTCCAATGTGAACAAAAGGACCGCAATGCTCGAAATGGTTGGATTCTGCATTGTCAATAAAGAAGCTGACCAACCAGTCTTGCTGGATTTCCACCATCTTGGTAGCTTCTGTTTCTTGATGGAAGACTGCAATGTGACAACTGATTGAGCAATCATTCGTATATTTAGGCAATTCCTGGTGAACCCAATCCATTTATCGATGTTATCCCAAAAGCTAGAAACTGGAATATCTGCAAACATTGGCATCGTTGATGCGTGCAAGGATTGGGGCATGTTCGCAGCAATCTTTAACACAAGAATCTTAAGGACATCCAAATCTCCTGTGATTGGGAGCATACCATTGATTGCAACAAGTAACATCTCCCTTGCTGCACTATTCACCTTGCGCGCAAAACAGAGGCTAGACGTTAATCCACAGCCAAAACTGTGTTGGGGGCCATCATTCCTGGAGGCAATGATTGACTCGTTATTTCCATTACATAGATGGCAATTTAGGTTCTTCCCGTCATTCCATGTATTGCGGATACAAGAGGAATGCATCACACTCTTTGGGGTTTCAATTTGCAAGGAGGATTCCAATCCTTCAGCGCCTATTCCATCTAATAAGTTTGTAAACTCTATCTGGTCGTTAAGCGCTGTTTCATGGTGAAACTTCTCAAAAGTCTGAGGAACAAACCTGGTGCGCAGCTTTCCGTCGTTTTCTACATTGAATAAGTAGACCAGTCTATCCCATACTCTGAGAGCCCTCCCTAAAATCCTCAAATTCTCCTCCCCTCTCAATATTGATAGATTTATTTCTTTGTTGGGTAGCCGGGGGAACGAATTAACATCAAAGATTATTGACCCCATCATGGGATTATTTTGCACTCCTCTCTTGGCATCATCTTTGTGCTCATAATTGTTGATGAACTTATGAAATACGATGGAAATTGAGCATATGTGCGACGTCAAGTCCGCACACAAGTCTTGAATGGAGGTGCCTTCCCCGATCCTCGAAAACTGAATGTTGGTTCGAGATGACGAATAGAAATGAAAAGTATGAATGTGATCTTGCCACTTCTTGACAGACTCAAATGATAAAATTGATAGAGAATTTGTTTCGGCATTACGAGCTCCTGGTTTAGCACAACATCCCCATGGACAGAAATACGATGACTTCGCTGCTGTGAAGTCCATGACGGGAAACTTTAGTCCTGAATATTTAGCATCCTTCGCATTTTTTTCAAATGAAGCGAGAATCTCAGGAGAGTCTATAGGTGGCGCGCTGGCCAACTTCCCTAATTCAGTACATATATAAACTCCCTTGGGGTCGGAAGAAAACCAGTGTAAACTTCTCCCGTCTGGAAGGACTCCCAAAAGCGAAAAGTAGAGTTCGTCCACTTGATTCACGTCGATAACGACGTTATGCTCTTTCGTCAGATTTTGAAATTGAAGTAGACCTTTCTGCACAACTGTATCGATGCTATCGCTAGTACTGATCTTCGAAATCAGGAAAACTTTCGACTCTGGGTCTATGGCCCCTACTTCTACACGTGGGAGTACACCTCTATCGGAGGAATACACGTACATTAAGATGTATTCATTACCAGACCTCTTGATGCTTCCAATAAAGACAATATTTTTTGAAGTTTTCCCTAAAATCCATCGTCTCTCGTAATTCTCAATTACGATAGAATTGAAACTTTGCAAGGTGTTATCAAGCATGTCGCGGCCATTTGTATGCCGTGTTACTTCTTCGTCTGTGCCGCCACCTCGAATTCGCATTGTGTTCAAGTCGTCGTTAGGGGCAGTTGCAAATTGATGGGATGTCTCTTCTGTCAAATCAATGGTCGAGGCACTAGGTTGTCGTGCTACAACATCTTGTTTTCGTTTCTCTGTGAAATACTGTTCAAAGAACCGATCAATAGGAAAAATTTGATTTGGTTCTTTGTATCCAAAGCCATTTTCGTGGAATACCACAGGACCAGTCTCGTGTTGCATACGCTTCAGATCATATTTTAGTATGCTTTGCCACATGTGATCAGAGATAATTGGAATTTTCTCCATCCCGTATTTCTCGACATAGGGTTTGACCACATGCACATATTCTTCATTTATTCTATGTGCTGGGTAACGAGGTTTCAAGAGGCGAATTGATAGGTTTGGATGGTTCTCACTTACTGAATGCATCATTACTGCAATTTCTGCAATAGAGAGAAATGTTCTATTTACTCCAGCATTGTAGAGATGTTTTCTTGTTATGGATTCTCTGCAAGGCTGTGGGGTCGACGGAAGTAGTTCAGCAGGAAGAGGATAGGCATGGGCCGGTTCGGGGTTATTATGATAACTTATGATATGTGGCTGTACTGGCATAATTATTGATGGAACATAATTATGATAGGTCAAAGGCTGCGGTGGTGGCGGCAAAGGTGGTCGTGGTTGTGGAATCGGATAATGAACTTGGGTGGGCTTTGCTTGCCCTTGTTTTACTTTTGCTATCTTCCTTTGTGATCTTTGGCGGGCATGGGACTGTTGAGATACATCATTCAACCTGATAACGCTGAGAACAATTGGGCCTTTCACTCCTTCTTTATTGGTCCTTCTGAAAAGATAGGGGACTGCAGGGAACTTGTCGCTCTGAAGATCATTCTTAAGATCGATTTCTCCGAGAAGATTACAGGCGATGTCAGCATTAGTTTTCATCTTTCTCAGACCCAAACCATTAATTGCAATCACTATATCGTGCATTTCCAATCCACTCGCTTCAGCGGGAGAACCAGGAGCTATACGACCCACACGAAGAGAGCTTTTTTCTCCAGACCAGCGAATGAGTTCCATACCCCATCCTTGGCCACAGAATTTTGCAGGTGAGCCATTCACGTCATTTTCGGGTGAATATTCGTCATCGTCTGAATCCATCATTATTTCATCTCCGTCATCCTGACCAAAGTCCCTGTGTAATACAACTATGATACATTCATTTCCCTGTGTATTCTTGTGGTTGTCTTGTGGACGCCGCAGTGAAATCTGAGACACAGCAATATTCGAATTATTCATCGCATAAAATAGTAGTTGGGACTTTTTCTTCGTTGATGAAGGACTCCAATAGAGTAAATCAGAATAACAAACATCACATTCTTTGTTTTTCGCAGCCTCCGACTCGTCAAAAATAATAATGCCGGAAAGGCACTTTCTAAGATTTTGGACAGCACCGGTATTATCTTCTACTCCCTTCGACTTTTCTAGAATCTTTCCACAAGTTTGTAGATTGGCATTGTCAATGAATCCAATTCTTTGACAGCAATGCGCTGTGTTCAATAACGACGCAAGTGAAAACTCAGTTGGCACCTTTAGGCAAAAGTCGATTGCCCATAACAACTGATCCGACTGCAAACATCTCAAATGTGGTGCCAGAGGTAGATCTTCGTTACAAAGTATATGTGTGATGTCCATGAAATCATAATCCAAAATCTGGAGCTGGGAAAATGCGGTCTGGTTTCCATGATAATCGGCTTCAGACTCTGTGACTATGGTAGGCAGCTTAGATTTGCCGAACTTCGCGGCAATAGACCCTACAGCCCTATCAACTGCAGCATGCATAGACACGGATCCTTGTAGACGAGTCATGAGCTGAGAGGGGGCCAGAGCAATAATACCTTCCAAAGACAGCATTGCAGAATTAGATGGGAGTGTTCCAGGTTGCCGCTGATCACAAAATTGTGAAATATAATTCATCTGATAGCTTGAAAGAATAGGTAAAATATAGAATAAACCTTCTGGTGTTTGCCAATGATCATCAAATGTACCACAGAAATCTTCGTAGACGAGTTTTTCTTTGTTGTCCTTCGAAATTAAAGTTTTTGAAACGTATGATATCACAAGGAGCTCGACATTTCTCCTACCTTCATCCACAACTAACTTTGTCTTCTCACAGACTGCTCTGACTAGAGGATCGTCAATAGGAATGAGCAGCGATGTCCCCACGTAGGAAGAGTGCAAATCGTAGCGCAATATTGCATTATGAGACAAATGCTCAGAATATAGAGTCGCATCAACTGGCGTAGTCTCTTCTTCACTTTTCTTCTTTCTGCCATGGCAATTCTCATCAAGAAAAACTTTTGATCTTGTTTTCGTACAGTAACCACAAAAGGTCGAAATGCTATTGGAAACACCACGAAGTGCACATTGTTTGCATGACTCCAATAACCAAGGTACAGTAGACACTTTGGCATCAAGCGGAGGGCCCTTTGATTTCTGGGATCTATAATCCAAACACCACGGCACAAAGGTGTACATGAACTTTTTAAGCAGCGGTTTAACCTTCGTTTCGTTGAATCTGATATTCTTGGCCCTTTTAATTATCAATACTAGACCTGCGCACAATAGTTGCGATGGATTGGATAGTAATAAAGGCGTTGCCCAGCATAATTTCTCTTTTGCTGTCCAAGGAGGCGTATAAAGACATTTATTGCAAGGGCGATCTTCTTTGGGACTTGATAAGTATGTCATGATTTGATCTAATCTCCTCAAACTGATGTGATCGAAATGGGCAAAATTGAGTTCGTAATGTTCGCTTGAACTCTTGGAAGTCAGGCTTATAACTTCTTCGCCATTTTTGTCGTTTGTGGGCATATCTTCATTGCTACTGGTAGGAGGTGCATTTTCGTCATGGAAAGGACGAAAGCACTCATCCATCCCAATGCGACGAATGACCATTTGGCACAACAAAGCCTCTTCCTTGACTGAAAATGAAGACTGATTGCCGTCTTGACAATTATCACAATACCAAAGGTCTTCTATGATATCATTGTGCATCTTTTTTGCTTCATTATAGGCATTCAAAAGATCATAGTAAAATTGCTTTGCGATTGAGACAATTTTTTCAGATGGGCGATAAATTGTGCAAACCATCTTCTCCGATGGAGTCCCCATTAATTGCTTGCGATCGTCACCGTTCTTTATTTCCTTTAGCACCTTCTTTTCAATAGTCGATGATTTCTGATTTAAAACTTGAACTTCCACAATCACATCTCCCTCTTTCATCCCACTGATCATTGCCGGGCCTTCACTCTTGGTTACAATTAATCCACAATGAGGAACTCTCATTGGCACCCCTTCTATGGGAACCTTCGAGTCGTGAATGAAACTCCATCTTGTTGGATTCACGAAGTTGTGTAGGCCTCCATTTAGTTCTTCACTGCAAGTCTCTGAATTGAGCATTTTGATGCCCCATTTCGGAAACTTTCCATGCCCAATCGTTTTCCGCTGTAATGTAATTACCTTCTTCTCCCAATTGATTGGACGCTGAACAAAGTCAGGCTCTTGCGGAAGCTCTTTCGTTGCTAAGTATATGCCAGTAAGATATTTCGATGCGTCGTCATCAAGAGATCTAAGAGGAGATGATGCAGAAAATGAACTTGAGCAAAGTTTGTGTTCACATTGACCACAATTGGAACACGTTATTCGAGTCTCTTTTGACATCTGTTTCGAGCATAAAGAGCACTTTTCGTCAGGCCATGGTTTTGGATGAGATTTTAAAATGAATGCAGTTTCTTCTGCATCTTCACAAGATAATTTATCATTGCCTTTACTAGATTTGGGCTGTAATAGGGGCATGTAATCGTGCTGCTCGTTGGACAAAATCGCGTTGCAAATATTGTCAAAGTCTTCAGTTGCGCGATTAACTTGATCCAATGCATTTTTGTTGTGCGAAAGTACAGATCCTAGAGCTTCTAGCAGTTGTTTGATTGTCTCTTTGAAGAACTCAAAATTATTGTAGAATTTTCCCATCAAAATCCTGCGGTCGATGCGTGCTATTGTTCGATCAGTTGAATCGAATTTGTCACTCAAATATGTTTTGATCTCCTTCATAGTCTCATTGAATTTCGCCCCTAAGAAAGACAGGAAATGAGTGTCATCTGGAGGGCTGGATGTCAAGACTATTCTCAGAATACTGTGATTTCTCCTCACAAACCATCTCAAAATATATGATTGATAGGCAACCTGAAGATTCTCAGGCATGTCTTGGCAAATCCTATTTCTTTTTTGAAGATCGTTCGCTGATAATGTAGATTCAGCCCGACGTTTTTTGCTATTAGCGTCTGACATTGTATCGTGCTCGGCGACAAGTTTTCTCATGTGCTCTTGAGTGAACAATATTTGATTCATAACTGCCCATTCGGTCAACTTGTCTAACATTAACGCTTCCTTTTCAATGCGATTCCTCATTTTCGATGGATTCCCCACAAATGTAGCTGTATATTGAGGACCGCAAGCAAATTCTAAAGATGACTGTTGTGGTTCAGGTACAAAAGATATTTCTGTTGGTATCCCCTTATCAGTTGCATCAACATCAATCACTTCGCTTCTCAGACGATCTGATTCTTTGGTAGCTTTTTCATCTTTCACTTCATTAATGTTGAAAAGACCTAGTAAATGCCGAGATGCACCCGTATCTCTCTGCGCCCTTATCCACAACGCAACTAAATCTGTCCCTCGCAATTCTGAATTTATCGATAATAGCATCTTCTCATCTCCTGAAAGTCTATCCTTGGAATACAAATTAATCTTCGATCCTTTCACGTGATGCCTTAGATCAAGCCGTGCCATATGTGTATATGTCAAATGCGATGAGTATATCGCATCTCTATCTTCATCCTTTACTTTTGACACCATTTCTGATAAACGAAGCAATTCTTTCCAAGTCAGCGCATTAGCGGGAACAGCCAGGGTTGCAAACGATTGATCATTGTTTTCATCATGTTGACTCTTTTCCAAATCAAAGAGACATTCTGGTAGTATGCTTGCAAAATAATTACCACTTGGCATTCCCAACAATGTACTGCAGGAAGGAATGCTAGCACTTTGGTTCTCTCCGTCACTCGTACTACCTGCATGATGTGTGTCCTTTGATATTGTATCCAGTAACAGTTCGGTCGATATTTCTTTTGTGACTTTAACTTCTAGTGCCTCAATGATTCCTAGCACATCTTGATCAGTGCTCATGCGCCCCTCTCCCACTCTAGATTGCATTCGAAGGCATAATCGTGTCTGCTCCTCTTGCCGCAATTTGTCCAGATTTTGACTATTTCTCCCTCTTTCATGATCATTCATGGAATCATTCATGGAATCATCCATGGAATCATTAACCTGATAATCTGGTTGTTGCACAGTCCGAATCAGTGAAGCGAGGAGATTGTAGCGTTCCAGATCGTGCCTGTAATCGACGGCGCTAAGGAGATCCTGCGGAGAAATGACGACTCGTTTATCACATTGCGATGATGTATTCTTCGACGGCTCGCCTTGACTACTATCCGCATTATTTTTTTCTTGATCATCACCGTGATCGTTGATATCACTTGTTTCTGGAAGCAATGCGTTGAAGTGAGCATGGTATCGTGTGAGAAACTCGGAAAGGTTCAATGTAGATTCCAGCTCTTTATCATTTAATCCTGAGATATCAATCTCTGACTGCCGCTGAAAAACACTCATTGTGGCTTATCTCTGGCGTGATTCTATGCACACTTAGGAATCTTTCATATATCTTTTGAACGAGATGAAGCAGATGCAAGAGAGGTAGATAGCAAAGTTATCCGCCGCGGGTTATGTCGGTGTCAGGTGTCAACAATGAGAAATGAGCAGTGGCTCCGCCGCCGGCCGCCGCCGCCCCGGCAATAAGCAACATTTCCAAAATTAGATAAGGCTATTGTTAAGCTAAACTAATAATATATCTTCGAACATACTGCTAAAAAATGTTATTAAAATGAATTTTGTGCTGTTTGGTGGCGCGAAAACAAAGTGAGGAGGGAGGGAAACAAAACTGAAAACGACGACGTCACTACTTCTGCTTGCTACCACCACGACAAAAATGCTTTGCCAACATGTGAATAAATATGAATCTAACCTACCGAATTGAGAAAGATTTGCAATGAGAAATTCTGTCCATAATTCGTTAGTTCATTAATTCCTTCTGTCCCTCAAGCGCTATTGTCTCACTTTTGCCTCGCTATTACAAAATGAAATTCGCATCAGTAGCCACGGCCGCCTTTCTCACCCTCAAGGGAACACAAGCATTTGTTGTACAGAATCGCCAAAGCTCTCTGATGAGGGCAGTCTCCATGTCGTCCTCCTCCCCTTCCACCAGCAATGCAGTGTCCTCGTCCACTCAAGATGAATCATCTACAATGACACCAGCATTTCAAGGAGCATACGAGCAGGTTAAATCTGCACTCGTCTCAGCCATTGAAACACCATCCATGGAAGCTCCCCTCCTGCACTTCACCAAAGAATATTTTACTGCATGCAGTGATGCAGAAAAGGATGGAAATGGTGATATCTCAGCTGAAATCGCTGCACAGAACATGAAGAGTGCCATGCAGTACGCAATGCAATTTGGTCTCAAAGATAAATTCAAATTCGGTGTTACTCATAAAGCACTAAGAGGGCAAGAACCTGATGAAGAGGAGGGAAATGCCATTGACTTTTATAAGTTTGGTTGCAATTTCTTCAGACCAGCAATTGACTTTGAAGGATCGGTTGTTTTGGGAACGGATGCACTTGCGAAGGCCACGGAACAAATCAAGAAGGGAGAAAATGTTGTTTTCTTCGCGAATCATCAGTCCGAGGCTGATCCACAGGTCATGTCCATCCTACTTGAAAAGGCTGGGTTTGGAAAGGAGGCAGAGGAACTGATTTATGTTGCTGGGCATAAGGTCACCACTGATACCCTTGCCATTCCCTTTTCCATGGGGAGGAATCTTATTTGTATACACTCCAAAAAACATATTGATGCTGATCCCGATACCAAGTCCATCAAGCAGAAGCAAAACCTTATGGCAATGGGTGGTATGCTCAAGATGAAGAAGAAGGGCGGCGCCTGTATTTGGGTTGCACCCAGTGGAGGACGTGATCGCCGTGATCTTGAGACTGGAAAGGTGCCCATTGCAGCTTTTGATCAAAAGACTGTAGATATGTTTCGTCTCATGGGTAACAAATCCAAGGTCCCCACACATTATTATGCGGTCAGCATGGTGACATATGATCTCTGTCCTCCTCCTGATTCCGTTGAGGCTGGAACTGGAGAGCAGAGAAATGTAAGATATGTTCCTTGTGCCATCAAGATTAGTGATGAGTTAGATAATGTTGGAGGTGTTGAGAGTAGGCATCTTTTTACTGAACAAGCGTTTGAGAGAGCTCAATCAGGGTATGAGGAGTGCTTGAAGGCTCTCAGTGTCGAATAAATGAGCGTTGGGAGGTGGATTACAAGCGAGAGGGACATTCCGTAATTAAAAATGTGAATTCGAGTAAATACCATTACAATACTCTAGACGACAGTCAGTCAACCAGCATGACTGATTTTTGGGAAGATTTTGTCAATGATAGTGAGGTTGAAGAAGGTGTCGACGCTCTACATCGTGCGTAGAGATTGCATAAAAGTTTCAATGAGTAATTTGTAGTGAATCTTATGTGAACCATCATAGCTTGACTCTATTTAAGCGTACAGTTGACGGTGACCTCATGTCCATCAGTCTTACGTACTCTGTAGCTTTTATCGTCGTGGA
>Ga0307981_1003090_pt1 | contig 12822 bp, 8 predicted proteins | sample OrgLakmetagen987_FD_201849 | JGI IMG/M metagenome (GOLD analysis project Ga0307981, IMG submission 201849) | Saline water microbial communities from Organic Lake, Antarctica - #987 | ecosystem: Environmental > Aquatic > Non-marine Saline and Alkaline > Saline | place: Antarctica: Organic Lake... | reverse complement strand
TGTAGACATATCCATGGTGAGGCGGGGCTCCTGAAAATCTGCTTTTTTGGCTTCGACACCATAAAATTACAGCTTTTCAGAACGTTACGCCACCCTCACCAACACCTCATGCATAATTCGGGCTAATGCCCTCGCAGTTTTTACGCCGCACATATCTTGTTCGGCTGCTGGCCGGATGCGCAAGGTCGAAATGCTGCACGCTAAATCCGATGCCGAGTTGGCTGCAATGGGTCTGAACGGGGAAGATGTCCTTCGTCATGTCTTCCGTGATTTCTATTATATCTGATCCGTTCACCAACGGGTGAAATTGCGGCCCCGCTGGCACAGCGCGGGTCGTTTTCGTTTTCTGGCAGGGCTGATCCTTGACACCGCCGCCTTGCCACGCCAACGCTGCGCGGATGTTGGACATGCGCCCAGTTGGATATGTGATCGGCCTGTTGGTCGCAGTGCTTGGCATTGCGATGATCGTCCCGATGCTGGTCGACATTGCCGAAGGGCGCGGCCATTGGCCGGTGTTTGTCGAAGCCGGATTGATCACGATTCTGGGCGGTAGCATGATCGCACTGGCCTGCGCGAACGGTGTCAAGGAAGGCCTTACGATCCAGCAGACCTTTTTGCTGACCACCGGGGTCTGGGTTATATTGCCATTGTTTGGCGCGCTGCCGTTTATGCTTGGCGCGACCGAAGCGCGGCTGGTCGATGCGGTGTTCGAGGCCATGTCGGGGATGACAACCACCGGATCAACGGTCCTCACCGGGTTGGACGATCTTCCTAAAGGGTTATTGTTGTGGCGCGGCATCCTCCAATGGCTTGGCGGCATCGGTATCATTGTTGTGGCGATGGTGTTCCTGCCTGAATTGCGGGTCGGCGGCATGCAGATCTTCAAGTCCGAAGCGTTTGAAACTTTCGGAAAGATCCTGCCGCGTGCGGGGCAGATTGCCAGTCAGATTTCCGTTATCTATGTCTGGCTGACCTTCGTGTGCGCGCTGACCTATCTGGCCTTGGGGATGAACGTTTTCGATGCGACCGTGCATGCGCTGACCACGATGAGCACGGGGGGCTTTTCTAATTATGATGCATCCTTTGGTACTTTTTCGGGGAATGCTGAATACGCCGCGTCGCTGTTCATGATCCTCGCCGCGCTGCCGTTTGTGCGCTACGTGCAGTTGCTGAACGGAAATGCGCTGGCGCTGCACCGTGACCCGCAGGTGCGCGGTTTCCTCACGGTTGTTGCGGTGCTTGTCGGCGTCGTTTTCTTCTCCATTCGCGAGCTGTTCCCGCAACATTGGGAACAGTCGTTCCGCGAGGCGCTTTTCAACATCACCTCGATCATCTCGGGCACGGGATACGCGTCGGTGGATTATATGACGTGGGGATCGTTCCCGGTTGCCTTGTTCTTTTTCACCGGTTTGATCGGTGGCTGCGCTGGCTCGACTGCCTGCTCGATCAAGATCTTCCGCTATCAGTTGCTGTTCGCCTCTATCCGCGTGCAGCTACAGCGAATCCGCTCACCTCATGGGATATTCAAGCCGCGCTATGACGGCAGGGTGATCGGCGGTGATGTCATGATTTCGGTGATGTCGTTTTTCATGTTCTTTACGCTGACGTTGGGGCTTGTGGCCGTGGCGCTCAGCATGACAGGGCTTGATTTTGTAACCTCGATATCGGGGGCAGCAACAGCGCTGGCCAATATCGGACCCGGCCTTGGCGATATCATCGGGCCGGCGGGCAATTTCAGCACACTGAACGACACGGCCAAATGGATTTTGACGGCGGCGATGCTGATCGGGCGGCTGGAGCTGATGGCGGTTTATGTCATTCTTACGTTTAAATTCTGGAGAGCATGATGGCCGACACCGTTCACCCACAGCAGACCCGCCCTTTGGGCGCGCAAATCTCGCATATGTTGAAAGATCGTGGGATCGAGGTCATTTTTGGTATTCCGGGTGTGCATAATCAGGAAATGTACCGCGGGATCGAGGAAGCTGGCCTGACCCACATACTCGCCAGACACGAGCAAGGGGCGGGGTTCATGGCGGATGGCTATGCGCGGGCCACCGGCAGGCCGGGGGTGGCGTATGTGATCACCGGGCCGGGGCTGTGCAACATCATGACGCCGATGGGGCAGGCCTATAGCGACTCGGTGCCCATGCTGGTCTTGTCATCCTGTCTGGACGAGGTTGCGGCCAAAAGGGGGCAGCTGCACCAGATGAAGGATCAAAGGGCAGCGGCTGAGACCGTGTGCGATTGGTCGCATGAGGCGCGCACGGCAGAGGCCGCCTATACCCTGATTGACCGCGCCCTAAGCGAATTTGAACTACAGCGCCCGCGTTCCAAACATATTCAGGTGCCGATTGCAGCACTCGAGGCTGATGCGCAGGCCTTTGCGCCACGAACCGAGGCAAGGCAGCAGCCCGCACTGGCGCGTGCCGGCGATATCTCGCAGGTTCAGGCGTTGCTGTCAGATGCCCGCCGTCCGCTGTTTGTATTCGGTGGCGGCGTGGGGGATACGACTGCGGTTGCCCGGCTTTTGAAGGCAACCAAGGCAGCTTCTTTCACAACCTATGCGGGGCGCGGTTTGGTGGCTCCGGATGCGCCTTTGCATCTTGGTTCCAACCTCGCGCGCCCGGGCAGCGCCGATGTGATCGCAACGGCCGATCTTGTTATCGCTATCGGCACCGAACTGGCAGAGGTGGACATATGGCGGGTGCATCTTGGCCATGATGCGCCCCTTGTACGCGTGGATATCGACCCAGAAGTACTGAACGACGCGCAAGGCGCAGGGGTGCAGATTCTTTGTGACGCTGACGCGTTCATCCGCGACCTAGCTGATCTTGATGTCGCAAAGCCGCACACAGACTGGACCCTGCAAGAGGTTGCTTCTGCGCGTGTGCGCTGGCGCTCTGAGATCGAAGCAGAGCGACCCGGTCTCCTGACCGTGGTGGATGCCTTGCGCAAGGCGGTGCCGGAAGAAACGATGATCTATTCGGACATGACGCAGTTTGCCTATGCCGCGCAAGAGGTCTGGGATATGGACCGTCCCGGCCACTGGCACCACCCGTATGGGTTCGGCACGCTTGGCTATGCGACACCTGCGGCCATTGGCGGCGCGATCGGCAGGCCGGGAATGCCAACGATGGCAATTATTGGCGATTATGGTTTTCACTATACGATGCAGGAACTTGGCGTAGCGGTCGAGCTGGGCCTGCCACTGCCCATCATCCTTTGGGACAATGGCAAACTGGGCGAGATCGAGGATAGCATGACCCGAGCGCAGATCGCACCAAATGCCGTCGTTGCGCAAAATCCTGACTTTTGTAAATTGGCCGAAGCTTTCGGGGCGCTCTCTGCCGCTCCGACATCACTGCAAGACTTGCCGGATGTTCTTGAGCAAGCCTTCGGTGCTGATCGTCCAACGCTGATCTACCTGACACCCGGTATCACGGGCTAAGGCGTTTTCTTACAAAGAAAATGGGCGTGGTCTTTGTGAAAGCACCACGCCCTTTGGACTTGTTTATTCCCAGCAGCTGACAAGGACGGTCATGCCCTTGGCCTTGGCGCGCAGATCTTCGGGTTGCAACGCGCCAAGACCCTGCGTGGTCTGAACCGCCACACCTGCCTTTTGCGCCACCTGTGCGATCAGGGTCGCCTCGACGGCAAAGTTCACATCATCGGGCAGTTGCCGGGTGCCGTCAGCGCGCGGCAACAACATCCCAATCACGCGGCCATTGCCATCAAAGACCGGCCCGCCCGCATCACCGGGCTGCGACGCCAGCGCGAGACGCGCGATGTTTTCCTCGCCTTGCAACCCACGGACATCTGCCAAGGCCCCAAACGTCACCGTTGCCGAGCCCAATACGCCTTCGTAAGGAAAGCCAGCGACAGCGATTTCCGATTGCAGGCGCGGTGCCACGGTGTTGAAGTTTGCGACTTCAATCGGGGCCAACCGGGTGCGTGGCTTAAGCAAGGCGATGCCGCTGGCCTGGTCATCCACCATCACATCCAGTTCAGTGTCGTCATCCAGCGTCACGCGGGCGCAGCTTTGAACGGCCTGAGATGTGGTTGCGACCATGCCAGCGCCGTCAACGAAAAACCCTGAGCGCGATAGTTTCGGCAGACGGACCTGCAGCCCGGAGACAAGATCTATCGCCTGATCATTGCCACCCCCCGCTGCGGCATCCAAAATACCGGGTATGCGGGTAAAGCTTTTGGTCATCTCTGCCATAACACGGCGACGGCGATCTTCGTCACCGGCGGGCCATATCAAGGTAAAACCCTTGATCTGTCCGTTTTCCAGCGAGGCTTGGGTTTGGCTGATCACGCGGCCGTTTTCGCCGATCAGCTCAAAGCTGTTGGACTGGCGCTCGCGCGGGCCTTCATTCGGGACGATCTCAAGCGTCTGCATGATGTCATAGAGCCCGAACAGCGTGTCCTGGTCGCCGGCTTGGCTGATCAGCAGCACGCGCGCGTTGATGTCGCCCGTCGCGTTGTAGTGCACGAAAGGTGGCTCAAATTTGTCGAATGCGACGACCTGCGTTGGCATGATCATTTCGATACCTGCCTCTGTGTTGCGCACAAGCTGCAACCCAAGGCCTTCAAGCACGGCGTTATACTGTTTGTTCAACGCGGCCCTCTGCAAGGTGGTCAACACTCCTGTCACTTCGTAACCATTGGCGCTTTGCCAATCCGCCATAGATCCGCGTGTGCCGCGGCCAAACGCGCCGTCGATGGCATTGTTGTAAAAGCCGGCCCATTCCAAGGCGATCTGCAATTGCTCGCGCTCTGCGCGACTCAAAGCCTGTTCGCCGCGCCGCGCCTCGTTTAATGTCTCGTCTGTGGGCGGCTCTGGAAGCGACGGCGCAACTGTCGTTTGAACCGGTTCTGCCTCGGTCGACATGGCTGCGTCTGCGGGGGGCAGGGTGGATTGCGTAATCTCAGTTTCGGACTCTTGCGGCGTCACTGCGGGTTCATCGACCGCAATCTCGGGATCGACAGGTGCGATCAGAGGAATGTTAAGGACATTGACGCCCACTGGCCAGAACTGCTGACGAAAGCGGTCTGATACCTGAATGAAACTGTCGCGTGGAATGATGCCTTCGCGGCGATACCCCCGCAGCAGCAATTCTGCATCTTCACGGCGGTAGGGACCGACTGTAATCGCGTACCATCCACCGCCCAGCGAAAAGCCGTTCACATCTTCCAACATGACGTCGTATTCGCGCGCGCGCTCGGTGGCTCCAGCAAGGTTTGGCTGCGCTTCGATCTGAACCCAGACCACATCATCGGCAGATTGTGCTATCACGGCAAAGGGATATAAAAATAGGGCGGCAAACAGGGCCACAATCAGTCGCTTCATGATAAAATTGCTTTCGTGCATTTAAGGTTAAAGCAGATAAGCAGGAAATGGCCCATAATGCCATGCTTGTTGCGCGGCAATTCATCACAAACCTGCCAATTGACCCTTGCGCTACAGCGCCGTAGGAAAGGCGCGCAGCAGTAAAGGCAATTATCCCATGTCCGACCCGGTTCAGCGCCCCCGTTCCTTTCAGGAAATCATCCTTGCCCTTCAGTCCTATTGGGCGCGGCAGGGTTGCGCGATTTTACAACCCTATGACATGGAGGTCGGGGCAGGCACCTTCCACCCTGCCACAACCCTTCGTTCTTTGGGCACCACGCCTTGGGCCGCCGCTTATGTGCAGCCGTCGCGCCGCCCTACCGACGGGCGCTACGGCGAGAACCCCAACCGCTTGCAGCATTATTACCAATACCAGGTGCTGATCAAACCCAGCCCGCCAAATCTCCAGGAACTTTACCTTGGCTCCCTTCAGGCGATCGGCATCGACATGGCGCTGCACGATATCCGCTTTGTCGAAGATGACTGGGAAAGCCCGACCTTGGGCGCATGGGGGCTGGGCTGGGAGGTCTGGTGTGACGGCATGGAAGTCTCGCAATTCACCTATTTCCAGCAGGTTGGCGGGCATGATTGCCACCCCGTTTCGGGAGAGCTGACATACGGTCTTGAACGCCTTGCCATGTATGTTCTGGGTGTTGATCACGTGATGGAGATGCCTTTCAACGACCCGGATGCCCCGATCCCGCTGTCCTATGGTGATATCTTCAAGCAAACCGAAGAAGAATACGCACGGTGGAACTTTGACGTGGCCAATACAGAGGTGCTGCTCGACCATTTTGTCGAGGCGGAAAACGAATGCAATGCGATCCTGTCGCAAGATGCACAAGATCCTAAAACCGGAAAGCGCATCGTCATGGCACACCCCGCCTATGACCAATGCATCAAGGCCAGCCACATCTTCAACCTGCTCGATGCGCGCGGCGTCATCTCGGTCACCGAACGTCAGGCCTACATCGGACGCGTGCGCACCTTGGCCAAAGCCTGCGCCGACGCATTCTTGCAAACCCGCGCTGGCGGTTGGCTGGAAGGTGCCGCATGAACGGTAAAATCGCAGGCGGCGCCATCTTGATCGCTGCAGCCATCGCGGGCGTCACACTTTATTATCTGCAGATCTATGCCTATTACCGCGAGGTGCCGTCACCGGAACTGGGCGTTGAGCTGGTATCGCTCGGCTCAGATATGCCAGAGCCAATCGTGACCAATAACTTCAGCGCCATCGACGCCGACAGCTCGCCCATCCGCTACCGTGCCTGTTTCGAGACGACGCTTAGCCTGGCCATGTTGTCAGAGACCTATGTCGTCACCGAAAATATCGAACCGCGCAATGCACCGGGCTGGTTTGACTGTTTTGACGCCAAATCCATCGGCATGGAACTTGAAGCGGGCACGGCTTTGACCTTCCTGAGCCAGAAAAACGTCCACTTTGGCGTAGACCGTGTCGTGGCCATCACCTCTGACGGGCGCGGCTACATCTGGCACGAGCTGAATGACTGTGGTGAAAAGTCGTATGACGGCACCGTGGTCGGCGAGGCGTGCCCCGAAATGCCCGCTCAGTGATCCGCCTCTTCTCTGGCTCTTAAATATCCTCGCGCGAAGCGCAAAAAATCTCTTAGCCGTCCCCTCCATACGCGGCCCCCGAAAGGTACCACCCCATGCCCGACCTGCTGATTGAGCTTTTCTCCGAAGAAATTCCCGCACGTATGCAAGCGCGGGCGGCAGATGATCTGAAAAAGCTGGTGACCAACGGTCTGGTCGAGGCGGGGTTGACCTACGCCTCTGCCGCCGCGTTTTCGACCCCGCGCCGGTTGACCCTGACGGTTGACGGAATGCTGGACGCCAGCCCGTCGCTGACCGAAGAACGCAAAGGCCCCCGCGCCGACGCTCACGAAAAAGCCATCGAAGGGTTCCTGCGCGGTGCAGGCCTGACCCGTGACCAGCTTGAGGAACGCGAAACACCCAAAGGTGCGATCCTGTTTGCGATGATCAAAAAGCCGGGCCGCCCCGCGTCCGAGATCGTGGCCGAGGTCCTCGAGGCAACCATTCGCAACTTTCCGTGGCCCAAATCCATGCGGTGGGGAAATGGCACGCTGCGTTGGGTGCGGCCGCTCCATTCGATCCTGTGTCTGCTGTCTGCGCAAGACGGTGCGCAGGTCGTGCCCCTGAACGTGGATGGTATCGAAGCCGGGGCCACAACACGCGGGCACCGTTTTCTTGCGCCCGACACCCTCACCGTCAACAGCTTTGACGACTATACCGCCAAGCTGAAACGCGCCTTTGTGGTGCTGGACCCGGCCGAGCGTCGCGATGCGATCTGGCATGATGCGACCAACATGGCCTTTGCAAATAGCCTTGAAGTTGTTGAAGACGCTGGCCTTTTGGCCGAGGTTGCAGGGCTGGTGGAATGGCCCGTCGTGCTGATGGGCAAGATCGGCGATGCCTTCCTTGATCTGCCGCCGGAGGTTTTGCAGACCAGTATGCGCGAGCACCAGAAGTTCTTTTCCGTGCGCAGCCCCAAGACGGGCCGGATCGAGCGTTTCATCACCGTGGCCAACCGCACGACCGCCGATGATGGTGCTACGATTTTGGCGGGTAATGAAAAGGTGCTGAGTGCGCGCCTGTCCGACGCCAAATTCTTCTGGGAAAACGACCTGCGCATCGCCACCTCCGATGCCGGCATGCAGGTCTGGGTGGACCGTTTGTCCAACGTGACGTTCCACAACAAGCTGGGCACCCAAGCCGAGTTGATCTCGCGGATGGAAGCACTGGCGGGCGAGTTGGCCCCGATGGTCGGTGCTGACGCAGACGAGGCCCGCGAGGCCGCGCGTTTCGCCAAGGCCGATCTGTCGTCGGAAATGGTCTATGAATTCCCCGAACTTCAAGGGCTTATGGGCAGTTACTACGCGAAAGCGGCGGGCAAGTCTGACGCTATCGCCGCAGCGGCCAAGGAACACTACGCACCGCTTGGGCCGTCTGATGACGTGCCCACAGAACCCGTTTCCATCGCCGTGGCGCTGGCCGAGAAGATCGACAAGCTGACCGGTTTCTGGGCGATTGATGAGAAGCCCACCGGATCGAAAGACCCCTTTGCGCTGCGGCGCGCGGCGTTGGGCGTTATTCGGATTTTGGTTGAGAATGATCTTTCTGTAAATTTGATCGCTGGGGTACTTAATAGGCAAGTACTTGCAACTCTCATCACACTTAAGGGAGCGGAATTTAGGAATGAGGGCGAAAAGCTTCTCTCTCCGGAGTTGTCCAAACTTTTGGGCTCCGAAAAAATGAGCGAAATTTCCTATATGATTGTTGATGCTAATGCCAGCGCCACAGAAACTTCGCTCTTAGAGAAGATGGATAGTATTGAGTCCAACCTCCTCGCCTTCCTCCACGACCGCCTCAAAGTCTATCTCAAGGACCAAGGCGTGCGGCACGACATCATCGACGCCTGCATCGCGATGGAGGGCAACGACGACCTGACACTCCTCGTCAAACGCGCCAAGGCCCTAAGTGAAACGCTCAAAACCGATGACGGGGAAAACCTGATCCAGGGGTTCAAGCGCGCAAATAACATCCTCACGCAGGCGGAAGAGGCGGATGGCGTCGAATACTCCTTTGGGGCAGACATCAAATTCGCCGAAACCGACGAGGAACGCGCGCTTTTTGACGCACTCGACACCGCAGAAGCGCAGATCAAACCCGCGATGGAGGCTCAGGATTTCAGCGCTGCCATGTCCGCGATGGCATCCCTGCGCGGCCCGATTGATGCGTTTTTCAACGCGGTGCAGGTGAACTCTGACAACGGCACGGTGCGCCGTAACCGCCTGAATCTGCTCAGCCGGATCCGGACGATCTGTTCGTCTGTCGCGGACCTGACTAAAATCGACGGGTAACGCAGCGCTTGTGTGATCTGGCAAGGCGTATCAAGTCTTGCCAGACATCCTTGAAACCTTATGCTGCGATGAAACCAAAAGGGTGCCGCAGTGCAGAAAACGCCAAATCCAACACCAATCACAACGCTTGTGACCCAAAGCGCCCTGATCACCACTGCAACACACGGTGGGCGGGCGAAGTGTTTGCAACGGTTGGTGCGGCTGGATTTACCGGTCCCGCGCACGGTGACGTTGCCCTTTGACGCGGTAAAGAAAATTGCGGGCGGGCAAATGCCTGATCTGCAAGTCGTGGCGAATGAATTTCCGCAAGGCGCTCTTTTATGTGTGCGCCCATCAAGTCAGGACCCTGATTGGGGCGGGCCGGGTGCTGTGCTGAACATCGGTATGAACGATGCACGGTTTGACGATTATTGCGCGCGGATGGGCGAGGGGCCTGCTTCGGCGCTTTATACGCGGTTCGTGCAATCCTATGCGGTTAATGTGGCCCGTCTTGACCCCGATATGTTCGACGAAGTGGAAGGCGACGGGCGCGAGGCCTTGGCGCAATCCCTGCGTGCCTACGAGCTTGAGACAGAGGAAAGTTTTCCCCAAGACCGCGTGACCCAGTTGACGGCTGTGCTGAGTTCCATGGCGCGTGCTTGGGAAGGGACGTCGGCCCGCCTGCTGCGGCAGGCCAAGGGCGCACCTGCTGATGCGGGTCTGGGCCTGATCGTGCAGGAAATGGCCTTTGGCGTTGGTACGGGGTTGTGTGGATCAGGTGTGTTGCAACTGGTTGATAGCGAAACGGGCTTGCCGCAGATCACCGGGCGGTATCTGAGCCAGTCGCAAGGGCGCGACGCGTTGGAGCGGAATGTGGATGCGATGTATCTGACCTGCGATCCACGTGGGAAGTCGCTGGAGGAACATGCGCCCGAAGCGTTTGAGACGTTGAAGCAGCATGCTGAGTTGATGCGCGTGCGGTTGCGCGCTGAAATGCAGCTTGAATTTGTGATCTCGGACGGAGAGCTTTTTATTCTTGACGGGGTGCGGGTGTCGCGGTCTTCACGCGCGGCAGTGCGGATCGCAGTGGCGCTGGCGGACGAGGGCATCATCTCGCGCGAAGAGGCGTTGATGCGGGTCCAGCCGCGCACGTTGACCGAATTGCTGCACCGCCAGGTTGATCCGCGCGCCAAGCGCGACGTGATCGGGCGCGGGATCGCCGCAAGCCCCGGTGCGGCCACAGGCAAGATCGTGTTCAGCGCCAATGATGCGCAAGCCAGCGCCTCGCGCGGGGAGGCGTGTATTCTCGTGCGCCGTGAAACCTCGCCCGAGGATATTCGCGGGATGCATGCGGCGCAGGCCGTGTTGACCGAACGCGGCGGGATCACCAGTCATGCGGCGGTGATCGGACGGGGCATGGGATTGCCTTGCGTTGTCGGGGCTTCGTCCATGAAATTCGATCTGGTCAAAGGGCAGATCACGGCCCCGGACGGGCGGGTGTTCAAGACCGGTGACCAGATCACGATCGACGGTACCAAGGGCGAGGTTCTGTCCGGTGCTGCCGAGATGCTTGAAGCCCTGCTGGATGCGACCTTTCAAAAGCTGATGGACTGGGCCGAAGAGACGGCTGATATAGGTATCCGCGCCAATGCCGACACGCCTGCTGACGCGCAGACGGCGCGCAACTTCAATGCGCATGGCATCGGGCTTTGCCGCACAGAGCATATGTTCTTTGATCCCAGCCGCTTGACCGTGATGCGCGAAATGATCTTTGCCGATAGCAGTGAAGAACGCCGCGCTGTTCTGGAACGTTTGTTGCCCATGCAACGCGATGATTTCATTCAGCTTTTCCGCATCATGCAGGGGCAGCCGGTGTGCATCCGTCTGTTTGATCCGCCTTTGCATGAATTTTTGCCTGCCGACAGATCGGGGCAGCGTGACCTGGCCGAAGCACTGGCTTTGCCGCTGTCTGACGTGATCCGCCGGATCGAGGCGATGTCGGAATACAACCCCATGCTGGGTCTGCGCGGCGTGCGCCTTGGCGTTACGGTGCCAGAGATCTATGAAATGCAGGCCCGTGCGATTTTCGAGGCCACCATCGAGGCCAGCCGCGATGGTGATCCTGTGGTGCCCGAGATCATGATTCCGCTGGTGTCGGCAAAACGCGAAGTCGAGCTGGTCAAAACGAGCATCGACAAGATTGCAACGGCGGTGCGAAATGAGCGCGGCGCGAATTTCAGCTATCGTTTGGGCGTCATGGTAGAGACACCGCGTGCGGCACTGCGCGCGGCCGAGATTGCGCCTTACTGTTCCTTTCTGAGTTTTGGGACAAATGACCTGACGCAGATGACCTACGGCCTTAGCCGGGATGACGCGGGACGGTTTATGTCGACCTATGTACAGCAGGGTGTTTTCCCCGAAGATCCGTTTCATATGTTGGACCAAGACGGCGTAGGAGAGCTGTTGCAACTGGGTGCCGCGCGCGGGCGAACTGCGAAACCGGGGATCACATTATCGATTTGCGGAGAGCATGGCGGCAACCCCGAATCGATTGCATTCTGCCGAGAAGTTGGTTTTGACTACGTTTCGTGCTCACCGTTCAGGGTGCCTGTTGCACGCTTGGCGGCCGCGCAGTTGGCAATCACACACAAGATAGGGTAGGTTAGGGCGGTTTATCGTCAACATATAGCAAGTTTGGGCGATTTACCGCGCAATTGACTCTGTTAGGGTTTACGTAAAGCTTTGTGTTGTCTAAGCGCCGGGTGTGAAATGACCTGAGAGGCGCTCAATGCGTTATACCAAAATCCTGTCCATCTGCGCCGCCTTGGCGCTGCCCCTTTTGACCCCGATTGCCGTCTCGGCAAACTCGCAACAAGCGCAAGCTTTGGCGGATATCGAATCTAAGGGGCTACAGGCTGTTGGATCAAAACGACTTGAAGCGATGATTGCTGCATCGGATGCAGCAAGTGATGTTGAATTTACCCGAAACTGGTTGGCGCAACAGCCCAAGGCGTCGGGGGGCGAACAGTGGAAATGTCTGTCCGAGGCGCTTTACTTTGAAGCGCGCGGCGAAACCGTAAAAGGCCAGTTTGCTGTGGCCGAGGTGATCATCAACAGGGTCAAGTCCGCTCGGTTCCCCGGATCGCTTTGCACTGTCATCAATCAAGGCACCGGCAAGAAATACCAATGTCAGTTCACGTATACCTGTGACGGCAATGCCGAAGTGATTTCAGAACCTCGCGCCTATGACGAGGTCAGCAAAATTGCCCGCGCAGTGCTGGACGGCAAGGTACCCACTTTGACGGATGGTGCCACCTATTACCATACAACCGCCGTAAGCCCTCGCTGGTCGCGTGTGTTTACACGTACAACCAAAATTGGTGTTCACCTGTTTTACCGCGACGGTGTTCAAACAGCCTCGAACTAACCGCAATTATTCATGAAGCCCCTGTTTTGGCGCGTGGGGCGATGTTTGAAGGCCCTTTGCTTTTGGATGCCCATAGGTGATCGGCGCCCGAATTGCGCATCGGGCGTTTTCAACGATCT
>Ga0307981_1003089_pt1 | contig 12827 bp, 9 predicted proteins | sample OrgLakmetagen987_FD_201849 | JGI IMG/M metagenome (GOLD analysis project Ga0307981, IMG submission 201849) | Saline water microbial communities from Organic Lake, Antarctica - #987 | ecosystem: Environmental > Aquatic > Non-marine Saline and Alkaline > Saline | place: Antarctica: Organic Lake... | reverse complement strand
AGCTGGCCTTCACGCAAGGCTTGTATTCTCAGAATGCGGTGGTTAACGGCGCGGCGGATGACTTGACCATTGTCACGTTGGTCGGCAAGAAGGCTGTGATTCGCACCAAGTTGTTTTCCGCTTTCTTCGACCAGGATACTCCTGGAAGCATCGATGCCACTGGGGTGTGCACTCTCATGTTTGCTGACGAAAACGGCCAGGTTCGTCGCCTCCGCGCTCCTGTGATGACTAGTAGTCGTGATCTCAAGGAGACCAACGACGACGAAGCTGCGGATGCTGGCTTTAATGTCGAATTCTTCTTGGAAAATGATCTCGAAAGCTCTGGATCTAGCAAGGCCAAGATGATTGTGCCCTTCATGTTGGCTGTCATGGCGTTTGGTGCAGCCTTGCTTGTGTAGTGGGTTGTCCATTATTGCTCGGTCGTAAGCAAAATATTTAGTAACAAGTATAATGAATGTGACAAAGAACCTTGTTTTGTTTCCTTCTCTCTAGCTATAGGAAGCCACGTTCATATATATTGAAGGATGAAGAGCTGCAACACGCGATCGAGATCCAATCAGTCAATGGCCACCTAAAACTACAATGTGGAGCAGAGTGCCAGCTTGCCCTCGAGCTTTTTCGCGAGTCTTCTTCCCAAACACCACAGGATTCCAAACTGGGACCTCCTTATCGTCCATCGTTCCAATCAAGAGAAACTTCTAGAAGATGTCTATTAGAGAGCATGCAGAGTGGGATCCATCACAATAATTAGATCTATACTTTGTCTACACTAGCTGAATACCTTCGTGTCGTACATGTCCATTGAGATTTGGCAGTACCCCGCCGGTGGGCATAGCTTTACGCCGAGTGCCGACGCAACCTCCTCGCCATGAATACAAGCTGCCATGATGGCTGCTCCTTGCATCAATCGCGGTCCAGGTCGAGCGTAGTAGCTATTGCCATCTAAAGCGAAGACCCTCCCCTCCTTGACAGCGGTCATTTCCTTCCACCACGGCTTTTCATTCCATAGGCTTAGGGTATCTTTCACCGACCTGGAGAGGGAGAAGCCGCACGGTCCAATGAGAATGTAGTCTACGTCCAGAGCCTGAAAATCCTCATCGGTCATCGCGATTGATCGATCTCCCGATTGGCAGGGCATGACGTATTCCGCACCGGCTATCTCAAGCATGTCGGCGATCCAATGCCCACCGCAAAAAATAGGATTGTGCCATTCTAGAAAGGCGACTTTTGGCTTGCGCTTGTTCGACTTCTCTTTGACGACGCGGCGGATCGTTTCGAGTCCCTCTGAAATACGGGATGTGACCTCCTCTGCACGTGTCTGAATGTCCGGTCGACCAAGCGCGTCGGCAGCGACATGAAACGTTCGCATGCATTCCTTCAAGTTGGTCGGTTCCATGGATATTACTAGAGGATTTAGTTCGTTGCCATCCTTGTACACCCATGATCCATCGGTGCATGTACCAGGAGCTCCAATCTCGGAAATGGACAGAGACGGCCCACCGAGCAGCTTGGCACAGGTATCCAACACGACGGGATATGACACCGCACAAACATCGCAAAGTGATTGTGTAAAAATAACATTTGGACGAATCTGGCGCAGAATTTCGCCATTCAACCCATATAAAGACTGTCCGTTCTTTAGGGAGCCGCAAACGGCGTCGTGAATCTCTTCCTGCGTCATGGTAAAAGGATTGATCTCACTAGTCGTTACGACGCGGGGTGGATCCGGGCGGGAGAAGAGGGAGGGAGGATAATCGCACTCATGGGTAATTCCAACGATTTGTTCCGATAAGCCCAGTTCACAGAGGATTTCAGTGATGGAGGGGAGAAGGGAGACAATCCGAAGCTGTTGGTCAGCGGACATAATAGCTGCAGCAATCAGCACAACAACAAGGACCTTATTGTCTTATTGTGCGCACCTTCATTGGATATGATTCCCTTCTTTCTGTGCGAGACGAATGACGAATGACGAAGAAGCGACGAAGCATGTGCTTCAGTCATCTCAGGGAGAACCCGGAGGTAATGTCATAAGGCTCATTATTGTTCTTATTGCCCCGTTTCCTTACTTTCGGTGCATCGACTTGGCCGTTCCATTTTGTGATGCATTGTTGAGCGGGGTGATTGTGTGGACCAAGTCAATAGACATATTGAGTGTGAACTATAGACTCAGATTTAAGAATGTATTGCCCTGGCTTGCATTCCCGGGATAATGAATAAGGATAACACCGACAGCCAACGACGTCTTCAGGACTTCACATGCTCATCATGTCCACCTCCCGCAAGGATTCCGAAAGGGAGGCAATCTGATCTTCGAGAACTACAAGCCTCTCCTTCATGCCAGGCTCCGGTCTACACAGCTTATCCCAACCTGCTTCATTGACTGTCTTTATGAACGATCTGCCGAGCTCGTCTTTGAATCGCTGATACAAGTAGTGATTCATCTGGAACGTAAAGATCACTAGATTGAATTCCATCAAGGCAACGATGTATTCAAAGGACCGGCGAAGAATCTTGTCGGTCTCTTCCGCGGTGACCATCGAAGTGCGCTGATCCGAGAGGAACGTCTTCTTCAAGGTCGCCCGAGTCTTGCTTTCGCTTCGTAAGAACTCCTTCGCCTTCTCACCAGTACCACTGATCATGGCCGATAGACGATGCTTCGCCCACGAGATCATGCCATCCTCCGAGTTTTCTTTCGCACTAGACACTCTCACATAGTCACCGTCCCGCATCACGTATTTCTCTTCAGGAGACCCCTCGTCATCGACATTGCTCACATGGAACGTGGGGAGATTGGGATTGATCGTGGAATACAAAGGCTCCATCGCGCAGTGGGTCTTCTCGGCTGCACTTGTCATGAGGTTCCAAAGCATGGAGTCGAAAGCGGAGACTAAGTACTTCTCCACGGCGTTCGGTAAAAGTTTGAACGTCGCAGAAAATTCCTCGCCTTGCTTGATATCTTCCAACGCGAGAGAGAAGAGCCGACGAAGAATGCTCCCGACATGCTTGACTCTGTAATTGATACCAGGGTGGGTGCTATCCTTCATGCACACTTTCGTGATCTGTACCATTGCACGCTCCCAATTTTCTCGCTGGAGCCCACCTCCCAAGTATCCTGTGGCGTTGGCAGCCAAATCCTTGAGCTCGTATGGATCGGGCAAAGCTTCAATCATTACTACACGAAAGAAGACCATCGCTCGCTGGTATTGCTTGCCACCCAGGAACTTTTCGTTTGCCTGCAGCTCCTCCGGGTATTCATCAAGATCTGCGATACGGGAGCGCCAATAAATCTCCTTCTCTGTATGATGATTCAGTTCCTTTTCAGCCCATTAAGAGTCCTCTTCTTCTTCAATCTCGTCTTCCAGAGTTTGCAGCATAGCGGGAAAATTTCTAGCCGATTCCAAGTCACCGTCTAAATACGCAAGAACGCGCTTTTGAAGATGAAAGACCATGTCCGTAACTACCATACGGAGTTCCAGGGGGTGGGTGAATTTCATCTTCTCTTTCAGGGTTTTGTGTTCCTTTCTGCGGCTGTCAAGTTCCTCCCTCAGCGCCAAAATGACTTCTGGGATACGTTTTGCTGTGTCGAGAAGCACAATCTCTCGCATAACCTTCTTCGCAGACGCAAATCTAATCCTGCTCTGAATATCTGGATTGAGGATCTCGTCATCGTTTTTGGGGTCGGCACGAAAGAGGTCATGACCGTCGCGCCATCCTTGGAACATGTCCTTCTCTTGCTGTTCTGCGGACGCGAGGAGTTTCTTTCGTGCCTCGTCCAGCTTCCGAGGAGCGAGGTTTTCTTTAGCCAACGTTGGCGTAATGACGAGGTGAGGGAAGCACTTGTTTTCGTGGAACTCCTTGAAAAAGCCGTTCGCTCTAGTTCCGGTGCGAGCGTCGTCAAGTTGCTTGTCAAACTTGGACATGAAAAACGTCGCCCTTCGGATCCATCCGTCGCGTCCGCCGAGACTTTCGTCGCAAAAATCAATGATCGGATTCGTCGCATATTCCTTCGGCTCCAATAGAACACAAAGCTTCGTGTTTGGTTTGTCCATTTCGCTTTTCAAAATTCTTTTGATATCTTCCCGGTTGTCTTTGCCCGTGCTTTGGTTGGAGATGATGCCCGTAGTATCGACAAAACGCATGTTTTGTACGTTGTTGGCCTCGTATTCAAGGTACAAGGGCGCGGTACTAAAGCGATCTGCTTCGTCGAGTTTTCGATTGTGATCAGTGACTCGCTCAAAGACTTCATCGACCGTGAGGTCCTCCCCATTCCCATTTTGCACGAGCTCTTCTCCCCAAAGTCTACACTTCGGCTCAGTCAATGCCTCATTATGGATGCAAGTCGTCTCCAAAGGGCAACGAGTTCCCGTCCCTTCTTGGACAATGTTCAGGACAGCTGTCATGAAACGTCCCATTATCGTACTTTTGTCGGCGGACTGCATACCGCAGAACACAAAGTTCATAAAGGGTGCCGGCTTGTTGAGCTTCTCACGGTAGACCCGGTTGACCTTTGCAACGTACTGGACCAATTCATCTTCATTGCGTGACAATCGTTCGGCAAAGCTTCCCTCAACATCGAACTCCCTTATTCGTGACAGCCTTCTGTCTCTTGGTACGGCGTCTCCTCTTCAGCTCTTCCATACTCGTCGCTGTGGCTCTAACAGCGGAGATGCTGTCTTCAACGGACGCTAGGTTGCTTTCCATTGCAGCTTCGCTCCGGACCAAATTATGTGAGGCATAAAGTTGTCTTTCGTCCCACCAAACCACCGACTCGACTCCTACAGCCAGTACAGAGTAGATGAGTGTCTAATACACCCCGTCGGTAGCCGTTACGCGTCCGCCCCAATTCGTCGTGAACTGTGATTGGCTAGATCTTCGAACCGTGGAAGGCTCCTGGTATAAATAAGTAGCAGAGCCGAGATCTTTGTACTCCGACTCTCGCCTGTTTTCTGGTCATGTACAAAGACTAAATCGCGACGTAACTCCGCCGGCGGGTGCGGACCATGCAGATAGGCTGGATCGCGACGTAACTCCGTCGGAGGTGTGAACGGAGTCTTCCATGTTCGAGGTGCCAGCGCTAGTTGTCGGCCCCTTGTATTCCATGCGAATAAAAATCATTGCAAGACTTCAATACAATATCTCGCATTCGACTTCATATGGTTGGTAGCTAGGTTGTCCCGTGCGTCATGGTTTCGGGCAAGAGCAATAGCTTTTCGCCGTCAGCATCGGAGTCGGTAGTTTCTTGCGATCGTTGATTCTCCCCAGCCAGTACCAAAAATAGTCCCACCAAGAGAACACCCCCTCCCAGGCAGGTAAAGAGACCAGGCACATCTTGCATACCGAAAAAATAGCCCATGATGGACCCCACGACAGGTTCAGCTAACATGGCGGTCGATATGAGGAGGGGACTGACGTACTTGAGCAGTCCGTTGAATAGAGTATGCCCAGCAATTCCAGGCCCGACTCCCAAATACAATGCGAAAAGCAAGTAGGGTGTCTGCAAAAATCCAAAGATCTGGCCAATGGTCAAGTCCGGAGTCGAGACAATTGCAAAGCCGAGCGAAGTAATATAGGCGCAACCAACCACAACAAAACTGTAAATCCATAGTGGCATCCATCTTCGAAGATATCGACCAATCACAAGATATAAGCTCACGGCCGCTGCACCTCCCAAGGCAATCATATCTCCTTGCCAAGACGGTTCTATCGCCAATGTTGCAGTGGTCGTAGAGTTCGAGTCGTTGGCCATTGATGTTGTTGTATCGCAAAGCAGAATGAGACAACCAGCGATACCGGCAACAGCTCCGACCGTTTCGAGCCCCGTAGGACGAGTAAAGCCGCCAGGATATATCAAAAATATCAGCCAGCTACCTGCATTCAAGATTATTGGTCCCATGCTGACCCACAAGAGCGAATGCGCCAGACTGGTGCGTTGTAGAGATTCGACCCAAGCAATGAAATGAAAACTCAAGCAAACACCTGATAGTGCTAGTAGTGGCAAGGCCGTCCAATATCGCTGCGCTAGAGTCTCGTCTTCATCCACACTCAATAGAACTTCACTAATCTCAGCACTCGAAGACGCCCGAAGTAGTCGGTTCGACACTCCATGCTCGTGAAGTTGACTGCGTACGGTGAGTAAAAAAGGTATCGCGGTGAGAAGCTCCACCCACGCCAAGCGCCAGCTAACGATGAGAGCGGACGAAACTCCCCACGAATTCGTCAAGATGCTTAAGACGATACTGGCACTTGCGCACATTGTGACGGCTAATAGGAGGCCTGCCCAGATGGCCCATGTCGGCGGTCTCATGGTCACTCTGCTAATTCCTGTGTTTTTGTGCGCACCGACTTTATTTGTTCTCTTGAAATTTCCGTTTCTGACCTTTCAAGGAAAAAATGGATTCGTGATTCGCGGTGCTTGCTTCGAGTTTTCCAGTCCGCTTGCTTCGCTTTTTCCCAAATGTAATTCTCGACGTTCATGAAGATGATTCACAAAAGACGCCGGAAGACAAGACCAAACGAGAACTTGCTGTGCAAGCTAACAAACCAACAAAGGCAACCCCGCTGGTGCTGGTGTTCGTGTTGCCCTCAAACAGTGAAAGTGCAAAAGGCTTTCAGAGAAAAGAAGAAGAAGAACAACAAGAAGATATCCATCATTTGCATTCAACAACAAGCAAGTAGTAGCTACAAACAAAGCATAATGGGCTGCACGACCTCGTCACTCGCCACCGACGCGAGCACAAAACAGGGCCGTTATCATGCCAATACCCGACAACGTCTCTCATGGTCTCGATCAGGTGACGCTCGCAAGACGTACGAGATCGACACAATCATTCGAGAAGGAAGCATTTCCAACATTTATCAAGTCCACAAGAAGCAGAGGACAGCAGGCTCGGCCAAAAAGAGCGGCTGCAATGAACCCTTTACCTACCATCCTTCTTCTGCCAAGGAGCTGGCAAAGCTTGTCGAGTATTACGCATTCAAGGAGATTGATCTCAATCTCGTCGAGCCAGGGCGCCAAGACGAAATGACCAACGAAGTGAACTTGCTTCACAGTATCGATCATCCCAACATTATCCAAGCCTTTGATGTCTACAAGGACAGACATAATTATCTTGCCATGATACTGGAACTGTGTCAGGGTGGTGATTTGCACAGCAGAGCACCCTATACCAACTTTCAAGCGGCACGCATCATTCGACAAATTATCGATGCTGTTCATTACTTGCATACCCACAATGTGGTACATTGCGACTTGTCGATGGAAAACGTCATGTTTGAATCGAGTAGTCCGACCGACTGGAACGTGAAGATGATAGACTTTGGGCTTGCCGTCAAATACTTACCGACGAATAGTGCTATGCAGGGACGTGGCAGAACCGCGATTACCATGGCTCCCGAGGTCTTACCTGGCAAGTATACAAGTCAAGCCGACATGTGGTCTGTTGGTGTCATTACCTATCAGCTCTTGTCGGGTGATGCTCCCATTGACGGCAACGACGCCAGAGGAAGCGCTCGTCGTGCCTACATGAGTGGCCTGAACGACTTTTCTGACCCGACTTGGAAGAGAGCATCCGCGGAAGCAACGAACTTTTGTGAGCACTTACTCAACGTGGATCCCGATCTACGCTATACTGCCAAGCAGGCCTTGCGGCATCCGTGGATGCCGCGTCCGAATGGCAAGGCCAACAAGCGAGACCTTTTGCGTGCCATTAGCAGTATGGAATCTTTTTCGAAAAACACCGACTTTCGAAAGCTTGCTTTGAACATCATGGCGTATAAAGCCACCGCCGATGAGATTGTTAAGCTGCGAAAGGTCTTTGGCTACGTTGATACTGGAGAGGACGGATACATTACGTACGGTGAGTTCCACAAGGCTCTCGAGGCGACTGGTCAATACCCACCCGAACAGATCCGGCGACTGTTTCAAAGCCTCGACGTGGACGAGAGCCGAACGATTGAATACACAGAGTTCTTGGCAGCCACCACCAATATCCCTATCAACGATTTGGATCTCGCTGAAGTCTTTAAACGCTTCGACGCAGACGACACTGGCTACATATCCAAGGATAATCTTAGATCGATTCTAGGCAGCGACACCAGCGACGAGTACATTGACAAGCTCCTCCATGAAGTAGACCTCAACAATGATGGAAAAGTGAGTTACTCGGAGTTTCGGCAGGCCTTTGCAGACAAAATGGAGGTCGGTGTCGTCCAACAGTAAGCATCTGGATGGAATACGTATACATGTAGTTTGAATGCACAACATCTATTGCCATGAATTTGCCTACGCCTTTCCTAATAAATGTTAACCTTGGATCATCCAATTTTAGACGCGGGATAGTAATGGCAACTTGAATCGAGTCTCCTCTTGCGCGATCGATGCTTTCAATCTCCTCGGCCAGGTCGTTCCTTCTCGAATGCTAGCCGAAAGTAGGCAGCCATTCCCGGTTCGGCATGCCTCACAGATCATTACAGTCTGCTTATGGAACGATTCCTGGTCGTGGCATTGCGAGTGCCGGCCCCAGAAAGTTCCATATTTAGAACCAAGTGTGACTAGCCCGCCGGGACGTAAACCGTCTCTCCTGCCATTTGCAAAGACTTCAATCGCATCCGGATGCTTGGCAATACCGGTAGAGTGGTAGTCCCGAAACCACAAGGTGGAAGTGTTCGTGGATGATGCATGCCAATGGTAGCTGGATCCGTAGTACCAGCCATCGTTTGCAGTCTTCCACCAGAGTCGCCCACGTGTGCGTGTGTCCCCACCCAATCAATGTGCAGCCCCGTTCTCGAACGAGCAGGACCAAGAGCATCGTCTGCGGCAGCTTGAAAGTTTTCCTAGATACTTTGAGATTTGGAGGGTCATGATTTTGCCGCCGTGTGCATCCGATAAAGCACCAATGGTGGTCTCCAAACCGTTCCACCAGTTGGAAAAAAAAGTTCACATTTCCAGATCCTTCCAATAGTGATCGCAGCCTCAACAGCCATCCATGGTCACGGGAACGCTGTCGAGTTCGAACCAGGTATACCAGGGGTGTTTAGTGTGCTGGATCATTCAGGATGCGAGTGGCCGCCCTTTGACAGGAGGGTGCGTGCAAGAGTCTCTGGCGTAGTAGGGTTGCAAGGAACGCGAGGAGGTACGGGGCAGCTAGCGTTCGCGGCGAGTTAAGGAAAATCCTTATCCCGCATTGAGAATTGAATCTGTCGCGTCACTACTCGACTCGATTTTCATGACAGAAGATCGTCGCTACGCTGGACTATCGCAACCATCCGTCAAAGGAGGAGGAAGAAGCGCATGGTGTTCGTCTTGAATGTTCCTTGGCATTATCGTCGTCTTCGTGTCGTTCGAGCTGTTCGGGGCGTTCCGCAGCCTTGCTTTTACATATGTAAAATATTTCTTTGGAAGAAAGGTTGGTGTCGCGACTAGTTCTATGGAAGGATCAGGTGCGGCTATGTTAGGTGCGGCTATGTTAGGTGCGGCTATGTTAGGTACGGCCGCCGTCGCCATGGTCGACAGTCGACGACATCATCGTTTATTATCGTTTTTGGTGATTTTGTAAAAGATAGAAAGAACAGTGACGGACGGAGGAAGGACGACAACACACCTAGTAGAAACAAACGAACTGAACGGTACTCATTTGCACTCCCACTCACAGACAAGTTAGCTTCCATGCAAAACAACGTCATCGGCGATCGGACCGGGACCGGCGTCGGTTGAATGATGAAGATGGTGATGGAGGAAAGATTCAAGAGAACGGAGCAAGTTGCGCACAATAACCTGCTTTCGACCATCGCCTTTTATTCTATTCATTGGCATTCTCCTTTTGTCACACCGCACCTCCGCACACATTGCAGCAGTAAAGATGACTCGAACGCTAACGGTAGCATCGTCGCTGGCAACAGTAGGATTTCTGTGGTTGTCAGTGTTGGCCGTTACGGTGTCTCCTGCCAACGCCTGGGTGTCACCGCCACTACCGTCCACGCGCTCGCTTCATGCTGGCCGCAGTAGTAGTGGGATTATTAGGGGCAGTACGCAACTTCATATCTTTCGTCGCATTCGGAACTCGCTGGGCAATAAAGAACGATCCCGCGACGAACTCAAGGTCGGTATTGCTGGCTTTTACGATCGCAGTAGTAAACTCTGGGAGAATGTATGGGGTGAGCACATGCACCACGGATACTACCCAGAAGGAAAGCAGAATCGCACGGATCACCAGCAAGCGCAGATTGAAATGATTGACGAGGTCCTCAAGTGGGCTGGCGTCGATGGCAAATCTCCTGTAATCAAACAAGTCGTCGACGTGGGCTGTGGAATTGGTGGTAGTTCCCGACACATTGCTCGCAAGTTTGGATGCAAAGCTCAAGGCATTACCCTCAGTCCCTACCAAGCGAAACGAGGCAACGAATTGGCAGCCGAACAAGGATTGGCCGGTCAAGCAAAATTTCAAGTAGCCGACGCCCTCGAAATGCCCTTTCTCTCCAACAGGTTTGATTTGGTCTGGAGCCTCGAGTCGGGCGAACACATGCCTGACAAGAAGGTTTTTGTTAATGAACTGTTTCGAGTTGTCAAACCCGGCGGCAAGATTCTCTTGGTCACGTGGTGTCACCGCGATTTGGAACCCAGTGAAACACAACTGACCAAGTCCGAATTGAAACTGCTGGCCAGGATTAATCGGGCATACTACTTGCCGCAATGGTGCAGTGTCCAGGATTACGTTGACTTGCTACAAGAAAAAGGGGCTACCAATATTCAGCGGGCGGATTGGTCCTATGTGATTGCGCCCTTTTGGAAGGCGGTGATTAATTCCTCGCTCAATGTCAAGTCGGTCGTTGGACTATTGGGGTCCGGCTTTAGTACAACCCGTGGGGCCTACGCGATGCTTCTCATGTTGCGTGGGTACGACAAGGGTCTCATCAAGTTTGGTCTTATTTCGTGTACCAAGCCCGTGCCCAAGAAGAGCTATCTGGACTCTCTGTAAGTATACACTGGATATACAGTGCAGGCATGCACACTGTAGCTACTACCCTGGAGCTTAAAAGGGCCTTTGCGATAATATTATTAAACAGAATGTTGCTCTAGCTACTGTGTTCGAATGACCTTGCTGCTTGTCGATTGTTTGTTGTGGTTATCTCTGACTGGGCTTATTGGAGTGCGACCGTGGCCTGTTGTTTGCGAGTTCATCATATTCCACCTGCAGCAAAGAACTCTGGTTGGAATTCATACCGACCAATCGGACAGGTTTGAGCGCTTTACCATCATTCCGTAGACCGTGCCCCAGCAACTCGACGCGAAAGAGATCCTTGGCCGACACGTGCGGTAAACCATTGTCCAGCAGTATCAATTCTCCTGGCTTTAGTTCGACCCACTCTTCGTCCGTAGCGAGCGGTTTGGTAGCCACGATACAGACGCGATCATCTTGGCTATCACCCACGAGAACATCCATCGAGTAGTCACCATCGGACAGGTTGGTGTAGGAGCTTGAACTACGAACCGTGTAGTGTAATCCGTTCCAGACGGTCGACCCTGGTCGTTGCCCGGGCCAACTATAGACCCACAAGACGTGCGGTCCGCACGCCAACAAAAAATTCAAAATAGTTTCTTCTGGGTTGTACTGGACAATTTCCTGGCAGAGTTGTTGAATTTCTTGGTAGAGAACGGGTAGGGAGGGCATGTGTTCAGGATACTTGCATCGGAGCGCATTCAAAAGCGGACAAAATACGGCTTCAGAATCCGTGTCTCCGACGAGAACGTGCACTCGCTCTCTATTGGTATGCATGTCGTCATCGACGTCGTTAGCGCCATCCGTGTCACCACCCCCGAGCCAGTACTCTGGATATTCCTCCATGAGTGGTACATGTCCCATTGTGAGAAAAGGTCCACTGAATGCCCCACATTTCTCGACAAAAGGGATGCACGTTGGCTAGATTAACACCACCAGCCGTGGCATATCGTATATGAGCCATGAGATTGGTCGTCTGCATAGACTGTTGTCCCACAAATTGTGCCAAGGGAGACGAACTGGCGGCCTCGACATCGTGAAACTGTCTGAGGCCTTGGCCGTGATAGTAGGCCAACCCTCACCAGTCAGCATGAATGTCTGCGTATAAAAGGGGCGTCGTTAGTGAATATATTCAAGGATGATACGTAGCGACTCTCTCTCTCTTACCAGTTCCACCCCCGCGCTCACAAAAGCCGGGCCACGCAAGAGCAAAGTCGGTCGGAGCGGCACAATTCATGCCCCACAACTGACAGCCCAGTTGCGTGTGACAGTGGCGGCGGTGCATGTGAGTCGGTGAGACTGTAAATGCAGATACTACTAGTGATGGCGTCCTTGAGTTCCCATAACAGGCTGCTAGCAGGAAGGACACCAGCAGAGTGGAGGCTGCATGCCGCCGTCGCTGCTGCCGTCTCTTGCCACTACAGTTTGTGGTCTTTCGTTGTCTCATTCCATTCATTTCAACGCAGTATGGCAAGCAGAAAGGAACCGTGTGAGGTGATTCCATTCAGCTGGGCCTGCAAGACTGCAAGACGAGCGCTAGTAGTAGTAGTAGCAGTACGATAGGGAGAGGTCGACATTGGCCACTGTGAAAACCGAATAATTATTATCCAGGCAAAATGAGACATCCAGACGAACTATGAACGTCACAAAAACTAGCCCTTGCTAAGTACATAGAAGCTAGCTACCAGTGAGCTTGGGGGGGGGAGGGGGAAGGGAGAATTAGCCAATCAAAACGCCGTGCGTCGTGGAGCACAGCCAACTAGTCTACGCCTAGATAGAGATTAGATACGGTAGATATCTAGATAGCTCGAGAGGCTGGCAAGAGTTCATAAA
>Ga0307981_1003088_pt1 | contig 12830 bp, 11 predicted proteins | sample OrgLakmetagen987_FD_201849 | JGI IMG/M metagenome (GOLD analysis project Ga0307981, IMG submission 201849) | Saline water microbial communities from Organic Lake, Antarctica - #987 | ecosystem: Environmental > Aquatic > Non-marine Saline and Alkaline > Saline | place: Antarctica: Organic Lake... | reverse complement strand
TCATCGAATCCGTGTCAGATGCGAAGGGAAGATGAAACGCGCGGTTGGCGTTTCCCGGGGAAAACTGGATCAGACGTCTGTCTCGGACGGGTAGGTGGCAGACCACACAACCTCGTCGAACGTCCGCAGATCAACAATAGAAATCGTTTGATCTCGCAAGAAATGGATCGAAGCACAATAATCTAGTTGCTCACAAAATCAAAACGTTTGCCCATTTGTGCTGTATCTCTACACCTGTGTCTATGCAATCGCAACCATGGCGACGAAACATGTTGTAAAGGTTACCATTACGAGTGACCTAATGTGTCCCTGGTGCTGGGTTGGATTGCGAAGGCTTCAAGAGGAGGCATGCAAGCGACTACCCCAAGTCGAAACTGTAATTACTTGGAAGCCCTTTTGTCTCCTGCGTCCCAATGATCCAGAAGATGGAACTCCCAAGGGAGGTAGTCCAGAAAGCAGAGTGGGAAATCATCTCAAATGGGCTGGTCTTGATGTGGGCATTGACTTTACTTCAGGCCTGCCTGATCCGACTCCGAGTACTCTTCTTTTTCACTCGGTCATGAAAATGTTGCAACAAGACGGCTGCAGTCATCAACTGGCGACTTCCTTTCACGAGGCTGTCTTCAACGGATACTTTACGCTTGGTATCTACCACGACAAGCAAGGTTTGTTGACGGTGGCTCGAAAACTTGAAGGTCTTCAAATCGTGGACAAAAAGATCGAGGCAGACTCTCTTCATAGACACTGCAAGGTTGGCCCAACTACGTCTGGACGTAATGAAAGAAGCACGCGAAGCTTCTCGTTGGGGTGTCTCGGGCGTTCCATCCTTTGATTTCAACAGAAAGCCTGACTTTTCTGGAAACCAGCCTGTAGAAAAGATCCTGAAGATACTCCAATATCACAGTGGCAACTAAGCTAGATCTACCGTACTATACTGTGGCTGGTATCGTATGTACTAACTCTACCGGTAGTGTATGATACGAGTATGTATTACACCCAAGTAGTCTGTAGCTAGCTGTAATGAAGAGGGCGCCATTTTTGAAGCAAATCACACGGTACGTACTTGTACGGTACTTGCGGTTGCAGGTTGCAGGCTGCAGGCTAGCTGCAGGCAGGCAGTAGTACAGTACCTTGTCTGGCCAACTTGCTAAAAGCGTTTTTGAAAACAATGACCGACAAAGGTCATTAATGCCTCCCATATTATTGCCTTCACGTAGAAGTCTTTGAAATATCAATATCAATAGTCATAGTGAGTCATTAATTATGGGCCCGATTCTGCCTGCTTTGTTTCGGTTTCTCTCGTCGAGAACTGCAAAAAGCAAATACACTCAGAACACTTATTCCATCCAGAACATCACCGCTATCTAGACCAGGCTAGGGTGACACTATCTGACTTGACACTCCCAAACAGCTTCTACGACCAGTGAGAGGACACAGCATGTTCACTCGAAAACAAGCCCCCCTTGACAGTACCTCCTGCAGTGCTGATCATGCCAACAGCATGCCGATGCGAAAGACACGGTCCGTGGATTCTCGCATGCGATCGCTTTCAAGCCTTAAGAAAAAGGCCGACATGACCACCATGGCGAGTTCCTTCAGTCGGCGTGCATCCCGCGACTGCTACATGCCTCCTCCGCCGTCACCAGGGTAAGTTGACAACAAAAATCTCAACAGCCACCCATCCATCATCGTCGTCGGACGATTACAGCCAAAGCGGAGAGGCGAGGTGTCAACCGTTTCGCATCTGTTCGTAGCAGGTGGTACAAATTCTACGCAGTCCTGCTCATGACTCGTGTTTCCTCCGCGCTGGCCAGAGTGACGTGTGGAGAACCGCTCATTGGCATAAATTCGTTGACGTTGACATCGACATGGTGGCTGCGAGGTTGACACCCGCTGGTTGACACGAAAAGAGTACACATCTTCTGCCGATTTCTTCGGCAATTGCAGCCTCTCATTTGTTCCATAGCATTTTTTTTGCTCACCGAAAAACATTTTGCTCTTTTGCTTTCTTGGACAGATTCTCCCATTACCAGTGCTACAAGGAAGGCATCATTCTGCCCTCGGTCGCCTCCTTTACTCAGTACAGTTCCTTGCAACCGACTCTGGAACAAGAAGATCCTTGGACAGACCCTGATTGCATCTCCGAATCTTGGGCGACCGACGACCTTGTCGACTCTGAAGGAGGAGGAGGGGCATCCACCTTTCCCACCATGACAATACCTGCCGGCAAGTGGACCGTTGGAAAGCTTTCTGTCCTCATGCTCCTATTTGTCACCTTAACGGATTTTGCCCTTTCGCACATTACTCGATTAGAAGCCCCCGAAATGTACGACGCTCTATCGGCCGACGTGATTCGACCGCCCTTTGTCTATCAATCCGTAGGCATCAGCAGCACAAATGTTCGACCACGCTTGGGATTGGGATCGGCCGCGATTAGTACTGTAACCGAAACGCTGTCACCTATTTTACCCTTTACCGGTGGTGTCGATCTTCGTCGAGAAGACTACTGGATTAAAAAGGGAACTTGGTTCGAGACACTGCAGTCTGTAGCTGGACAGGCCATGGATGCCTTTGCTTCGGAAGAGAGCACTGAGGAGGAGAGCAGTGTAGATTCCATTCCTCGAGGTGGTGGCAACATGCCAGACAAACTTGCTGGCCAGCTGTCATCGAGAAAGAAAAGCAAGACGAACCACGTCTCTTCCATTTCCGCGCAACATCCCTTTGTGGACATTGGCGCGATTCAGGCCCTGACGCTTGGAGATGTAGCCGAGACGTTTCGCTACGCATTGGAGAGCAGTTCCCAAGGCTTTAATGAGGCGCGATTTCTCAATGGTCAGCTACCTCGCGTGAGAAAAGTCTTGACCGCCATGCAAGATGCTGTCGGTAAGTCTCGTGGAAAGGATGCCATGGATGCGCTCGTGGCATCCTCAAACGAGAATGGGGATATTGACGCCCTCAAATTTTCTGCTGCCATGCGTATTTTTGCCGAGTGGCGTGTCGTTCGACAAGTCCCGGAAGGATACAAGGGTTATGCAGTTGGCATGGGACTCGGGCATAAGGATATCGTCCAGAACGTGGCTAAGATTGAGCAAACTGTACATTCGTGGCTTGACCACCGGAGAGAATTCATCTCGGTGCAAGCGCAGTGGGAGAAGGAGGCGCCAGGCGAAAGTTGCCCCGTCGACCGATCGCAGGCCGAACTCCGCAGTCCAACTCTCCGAGAGCTGCTCCAACACGAACTTGAGATGGAAGTGCATCCGACGCTTCCTCGACTCAAGGATAAGACCGCTGCCATGGGTTTGCTGTGGGTCCGCCGGCAGCTTCACTACCAGACCGAAACGTTTGAAAATATCTTGGACATTCCACTTCGCTTTGCTTCCACACAGGATGCAGTATTGGCTGCTTATCGAGAGGTTTACGATAAGTACCACGGTTGGGCCGTGCAAAAGATATTTTCGTACTCTTTTCAAGCAGCCCCACAAGATGTCGAAGTTTTCAAATTTATGAATCCCCATCGCATGCGAGAAGTGTTGAAGGAGGCTGAACAAATGAAATCTACCGCGGCTCATCTGAATCAGAATAGCAGCGCGGATATTATTGCTGCAGCTCCCATGATCGATATGGACGACACAACGAACCAAAACCCGTTCATGGGCTTTGTCAAGCACGTTGGTGGGGAATGGGACAAACTCGTTGGATCTGTTCTGGGGAGCGGAGCTCCCCATACTTCCTTGAGTACTCGCTGGGGTAGTGGATCCTTTGGGCTACAAGGCAAGGAACTGGATGATGTTATCAAGGAGGAGATGGTGAAAGATGCTCATCATCACATTGCTGCGTATTTAGACGTTGTGGATCCCCTGCTTGAAAATCTTGCTGGTCTCTTCGAAACGTTCAACATGGACGACCCCACCAAGGTCTAAGCTCAGAATGTGCGCATTGAGCACACTCTTTTTATTTAACACATATAGACATAGACATCTTACTTTACTCTGTATATCAATTCTGCAAGTACAACGACATGGTGTGCCTACTGGACCGAACACATTTTAAAAAACCACAAACGAGCTGAGGCGAACATACGTTTTGTTTTCAGCCTTTGCACGTATTTGAAAGCGACCCTTGTTATCCGGCTTCCATAGGTGACCTTCCTCGTTCTTCAAGAAAAAGCAACCGTCGCCAAGCTCTGTAATATTCGAGACATGTAATCCATTTACTTCCATTAGTCCCCCTCCTTCGAGAAATGCTTCGTTGCTGACGCTGCCCTCGGGACAGTGGCCCCAATCACAGCTGCTAAAACAAACAACAACGACCCCACGCAATGCTTCACCGGTACCATACGCACTCAGTTCAGAATCGTTTGGCAATGTGAGATGGCCCCAACCATCGTCTCGAACATAGAAATAGTCTTTGTAGTCTAGGACGAGGAGAGAAAGAAGAGCAAGGACAACGTTAGTGGAATGGGTGCCCTTGAGACTCTTCACATGCTTTGCTGCTTTAACGTACCCTTATTTGGTGGAATCTCACAGGGCGGCTTTCGAAATTCTTGCTCGTACACCAGCTGCATCAATCTACTCTCATCACGTTCACTTTTTTTTGCCTCCTTCAGTTCAATGCCAGTGTCGTACGAGTCTTCTCCGACCATAGGACTCTCTGTCAATATTCCGAGATGCCGAATTTGTGCCGGGAGTCTTGCTGTATGGCAAAAGTTTGGACCCTTCAGAATCAGCGCTCGGTCGACATCGTGTGGAATAATTATTTTCTCTGTCGCTTCTGGCTCCGGTTTGCTCATAAACGCAGCATGGACTGCTGTTTCCTCCGCCCGCAGGTCAGCTAGAAAGGAGTTGCCCAACTCTTTTGATGCAAGCTCTGTCAGAGCTTCCTCCAAAACAGAAGTAAGCCACAAAGCAATCATATTTCCGTGCATGGCATGAACCCTCCTGCGTCCAATCGTAGTGACAAAAAATCGCAGCATTAGTAAACCGAGCAATCGGGGGGTCATATTCATCAATGGTAAAGAAAATGTATTTTTGGAACTCACCATCCAGGGTGCCAACTGGTACGGAATCTCCGATCGGTGCACAGTGACATGTTGAACTTCAGATCCTTGCATCCAGGATCTCCATTCTCGATCTGCTCGCCACACCGGAAGTTACGAACAAACTGTGGCATAAGGCTAATTTCCTCGTCCGACAAACCAAGCGTATCGGGGATAGCAGCTATCATATTTTTGAGTTCTATGTCGTCCTGCAAAAAAGCAGCCAAGCCAAGACCTTCCATTTGGCGGATCACTTCCACCCGTCCCGGGTCTCTTCCAATTTGAATCGCAACGAGTACTGGCTGATGCGGCTGAATCGAGGCCCGAAGGAAGTATTGAGCCATTTTGTGATACTTGTTGCCGTCCGTCATACCCGTATCCCACGATAACCTTCGAAGCAGGTTCGGGAGGAGAAAAGGTGAGAGACAGTGACAGGGTGCCTTGCTTCAATTTATTGCATCGTCTCGAGGAGGTTAAAACTTACACATCCACATCAATTCCAAAGATCTCCTTGGCACACATTCCTACCTCAGGAGCTATGGACGTTCCACCCATGGCATAATTACGGCCGATAAAGTTAATACCGATGGCAGCAAACACGTCTTTGGCGGCGCGTTCCACGACTGCAGTATAGCTTTCACGCCAAAAGTTGCCATGCCCTGCCGCAGCGCTGTGACCACCCGTCGCCCACACGTACTTTGGGAATCCGGCAAACTCATCGAATTGAGCTGCTTCCTGAATCCATCGTCGACCGTATTGTTTTGTTTCTGTGGCGTTGGACCATTGCTGATACGTTTCTCTTAGATGACGCGATTTTTTGGCGGCCGCCTGCGCCTCGAGAATCTTGATCATCATTTTTCGCTTCATTTGGTCCTTGGAAGGGCCGTCCAAGCCTCCACTGGGTGAATGAATAGCCGTTGTTGAATGATTCAGCAAAATGCGTTCAAAGTTCCCTTTTCCATAGTCATATTCCATTTTGGTATGCATCTCTCGCTTCTTTTCTTGAAAGGCCATTAGCATCGATTCGATTGTTGGACCCCTTTTGCTACTAAACCAACTCTTTTTGGGGAGTTTCGGCCCCATGTTGTGGCCACTGCTAACTTGGCCCTTCTTGAGAACTACATTTCCTGGCAGAATCTCTGCCTCTTGTCCAGTGAGATAGTATCCGCAAGACGCAACGAAAACACCGAGCAAAAAGGGTAGAATCCACTTACGCCCCAAATTGGTCGACGGTGAATTCGCTGTTGGGCCGTTGGCTACACCGTTGGTATGCATTCTTTCAGAATACCTTCTTGTCGACTTGATAACTCGCTAGTTAGTTCGTCAGCATAAGGGTCAAAGGGAGACAGGACTACGGTGCACGATGTGTACTCTACAAGAACACAACGACCAAAAGAAGGCACTACAGTACGACGCAATGGTCATCGCGGCTTTTTCTTCGGACGCGTTTCCAGTTTTCAGTTTCCAGTTTCCAAGCATTGTGTCGTGTACGAGTATATTATTATGTCTTGTCGCCTTGTCGCCTTGTCCCTACGGTACCTACATGGTACAGTAATGTGAGTCATATATACGATACGACGTACTTACACTGAAAAACCGTCCTACCGCCTACCGTACCCCGTACCGGTACTCTTATTCAACGCTACCCTTTTCTTATTCGTAAAAAAGACCTCGCGCGTGCCATTTCGGAACTTGGGCTCTCTCAACGGCTAAATGACTCGACGCGCAAATTCTAGTGAGGAATCTCGGTACTGATAAATCGTGACGCAAGGATGACAACCAATAAATACGTGGCGGCGCGAGGGGAATCGATGATCGCCAGAAAAAAGAGAAAAGTTGTCACAATCAATACCGGTACGTCCAAACTTGTTGCACGCCGCAAGTACGTCGTCGTTGCCGGACAGAACTGATGCCAATCACTGAGTTGTTCTTGAAGCCCTCTATCAAGTTAAAGGTTTTATCATAAACTTGATTCAAACACAGACCATGTGTTTAAACACAAGCTCCAGTCGAGGGGAACTTCTTGAGGTGCGTAAAGTCCCTCGGCCGCACCTCCAGAAGGCGGTTGATCGCCTCGAAGTAGTCAAACCCTTCTTCAAGTACGTCCGTGGTTTTGCGTTGACCATGTTTGCCGCCTACGTGGGCCAAACAACGCAAAACGGGGCAGCTCAGCTCACTACCTGGCTGGTGGGCGTCGCAGAAGACTCCGTCCTTAAAAGTTCTTGGGTTTTCGTGTATTTCTTGTTGGTTTGGGTCATTCTCAAGCAAAACTGGAAATACTGTCTTCGACGCTTTCAGGAAGCAACGACAGATCTCGCTGTTGCTGGTGAGCGCGATGCCTCGTTGGGGGGGAAGGTTTCTTCCAGTGAGACTCTATCGAAGATTCGCCGATCGTCCATGATGCTATTTTCGCTTTCTCACTCCCAACTCCCACACGAAGGCCGGTACCTGGCAATCTCGACAAAGGAACCCTTTCTTTCTAGCGACTTAGTTGCGGATCTCACCCTGAACGATGTGAAAGAATTATTTCGGTACTCTCTCGAGTGCAACATGGCTGGCTTTGATCGCTCAACTTTTGTTTCCAATATGCGTCGATCGGCAAGGAAAGCGATTGACTCAATTGATATCGCGGCCCAGGCTTCACGGGGTCCAGGAGTCAAGCCATCAAAAACCCGTGATGCCTGGGACTATGGAGAGATCGATACGCTGGTGTTCATAGCCGTGGTGCGCATCTTTGCCGAGTGGAGAAGTCTTCGTTTGGTTCCAGACGGCTATCAGCGCTACGCTGTTGGAATGAATCTAGCGCGTCGGGATCTTGTCCAGAATGTTGGCAAGATGGAGACTTCGGCTCACGAATGGTTTCACTACCATGAGAGATGTGTTGTTGGCGCCAGTATGAGTAGTCCGACGCTGCGTCAACTGTTGAAGCATGAGATTGACCTGCAAATACACACTCGATTACCTCGCATCAACAACGAGTCGGCTGCCTCTGGCTTTTTGTGGATCAAGCGTCAAGTGCACTACCAGACAGCAGTCCTTGCTAATACAGTCCAGGTTCCAATGTTCTTCCCAACATCAAAAGCGGCAGTTACTGCTGCGTACATGCAAGTCTACGACGACTACCACGGATTTTTCGTCAAAGCGATTTTCCAGACCTCCTTCGAAGCTGCACCTTCTTCACAGACCATCCTTCACTTTATGAATCGCCCTGCAATAACTGATGAGGATTTTCAAACAGCGCCTCTGAGTGAAGATGAGGATGATGACTTTTTTGACTCTTGGGTCGACTTTCCAATGGATGATGATGCTAACCCTCCAAACGCCGCCGAGGAGTGGAAAGAAGAGCCAGTCCCGAACCCCTTTGAACAGTTTGGACGACACATCGCCTTGGAATGGACGAAAATCCAGGGTTTTGTCGATCAGTGCCGAGGTGTCAATATCAACCGACACCAATCCAGAAATGCTATAGACGTCGGTAGCTTCCAGACCCAAAAAGTACCGATTTCCAGACAGGCCTCCAGAGCTGCAGAAGACGACATTCCGTCTTACATGAACATTATGCAGCCATTTATTAAGGGTCTAGACCGGGTGATTGAAGAAATGAACATTAATGATCCCTCAAGAGTGTGAGCATTGCGCGGTTGCCTTGTATAGATTCGCAACCAGTAACCACGGCTCTGTATCGAATAGAATATCTAGTTATATCTCGCGTGATAAAGACATACGTGAAAGAAGTGAAAACCAAAAGCTAACTTTGCTATCCATGCAAGTTTGGGGCCCCTGTTAGCTCCGTCCAGCCGCCTGCCTGTTGCTAGTTGCTGCCGTAGGCAAGTCGGAAAAGTAATTTGAGCCTTGCAAAACTGGCAAAGTAGAGGCAACAAACAACAAACCTAGTTCTGTATCGAACGTACGACTTGCCGTGTATTGTTGCCGAGAAAGAGTAGGTTTTGGCGCGACAATACAAAACTTCCTGGGAAGCTTGAATCTGCCTTAAAATAATTAAGGACAGCTAGCGCAACGATAACATGACATCTCTGTTTCAGCGCAGGCAGTATACTCGATGTGTCAAGCAGAAAAGGTAGACTTCCCCAACCCATTCATACTGCCATAAATAATAACATGGGTCAAGCTTGCGTAAATCCATTAACACCTCTGACTCAGACCGAATCCATCGCAAGGAAAGAACAAGCCACTGAGGACTCGACAATGCCAGAAAAAGTGGAAGAGTTCCAGTTGCGTAAACGCAGACCAGGCTGCACCGGTATGTTCTGGAGGTCCGATCCTACTGGTACAACTAAGCTTGCTAGCAACAATGATTGGCCTCGTGATGGAGCCAGTTTGAAAGGCGAAGTCGTCGAAGCGAAGGATGAAAAGTGGTTGCTCGTTTCTCACGTCAAGCAGATCAATGGCAAGATTTGGGTCGCTGCGCCCGAAGGTGCAGCCATGCCGTTTGAGTACGGCAACCATTATTACCTCCACTGTTAATTATAATTCTTTATGAACCGAGCAAGTCTGCATAATCCAATAGGCTCTGCTCTTTAGGTGTATATTGCTAGTTGCTAGCTGGATGATCCCCCCTATAGCCATAGCTGGCTCTTTGTTCATGACAATTCATTCGTTTCTATAAAAGAACTTTATGGGTTCACAATGGCAATCGTTGGTGCCACTTCATAGAGCATGATCGCGCGCTATTTAAGACGACCCAGGCTTGAAAGTGGAAAGATCTTTCTTCTTTTTTGTCGTCGTCCTCTTCTTGATGACGGGCTTCGTAGCAGAACCATCAGCTGCCGGAGCAGGTGCCACCGCCTTGATTGGTTCTTCCTTCTTCTCAACGGGGGCTTCAACAACCTTTGGCTCGGCCTTTGGCGCTTTTTGTGGAACGGGTTTCGGTTTGGAGGCCCAGGTGGCGCCACCTCCAACAGGCGTCTTCTTTGGAATCTTGAACACCGGCTGCTGCTGTTTCTGTTGCTTCTCGAGAATTTTATCAGCGGCAGCCAAATCTGGAAAGAGCTCTTCGTTCTTTGTATCAACTTTTTGGAATCCACCACTCGCACCAGGCATACGGCTCCGTGTCAAACCAGCACTTGACCCACCTCTTAGATGAGGAGGCACCCACTTTCCACCAGTTCCTCCGGCGCCGCTCATGGATGCCGCCGCCGCACCAAATCGCGTTCCTCCAGAAGAGGTAGCAGCCTTCTTCTCGTCCTTCTTTTCGGCATCCTCTTTCAGTTTGGCAGCCTCTCGTTCCATACCTTCTCGGGCCGCAGCAAGCTGGGCCTTGGTTTCTTCCACACGCAGTTTCTCGGCAATGAAACCCTTATCGCTACGCTTGGGGTCCAGCGATTTCATATCACGCAGTTCACTTCCGGTGGTGGCCGCGCCCTTGCGAGTATACGTCGCCGCCAGTGCTTCATCGTCCCACTGCTCTTCTGTCTTGGACTCGGTTTGTTCTTCAGTAATCTCGGCCGAGGCTACTGCTCCCGTCACCTCCTGCATTTTCGATAAGGCCGGAGCGTCACTAAAATAGCATCGATGGATTATTTAATGGCAGTGTGAGGATGTGCGTGTCAATGCAACAGGCAAGTTGCCACGGACTCACGAAAAGGCGAAACTACTGGCGCAAGAAACAAGATGCAGCACTTACACATGCACCGTGGAAGACACCGCAGAAGCATCGACGAGGTTAGCATTGAACTTGAAGGACTTCTTCTTCTTTTTCTTGTTTGCGAAGAACGCTGCTGTGTCCGACATGGTGAGGGGTTTCGTTCGTCTGTTTGTAAAGTTGGCAGACGATGCTCATTGTCCCTCGTCCCTCGAGAGCCCCAGAAAAGACAAGTCTAGAGGGAAATGGAGAAAGGTTATGAGAATAATAAACAGTCCCCCGGGACTAGAGTTTAGTCGAACTGGTCGACATCGGCTTCGCTTCTGACGTTTGTTTCCTCGAATCTGCACCACCACCATCAAAAAGATCGAAGGACCATCGCATCCACTTGTCCATCAATCATCAGCAAGCCATCACCATGAAGTCCTCCTTTGGAATCCTTTTGGCCACCGTGGTCGCGTCCACTTTGGCGTTTTCTCCGCAGACAGCCTTTCAGCTGCGAAATGCTGCCGGTCTCCAGAGTCAGGGGGCTCTCCGATCCCGTGGAGGCGCCCTTTCCATGTCAATGGAACGCACCTACATTATGGTATGTGCCTAACGCCCAACAGTACACCAGCAGGTCAAGGGAACGCATCTCCCTCGATCAATGATTGACTACTCACTCGCTGCCCATTTATCTCTCACTCCCCCCCCCCCCTCCAGATCAAGCCCGATGGCGTTCAGCGCGGAATTGTCGGTAACATTATCTCTCGTTTTGAAACCAAGGGATACCACTTGGTGGCAATGAAGACCAAGCAGGCTACCTCGGAACTCCTCGAAGAACACTACAAGGATCTCGTCAAGAAGTCATTTTTCCCTGGTCTCAAGGAGTACATGATGTCTGGACCGGTGGTCTGCCTAGTTTTTGCTGGTAAGGAGGCTGTGAGCACGGGAAGAAAGATGCTGGGAGCGACCAACCCCCTCGAGTCGGCCCCTGGCACCATTCGCGGCGACTTTTGCATCGAAGTAGGAAGGAATATCTGCCACGGTAGTGATTCTGTCGATAATGCCGAAAAGGAGATTGCTCTTTGGTTCGACGATTCAGAGATCTTGGACTGGGAATCGCACAGCAAGGCCTGGATCTACGAGTAGGCTTCAAGTCTACCTATCGTAGTGAATGAAATAGTTATATGCGCGAACTTCATTATGGGCCAAAGGGAGGTTCTCGGCTGCTCTACCGTACTATAGTGTCTATTGTCGTATATATGCCACTCCGTACCGGTACAGTTGCTTGGCTGTCGAATGTGCTCATCCTCCTTCCTCTTCCTCGCGGGTAGGCGCTCGAGCCTCGAAACACGAATCACCCGGGACTTCAACTGGATCCGGGCGCCGACGGATGGACGATGATTGATGCGATGATTATTTGCGGTCAGCATAAAAAAGAGAGAAAGGCGTTTATTTGGTCTCGTTGGTCCAAAGTCCAAGAACGTGTGGTCCTTCTGAAGTAGTAGGTAGAGAGAGACAACCTTGACGAGCATCCATTATTAGAACCATCATGTTATCGTATGCGGCTGCTCGTAGTGCGTATAGAACGGCGCTATTGAAGCGATCCTCATCACGTGTCACGTCGCTCGCTTCTTCCGCTGCGACCGACAGCACCAAAATCCACAACGAACGGCGTGAACGGCGCTCCTTTTCATCCAATGGAGTAGGCCGCGGCGGCGGTCGTGGAGGTGGTGGAGGACGTGGCGGTGGTGGAGGACGTGGCGGTGGTGGAGGACGAGGTGGCGGTCGTAACAACAACCGCAAGGAAAACTTTGACCGAAAAGTCTTGCAGCCAGCGGCTCGCGGCGAACTTGACAAAAATCACGAGTCGGGCATTCCTCGCCTGACGGCGCGCAAAGGCAAGGCCAACTTGGGTGCTGCAGCACCAGGGCAGAAACCGGGTCTCTTTTTCCGCGACAGTGAAGAGGGTGCGTGGGAAGAAGCGGAGGGAAGGCCTGTACGCAACAAAATGTTCGAGACCTTGTCTCCTGGGTACGATGGAGGAGGTGATCAAGGTACCGACGCCCATGGCAAGAATTCAGGCGTCGGAATGTGGGCTAAGGATGATGAGGACGACTATTTCGCCGCCGAGCTGATTGATGATGACGTTTATTATTGGCGTGAAGAAGAGTACGACGATCTTGGAGTCGAGGAAGTGGAAGAACTGGA
>Ga0307981_1003081_pt1 | contig 12869 bp, 10 predicted proteins | sample OrgLakmetagen987_FD_201849 | JGI IMG/M metagenome (GOLD analysis project Ga0307981, IMG submission 201849) | Saline water microbial communities from Organic Lake, Antarctica - #987 | ecosystem: Environmental > Aquatic > Non-marine Saline and Alkaline > Saline | place: Antarctica: Organic Lake... | reverse complement strand
AGGCAGTAGCGGCACTTCCACCAAAACCAGCTGCACCGGGTGGTGGCTTTAGTATGGGCGGCAGTGACCCAACGACTCCTGCAGTACCTGCGGGGGGATTTTCGTTTGGTGGCTCTGCTGCTACTACTACTAATACTACTACTACTTATGCTGCTGCTGCTGCTGCTGCTGGTACTACTACTTCTATTGACCGAAACAGCAATAACAAGACTCCAGCGCCAACGGCCGTGGGATTTTCCTTTGGAGGTGCTGCACCAACGACAGCAGCTGCAGCTGCAACAACTCCGGCCACACCCGTGCCTCCGACCCCGGGGGCACCCGCACCCGTGGCGACTCCCGCACCCGTTCAGGCCCCTGCAACGCAACAACAGCAGCAGCAGCAGCAACAAGTTACCACTACTCGAGCCGCAGCAACAAGTGTAGCTACAGCTGCACCAACCGCAGCCCAGGAACCGGTTCGCTTGGAGTATCAAACTCTAACGGTGGAACAAATCATGAACAAGTTTCAGCGAGAACTCGAACAGGATGCCGTGGCCTACGTGGAACAGGCCAAGCGAGTGGCCGAGTACGATGCCGTGTTGCGAGACTCGCAGCGCGACATTTCCAAGCTCATCAGCCAAACGCACCGAGTCATGCTGCAGCAAGAAGAGGTGGAACGCACTCTGACGGGCATTGGTGCCTTTCAGACCGAGCTGGACAGTACCTTGGATGGGTTGGAGAATGATGTGGATGCGCTCTTTGGTGCGGCCGAGCACCTGAGTCCAGTGGATGCTGACGTGGAACGTGAATCGGCCTACACGAACGCTATTTTGGTGGAACAGCGCTTGCAAATGCTCACGGCGCAGCTGCAGGACACTCTGGGGAAAATGGCGGAAAAGCAAGAATCCATGCTGTCGGGCGATGTGGGAAAGGTGGTGCAGATTCTCAATCAGCATCAAAACAGTTTGACGGAACTGGAAGTGGCCAGTCGGCAAATGGAGAATGATATTTCGCACGTGGGTCGGATTCTGTCGCAGCATTAGGATAATGTAGTCTGTAGTCTAGTGGAACTACCGTACTATATGGTTCCGTACTTGCATTGTGGGTCGACGTGGTTACCTGCTGTCTAGAGATTGTTTGTCTTGCCTTGCTGAGCCGCTAAAGTAGAATGCTCCTAGTAGTAGCTACAGTACTACGACCGTACTATGCCTATCTTAATTGGGATGCTAGTAGACTACGTCGTAGACGACCACCACTAGAGTCAGTCGACGCGACTGATGACGACTCGACTCGACTCGACTCTCCGCGCCTGCGAGACTGGAATGGACCGCGTGATTCGATTTCGACCATGCGGCGCCAAACGCCATTGGCATTCCTCTCATCGATGACAAGAATATATTGTCACGATGTCCCTTAGGGTATAATACACATGTCCAGCACTCTTCATTCCCCTCCCCTTGCCGTAGAGTACTCAACGAGGTACGCCAAAGGACGGCTATACACAGTAGCATGGCAGTCGTTCGCAGTAGCAGCAGCAGTAGCAACGCCCGGAACAATGCACTCTCCTTGAATGGCAGACGATTCAGCGTGCAAACACTCCTGGTCGCCAGCTTGACCGCTGCTCTTGGCTTTTACTTGGGCCTGGCCGTGGGAACGGTACACTCGACCACTACTAGTACTAGTACTACTGCAGGCTCAGCAATAGCAGGAGACGGTGGCGTTGGCGGTTGTCTGTACGGTTCGCAGCAAGCCTTTGACGAGGCGGTGCGACAAAAGGTCCAAAAAGTGTCGGCCAAGCACGTGCAACAAATGAAGGCCAATGGCATTAACGATGACACGGCCAAGCGCTTTCCCAAGCAAGTTCAAGACTTTGCCGTGGGCATGGGACGCGTGCAAAGAGACGAATTCGCTGCTCGCTTCGATACGGGAGTGCCGCTCGATAAGACCTTGTCCACCAACGAACAGGTGTTGATCTTGTACAGTCAAGAGCAAGCCATGCCCGATGACGCCTACAGCCGGTCGGAAGCAACCTCCAATACGGAACTGCCGCTCATGGACGTGAACGACGCCACCGCCAACTGTGACTTTTTGAACGTCGTCTTGACGGATCACAGCACTTCGCGTCGGCAGTGCGTGGCACTCTTTGGCCAGTACGAAGCCTTTCACATTCAAAAGTACATGCGCTTGCCAGTGCCAGATGGTAAGCTCAATCACAGCGCGCCCTTGCGGCTAGTCAACCGCGGTGCCCAAGCGTCTGGTCGCAAATCCACCAAGCCACCCACCAAAGAAATCACGCTCGAGTACTGGGAGATTCTCGAGACCTATCTCCACAGCTTGGAGAGCGTCTTGAGGGAACTCGAGCCTATTGCTGCCAAGGTGGCAGTCAACAATACCATCGTCGTCCTGGTGTGTAACTTTGGACAGTCCGCGCTGCTCATGAACTTTGTTTGCAACGCGCGCAGTAAAGGAATCGATCTATCGGCCATTCTGGTCTTTGCCACGGACGAAGAGACGCGAGAGCTGGCCGAAGGACTCGGCGTGAGCGTTTTTTTCGACGAGACCAACTACGGCAGCATGCCCAAGAACGCAGCTCGACGTTACGCCGATCATACGTGTACGTTGCCACTGATGATTGTGATAATGATGTATTGAGTGAATGAATGGAAGCAACCATATCGGCCGTAGCTCACCTTTTTTAACGTCCCCAACCTCCGCAGTCATGCGCATGATGATGGCCAAGCTATATTGCGTACAAATGATTAGCATGCTTGGGTACGATATCCTGTTTAACGATGTAGACGCCGTCTGGTTCAAGGACCCCTTGCCATATTTTCACAACAGCAGCAATCCCAACACGGACTTTGACATGTACTTTCAAGACGATGGCAACCATGCTCTCTACTACGCACCGTATTCGGCGAATACGGGCTTTTATTATGTTCGCAGCAATGAACGGACCCGGTACTTTTTCAACAGCTTTTTAATGGCGGGAGACTTGATTCGTTCCACGCGCAGTCATCAAGTCCCCCTCGTGGCGCTACTGAACGAACACGCCTCCATGTACGGTCTCAAGGTCAAGATATTCTCGCGAGATGGAGACGACTTTCCAGGTGGTCACGCCTTTCATCGTCGCAAAACATTCATGAGGGATATCCTTACCGGAATCGTCAAACCTTATATCTTTCATATGAGTTGGACAAAAAACAAGGACAACAAGATGCTATTCATGCAGCAGTTTGGCGAGTGGTATCTAAACGAACAGTGCTTGGATAAGAGTGCTTCAACTATTCTCGGGACGAGTTACAAGAAGGGTTTGGGATCCGAGCTTATCCAACCGTGCTGTGCACCCGAGCCGTTGTTTTCTTGCCACTACCGCGACAAACCAAGCCTCAAGAAATGCAAGGATAGTCCAGCTATCGATAAAGGAGGACGATCCTTCTGGTAGAGCGAGTAGACAGGCACGAGTTTATTCAGCACATACTATTTGGGCAAGCCCAATTCGGAAAAGTGCGCCAGCACCTTGGAAACTCGATCGATTCGAATGTTGTAAACCGGATGCGTCTGCGCCACGCGTGATAGCTGCGCATGTCCAAAGGCTGGTGCACCGCTTGAACGCCCGTATTGCGTCACGGAAAGCCCTGAGAGGTTGTAGCACGAGTGATAAAAGTCGCGGAAAGAAGAGGGCTTGTCTCGCAGCCCTCCGTGCACATCTTGCGCACACAATAAAATATAGCGTTGCAGCATGCCTTGATCAAAGAGGAGATCATCGTACGTAGTATCTTCTCTAGTTGCAGTTGTAGAGGGTTTCGTTGCCTCTTGTAACCACGGATCCGGCCCACCCTGCACACTGGCGTCGGCACTGTACAGTTTACTCACGATTGCCAAAGCGCCACCTTGCCAAAAACTGTAGCATCCGTCCACCAACTTGTTGGATCTTCCATTGAAACCACCCTCAAAGGACATTTGCCGACGGGCCAGCCATCCCGTCAAGGCAGCTACATCAACGCTAGACCAACCGTTTAAAAGTTGCACAGCCGCAGTGGCACAAAAACTGTATCCACCGTGCGCTTCCCTGTCTGGTTCTCCGCCAAACCCTCCTTCAAAGGTTTGACATGCCGCCACATACTCGATAGCCCGCGTCGTCAAAGAGTTGGTAGATATATTTAACAAGCCAGCTACCGTAAGGACAGTATACGTAGCTCGGACGTCGACTTCTCCATCGTGATGCATACGAAAGCTGGCTGTAGCAGTGTCTTTGAGACTCAGGAGCCACGGATACAAGTGCAGGCGCTTGCTTTCCAAGAGAGCGTAGGCCGCTGCCGCCGTAGACGAGTTGTCGGATGTAGCGAGAATGCACAAGGCCAAGACTGCCGCGTAGGTCGTTGCCGCGTGCGGAAGTTGCCCTGGGCCTCCGCCAAACCCGCCCCCGACCAACTCGACTTCTTCTACTACTGCTGCTCCTGTAGTATCTTTCGCATTCGAAACACTTCTGGACAAGAAGGGATCCTGTGCGACCAGCTGCCTTGGCAGTCGGATGGTGGTTGTGCTCCAGCACGCTGCTAACGTGCTAACTATGCCTTGACACTCCACAATGGTAGGCATATGCCCCAACAAGTCGCATCCGTGCAAACACCAATAGAGGATCCAAGGGCGACTCGCGTCGAGACTGACAAAGCTTGGCCGCAGATTCTTGGTCCAAACTTGTGAGAGATACTGAATGTGCTGGACTCTCAAGAGACAGATATCTGTCGAGGACGCGTCCGTAGGATCCAAGAGCCCCGTCTCGCGCAAGTGATCCGTCTGACTGGCGGGAAGAATGGACAGGTCCACGAAGAAGGGTTGGCATTCGAGTTCGGCTCCGTACTGCGCTCGCGTGCTCGCTGATTCTACGAGAGGAACCTCCTTTCGCTGATCAGTAGGCGTGTAGACAATGGTCATGATTGGTGCGGTAGTTAGAGGGATAGAGGATGAGAGGAAGGAGGAGGTGCTTATACTAATATCACGCCCATCATGGTCCAGCGGATATTATGATGCTGTTAATTATTGTTGCGACGAAAAAGTGAAACGGATGTAAAGTTTGCGCGCCAACTTTAGCTAGCCTTACTGAATGAAGCGATGCTTTGATCTTAGCTTCTTCGCTTTCTCTCTCACGCTCGGGGTTCCAGGATATAGCTACAGTACGTACGTTTCATCTACATTGTCTATGAACTCTCCTACAGTACGTATGAGGATAAGCACGGGCAGCTGAAATGAGAAACAAGCAGTTGATATAATGCCTGAAATGCAGACAGATACCTAAAATGATTCCACTGCTGCCTCACTGCGTCTCATAGCTAGCATGTCAAGCTTGCACATTCCATTGGCTTAATCGGATTAAACGCCATACGAGAAGAACGCCAAATAACTTATTTATTTTACTCTATAATCTAAAGGTGGTCTTCACAACCGAATACCATTCCAAACACGCTCATGCATGTAATATAAAAATAACTTGGCAAAGAACTCAAAGAATCCGATTTGAAAGGCGGCTTCCAAATGACCCGTAACGAGCCATGCAATAGCAGTGGTCGTGGTGGTTGCAATGATGCGCCAAGTAAAGCCCTTGAGGATACTCCGCGTGTGTGTTTCTTGCTGCAACAACAGTAAGGACGGCTGATGGTGCTGATCATGATCCGTGTCCGTGCCTTCCCGATCGTAATCCGCACCACCACTGTCGTGCAAATGATAGTCCATATCGTGGATACCACTACCGTCAATAACATGGGGGGAGGAGTCTGGTGTACGCGGAGTATTGTGTGATGCTGCTGGTTCGGCGAGGCCGCGCCGTCGCGGAGCAGCTTCCGCGTCGTGCTGGTGGTCCATTATGATTGATGTTGGTGCCTGCCGGTGGTTGGTGGTTGGTGTCTCTTCTTGCTGTGTATACTTCTCGCTTCTCTATCAACGCTAATACGTAGTTGGCTCGTCAGCGTCAGCCCTCTTTGTCGAGTTGCCACATCAGTTTCGGGCCGGTCATGGCGGTACAAAGTAAAAATTCTACACGATTCTACGTGTGTCGTAGCCGCATGTCCTAGCGTGACTCTCCCCAGACAGAGTTTCTCCGGAGCTCCGTGTTGTTTTCTCGCGGTAGTCCGTTTCTTTCCTTCGACGATGGCAGCACAAGTCGAATACAACACCCAAGTTTAAGTAAACGTCGGCGGCCTTCTCAAACTAAGCTCTTAGTTACTGTCTACTATGGCAGTCAGAAGGCCGCCAAAGTTTACTGAAGAGGAGACCAAAGAGAGGCTTCGGAGTATCTTGGCTCCGTTTTTGAAGAACTGCTGCCAGCATACGGAACGTGGTGGTATCGTATTATTGACGCCCATGAGGATGTTGGTAAAGGATCCAAGCATGATCAACCTGTCCCTCCACTGTCATAACTCTTGGGTATGTCTGAATCCTTGTCAATCGAGTTTTTAAAGGCTTGTTGAGTGCTTTGTAAATATTGCAAAAAAGGTGAATTGCGTGTGCGCACTACCAATCATGTCGACTCTTGGGAGGCGCTTACCAGTAAGCATCGCCTGGACATTGAGGTTGTACAATCAACATATGCACTTCCGGAATAAAATGTGTGGGTAGTGCGGATAGGAAAGTTCCCTGTTGCACAGCATTTCAATGCCAAGGAACAGGCGTTGAAAGTAAAATGCCAACAATGGCAGAAGAAACGAGTAAGGTTATCGACAGCCCAAAACCAAATGTGTGCCGCAGTATCGAGTGATTTGATGACTTTGGAATACCTAAAGCAAATTGATCAAGGGTTGGAGGAAGGCTTTATGGAAGACGATGAATACGATGCCAACGACTTCACAAACACAGACCACGACGACGACAACGCTGACAACGACAACAACACCAGCACCAACACCGACACCGCGAATGCTATAGCAGTCCCCCAGATGCGTACAAATCATCAGCTGGAGGTTGATTGCTATCATCTTGACAAAACCCTTCTCTTTCGGAATGATAACAACCAAATGCAGACTTTTTTGCGAGTTCCAGTTCGGAAAAGTTCGATCGGAATATGCGAAGGACGAGCTTCTTTGGCAACTTGCTGGGCAGCCTTCCTGCCGATGGCAAAAAGGATAAGGCTGTTGAGTGGTTATTGAAATACATTGGAAAGAAGCACGATGCAACATTTGCTAAAGTATGCAAGGACTTGACTGACGTATTGTAGGCACTGGACAACTGCTACTCCATTCTTCGTATGCCGTGTGGAGTACCCACAAATGCAGACTACACCCGTCTCGATATCGCAATAGAGCAAGTTGACAAATTTTGGAGAGCCCTAGGTCTCAATTTCACTCCGAAGTTCCATGCCTATGAAGTCATGCAATGGATCAAATGAAAGAGGTGGGTGGATGTGGAGACATGCTCGAAGACGACCTCGAAAAAAGTCACCAAGATTGCGAACGCTTCCGCCAGCAAGTTGCAGGGCTGCCATGTCCTACTAGCAAGCCGAGGAAGCTTCAGCCAGTATGAGAAGATGTCTAACCATCCTAAAGTCCAGCAAGCGCAGCAAAATACAATGGTGTGTACAAGGCGGCACTACAAAATGGAGATAAAGCAGAAAAGGCCCGCAAGAATCAGAAGTTTCAGCGAGACGTCGCGAGGACTGGAAACATGACTAGCATGCAGCTTGGTGGAGCAGTGATCCCTTTCAATGCCTATGGAAAGACTAAACAGGAGAAACGCGAAGAAGAGAGTAGTTAACATGTTCATCACAGATACAATAGATACGGTAGCTAAAGAGTAACAGTCTTTCAAGCTACAGTAGTAGCATAGTTTTTGTGATCAGGTAAAAGATTGTGCTTACTCAAAACTGAGTCATGTATCAGGTCCTACTGGGCGTCTATGCATGAAGAAGCAGTACTCCAGGACCGATATTTCTACGGACGAAACTAATGTGTTGTTGTCGTAACCGAACCGGCGCTTGCATGTGGAATGACCATATGCTTATAACGGTATCTCGATTCTCAATGTCTCGTTGTCTCTCGATCGCCGCGTGCCTGCGACATTTGTGCTCCAGATAGACTAGCATCGAAAACACGTTTTTGCATATAGGCGCTCTGCTGGTGGAACTCATGTCTGCTTTGTGACCGCCCTCCGGGTTTCTCTGGATCCAGGCATTTTGGCACGGATGCGATGGCGCGATGATGGCGCGAGATGGCCGGGACAATAATTCACTGCAATAATTTTAATTTACATCAGATTGACGCTGACCATGTCAGCCTTTACGTTTACCGCCCCAATTGTCACGCCCGAGGACGAAGCAGTAGAGCGTCAGGCTCTCACTGTGGACGAGCGACAGAGGATTCACGATGACGTCTACGGCAAGGAAAGCTTGCTGAGAGAAACGGACGACATGTTGGAAAACGGTACTAATCTCATCCAGGAAGCCTTGCTAGAGATCCCTGATGCCGACAAGCAAGCTTATCTCGAAGCTTTGGAACGCTCTCCGCAGCTAGTAAAACGTGAAACTGACCCTGTTGCATTTCTCCGTTGTGAAAAGTACGACGCTTGGGCTGCAGCGAAACACTTAGTGGCATACTGGGAGGTACGAAAGAAAGTATTTGGCAATGAGAGGGCATTCTTGCCGATGACACAGACGGGCGCAATTGCTGAAGATATGGAGTATCTTCGGAAACCTTTGCTGACATTACTTCCTGATGACGAGCATGGGAGACCAGTTATTCATTGTGATCGTATTCGATGTGTGCGATCCGTTGTTCCGCGAGACTCTGTAGTTGCATGCTTCTTCTACATGATGCATGTTCTCTGTGAAAGAGAAGGCACACAGCAACGAGGTATTGTCGGTATTGTCAACTTTAGGGTAAGTGGGTGGTTCTTTGATGCACTCATTTACTCTCATCGTTTCTCACCTTTAGCTTTCCTTTAACAGGGCTATGATCTCTACAAGCACTTTGACAGGATCTTGACAAAGAAGAGTCTACTGATTTTGAAGAGTTTGCCAACACAATTCAGAGCCTTTCACCTCTGTACAGGCTCGGGTAAAAGTGTCATGGTACGAATGCCCTGCTGATAATAGAATGAAATAGTGCATCCCTTTCAGCCTACTCGTAACTCACTTTTTACCGTCCCTGCCTATAACCGCCGTTTTCTCAGGAGCTGGTCTTGCCGGTCCTCAAGCACATGTGTGGGAAAGAAATGCGTCTGCGTACAATTCTCCACGCAGGTTCAGACAACGAAGTTCTTGATCGTCTTGGGGACTTTGGGCTTGGTGGAGATCACGCTGAGATTTTCTTTGGACGGACGCTTGCGCGTGCCGAGCTGCACCTTGAGTGGCTTCGAGAACGTCAAGTCATTGAACAGGAGAGAGAGAGACAAAACGTTGAGCTTGAAAGGGAAAACCAAGCCGGAGAAGAGGCTTGACTCAAAACTGTGTTGCTTATTCGGACAAGCGTTAACCTGCTCCGTCCCGCCCTGTAGCGTTACTACAGTACCAGAAAGCGACGACGCTACCGGTACATACACGACACGTTAACAAGTACTATACCCACGTGTTTTAATTAAGACACTCTTTTCTCTCTTTTGTATTACAGTGCTGTATCGAATTGTTCGCCACCTCGTTATCCTTCACGAGGGAGAGCACCTGCCTTCTTTTCGAGATCTTCCAAATGCACATAGCTGTATCCAAACGGCAAGAACTCCAACAAATGGTCCTTGGCAGTCTCATGGATTGCCAAAGCCTTGTTCTTGAAGCCTTCCATCTCTTCCAATGTTAAGTCTCTTTTGTAGGTCGCCGGGTTGCCTCCCCAAACTTGACCAGAAGGGATACGTTGGTACGGAAGAACGACACTACCAGCCTCCAAAATAACGTGGTTCTCCACGAGACTACCCTCAAGAATCGTGCACTTGTCTTCAATAGTGACAAGATCATCGATACGGCAAGACTTTAGGATGCACCCAGCCCCAACCGTAACGTAGTGACCAACATGCGTATCGGGAGGAAAGCCCGATTCGAGTTCCGCAGTAGCAGGCAAGGTGGTTATCACACTTCCTTCGCCAACTGAACTGCTAAAGCCAATGGTAATACTGTGATCAGAGTCCGCGCGTACGACAGCCTTGTACCAAACGCTGGACTGGTCCCAGTTGGTGACGTTTCCAATCACGCTGGCTGTCGGGGCGATAAACGTATCGTTGGTCTGAAAGGGCTGTTGACCGTTAAACGTCATGACAGCACGGTGCCGAGAAAATATCTGCAAAAGAGAGTAAGAAGATATGTATTTATATATATATAAGTTGGTGATTCGTTAGATGAATAACTCTGAGTCCATAGCTACTATCGTAGTAGTAGCAATAGTAGTCGTCGCTCTCTCTTGAAGAGCGACAGCAGCGATATCGATCGATCGATCGAACGAACCCTAAAGACATACCTCGGGTTGTCCAGCTTGCTTGAGCGTGGCGCCTGTCTCTCGCAGAGCACGACCCATAATAGTCTGTACCGCTTTGGAAAAGGACCCTTGACTCGCCATGGTGAAGAGAAGAGACACCAGTGTATGGTCTATGGATCTAAGGATCGGCTTCGAACGTCGCCTGCCTGTTGTCGTGTTCCATCAGCGCGGCGCCCCCCTGCCGCCGATGACGCACAGAAGGACAGACAACTAGGACAGTAAATTTGGGTGGGTCCTACCGAAGGTAAAAGAAGTACGTACAGTAGACCATACATACGGTACGATCTGCGCATCGTGCTGCCCCTCCACAACTAACGGCGATACAGCAGACTATTAGACTAGAGCCTCTAGAGAATGAATACGTGTACCGGTATCTACTGCAGTGAACAATCAACAACACTCTCATTATAATAAGATGGCTTGTTTTGCAAAAGTCGTCTTGGCTGTGCCACTCATTGTTGGCCCAATCCTTGCATTCCTAGTGCACGCCTGGCATCAGGATTCACAGTACCATTTTATAGAGGAGGCTTTTGGGAATGCAACCTTTGCCATTGCCGTCTTTTCACGCTTTCCACTGGACCTGGACCACAATATGTTGGACACGAGTCGCTTACTATCCACAGCCGTGGCCGCAACAGATCTCGAATACGCACTTCTTGCTGCAGCAGCAAGCGTCTTGGAGCGTGGAGCCCACCGATACAGCCCAACCGCCACAAATGTAGAACTGCACATGTTTATTCGTAACGATGAGGACACTGCTGATGGACACGGATTTCTAGTGGACGCCGAATCCTTGCAAGCGGCGCAAGGTCTGGCCTTGCAGGCATCGCTGCAGGTATCCAAGACGAACGGGCATGTAAGGTCCGGCGAATACGCGGTTCGGGCTGTGCAGCTGGGGCCAGCACCAGCTGTGGTTGGTCGTTTGCCGTGGAATATATGGACCAACATTTTCTTTCTCGTTAAACTCCTTGGATATCCGCTGGATGAGTTCCTGTCGATTGTACAGCGACACGAGGGATACTCGTCGTTGACTGAGGGATACTCGTCGTCGACTCAGAACAACTACGACGATACACAATTTTCTAGGACGAGAGTTCAAGTGGGAAATAAGTACGGATCGGAGTCATTGCATTACTACAACTTGGTATCCGAGCATAAAGCAGAGGAGAAGCGGTACATGCAAGATATATTCAACACGAATCCTCCCGTCGCTGCTGACCTGTGAAATGCCTAAAGCCGCCGAGGACAGTCCTGTCGACAGTATCCTCCCTTATTTTTGCAGAAGCACGTACCTATTCAGCACCGGTGCGTACTGCATAGACAAACAGGTTTACTACAGTAGCTTCTCTCTAGCGACGCAAGATGCACATCTCAGTGGATGGCCGACCCTTTTCGGAGATGGGGCCGTGCGGGGTGGGGTGTGCGCAGATTGGTAGGGATCCGTATACTTCAATATGCTGTCATGAATCGATCGCGAGAATAGAAAGTCAGTGCCGGCACAAGTGAGCTCGCTCGACCGAGTGAGTCATGTCAGTATCAGCTGATTGACCTTAGCAAATTCTACTGTCAGTACTGTATAGCTAAAGCGGCCATTCGGCTGCAAGCAATTCGAATGTCTACAAAGCCTCTCGAGCAATCAATAGGGTAGCCATTTGATGAAGCAGTACTTACAAAGCTTCTACAAGTGACCATTAGCCATCCTCATCTCCGCCATCGTCAGCGTGCGGCTTCAGCCTCTCAAGCTCTATAGCTTGCTGTATTTGAAGCCATTCTAGATGTATTTCCTCGTTCAAGCAAGTTGTGAGTTTACACTGCGATTCAAGCCGTCGTTCAGCGTTTGGTGAACAGTGAGGTCTAACGTTCCGCGTTGAGACCAAGGAAAGCGTTCTTCAGCGCTGTCTGGCATCCCGGGACCAGAGGAGCTTGCCGATCCACCTTCAGGGAGTGGTGAGTTGAGAGGATATACTACTACTGGTCGGCCACCAGCAGCTATCGCCTCGTACATTCAAGAGAACCTTCCCGCTCCAGGAAGCAAACATGAAGAAGACCCGTCGGACTCTGATCCAGGAAGTGACTCAGACTCCGTCATGGCTGACGACGATTTCAAGCCGGTCGCACCCAAGATGGGTGGTCTGTTTCAGCACGCCAAGGACGAGTATATTGCCTGGACTGGCGGCAAACCCAAGCGCGACTGGACGGGTCTCGATTTCTCGGCTCCCAAAGTGCGGATGCACAATGGGCAGCTTCGATCCATGCTTTCGCAAAAGGATGAAGGTTATCGTGAAAAGGGTCTTGAGGAGAAGATCACCAAGTCGATTGACCTGACGGTCGTTCGTGGATGCTGCTCATTTAAGAGCTGCAGTCGACCTCCATCCAGCGCTTCGCGGACATCAAGCTCAAGATTGCCGCGTATAAGCCCTCACAGGAGAGTGGGCAGAACAT
>Ga0307981_1003080_pt1 | contig 12870 bp, 10 predicted proteins | sample OrgLakmetagen987_FD_201849 | JGI IMG/M metagenome (GOLD analysis project Ga0307981, IMG submission 201849) | Saline water microbial communities from Organic Lake, Antarctica - #987 | ecosystem: Environmental > Aquatic > Non-marine Saline and Alkaline > Saline | place: Antarctica: Organic Lake... | reverse complement strand
TTTTGTGTCTTCACATTTTCATATTCCAAATTCCAAATATGGACACTCTTCATTGAAATAATTCTAAAGTATTTTGATTCCCCCCACTTGTGGCGCGGGGGGAGGACAGCTCATCACTCATCGTTGCTACGACATTCGTACAGATACTTACAGGGCATTCTTGTGACGAGGAACTGAATCGCTTACAAAATACTCTGCATGCGATCGAAGCGCTCGAAGAAAGGGATAAAGCACAATCAATGGGATTCATTAGAATTATCAAATAGAGCTGCTACAGAGTAAAGCATTGTACCTCCTTCTCTTCCTGATCATTTGGCTCAATAGTCAATCCATCCAAGCTTAGGGTCCCATCTACGATCACTTTGTTCGGCAGCTGCTTTGATACTTTTGAGCCAACCTGACGGCCTCTTGCTATGTTGCGCTGCTCTACGATGGCGGCGCCTTGTAGAAGTGCTCGAATTCGTTCCATCAGTTCCCGTTGTGCACATGCGACCTAGAACTAAACACGGTTGATCCGTCGCCATGGCCAAGTATCGAGATATCACATGAATCTTCTTTCGGATCTAAATTGACCGAGGACACAGGGTAACATCGTTTACATGAAGTCTTCACCGTCGTCTTCGAAATCAAAGATGTCATCATCAGGCTTATATTCTTTCTTTTCATCGTTAACAAGATTGTCATGCATTGGTTGCATATCAGCACTTTCTTCCACATCTTCTTCACCATCATTAATGTCATAAAAAGCGCCATCCCACACTTTCTTCTTATTACGGAAGGAATGGAAGCTTCCTTTTGAACTCATATCGTGCTACCTATCGCTGCTGCTACCTATCGCTGCTGCTACCTATCGCTGCTGCTGTCGCTGCTACCAAGAGATCTTGGTTTTGAAGATTCGTAGGAGCTCATGATGGGGGTAGGTTGAATAGTTGAGGCGGAGTGGTGAATGTGGTGATCAATAGTTGAGGCGTAGAGATAAAGGTGGTGGGTGATATAGCAATAGTTTCGTAGCTAGTGTTTCTACGCGTAAAAATTTCATAATTCATAATACGAGGAATTCGCAAATCGGCGTCAAAACTGAGAATATGAACGAAATTCTGAGATTGAAATTCTAAAATACGAAAGAAAAGGGAAGAATTTGGAATTTGGAATTTGTATTTTAAAATATGAGACGTTTGAAGACACTCTAATCCCGGTTTTTTAGCAGTTTTAAAAAACAAACAACGACCAGGACAAAACCCAGACAAAACCGTTGAATCTGTAGACGTAACGCCAACTCTTCAAGCTTCAATAGCCTACACGTATAATAGCCCATATTTTTTATCTTACTATTTTTTGAGAACCCCGCAAAGAGAGAATCGAGAAATTGAGTCAAATAATGACTCAACGCTCCCGCTAAAGTGTCAATTTTGTTGATTATATTTAATCGCAGCAGATCGCAGATGATGATTCTTTCTATTCTTATCATATCTGATACATTGCCATAATCTCCTACTTTCTTACTGCATCATGGTTCATTTTGAGTTACACCATCACAAAGCTGATACTAGTTCTCGCCCAAAAAGTGAGAGATTTCAGTCTTTCCTTGAAATGAAGAAGTCCTCCAAGTCCAATATTACTAGTTTTAAAAGACAATCCAGTCTAAAATCCTTGAATACTGTATTAGAATCTCCTGTAGAAGGCGTTCGAGAATCATCTGCCGCCCATCTAGCAGTGAAACTGACAGTAGATCGAAAAGCATTCATTTCAAAATCTGCTATGAAGTCCGGCTCTTCTTCTTCACTGCTCGTGGATGAAGGACATCGTGATGATGTTGGGATCAGAAATGAGGAAGATGATGGTAATGCTATCGAAAAAGATCTTGTCGATGTCACGCTCAGAAATGAAGATGATGATTCTGATACTAGAGATCCTGCGGACGATAATGTAATTACTAGTGCCAATGAAGCTGAAAACTCTCCTATTCAACGAAAACTGTCGTGTTCGAACCAATCGCAACTTAGTATTTCTCAACGCTTAGCCAAGGCATCAAGATACTCTGAGTTCAAGGATATGAATAGTACCCCTGATGTAGCTCTATGCGAAGTGTCAACGGAAAAATCTCCTACTCGTCAAACATGCTTTTATTCTCAGGAGCCGCGCCTTAGTATTTATGAACGTTTCGCCAAGGCATCAAGATCCTCTGATGTCAAGGACACAGTTGGTACCATTGACAGAAAAGCGGCGTGTGAAGTTCTGGTATCTACCCAACAAGCATCCTTTCGTTCTCACGATTCGCGTCTTAGCGTTTCTCAACGCTTAGCCAAGGCATCGAGATACTCTGATGTCAAGGAACGCCATCGTGCTTCTCTTGATGTTGTTCATATGGACACACCCAACGTCTCTCCGGCTAATGATGTCAAGGAACAGTGTCATGCTTCCTTTGCTGGGCAGCTTATTCCAGACAATCAAAGTACATCCACACATACGAATATAAAGGAACAAAACCTGACTGCCCTTGAGGAGGAACATAGCATAGGAAATCAAAATTCAATGCCATCAAATTTTGTGCCTCATGTCGAGGTAGCTGAATGCAAAATGAATACCTCCGATGACGTTTGGATTGACGATCCCGAAGAAATTGAACATTCCGAGCCACCTCATAATGAGGAGCACACACCAGATGCCGCTCTTCTTGACTTGAATTCCTTTGTTTCCCAAGATTCGTCCGGGGGAGCTTTGGGCACGCACTATACGCCTAGTGAAGAAAATGTGGAAGCGGTCGAAGAGACAATTGATCGATACACAGTTTCCTTTAATCAATCTGAAAACACTGAAAAACAAGGGCTGGCTTATTCTGCTCGAAATCCCGAAGTTGTCACCTCATGCAATATGTTCCCTGTTATGAAGGTGCTTGCCAACATGGTCTTCGGAGCTGAGCCTAAGATTGAACCCATTGAATGTCTGCATTCAATCACTTCCATCGAAATCAATAATAGCACCTCAACCGAAATTTCAAGCTTCAAAATATAAATTGCCAATGCCACCTCTTGGTATTCATAATGGACTTCAAAATTACACATAGATAAGAGATGCGTTGATGGATGGTGCATTTCCATTCAATCGGAATTTTCTGATTAAGTTCAGACTAAATCTCATTTACATTGACTTCTGAATGCCTTCTATGCTGAGGTGAGGGATACAGTAAGCTTTAGTTGTTAGTAGAGTTGTTTGCCACAACCTCTCCCTGATGCAAAAAACAATTTCACATGGATTCAGCCTCAGCAGGTTTTAATCAATTGTTGAAAACCTTTGTGCATCACCCATCCTTCGATCATTCTTTTCAGTGCAAGATCTGGGGCACAAAATGTATTGACGTTATTATGCGGTTGAGAGAAAATGACCGTTTTTCATCAGCTTCGGCCTTGGATTATTATTTGTTGTTTGTTGTTTGTTGTTTGTTGTTTGTTGTTGTTGATGTTCTTTTCTTGTCTCTTGTAAAGTTAACACAAGATGGACATGTCCCATGCCCCTGTATAATCAATACAACAGTGAGCTACACACCAACTATTACAGAGAGGAGTGACTATGGTTGGGAAACAATCTCAATTAAAATATGATATGCCTCCGTCTTACTTAATACATGGCGCTCTGTGTGCAGCTCAAGTCATATTTGGCATATCTGCAGTTGTCGGAACTATTGGTCTCCCATCATTTCACCCCCTAACATTTGCGCTGGTAAGAGAATCTTTTGCTTCGCTTGTCTTGTTGGCAGTTGCGCATGCTGTTAGTCTTAAGAAAGGAAGAAAGGGGGGTATATTTTCAGGCTCATTGAAGGATTTCAAAAAGTTTTTCGTCTGTGGTATTGGTCTCTTTGGTTCACAAGCTTTTTTCATTATTGGAATCAAATTATCCAGTGCTGTTGCTGCCAGTGTTTGGCAGCCTACACAACCAATATTTACAGCTGCTGTATGTATGGTATTGGGATGGGAACCATTTAGCTTTGTGAGATGCGTTGGTATTCTCGTGGCATTTTTTGGATGTGCTGTCATGGTTCTTGGTGGAGGAGGGTCTGCGGGTGAATCGATTGGAGGGGAAGGAGCTGACAATGGTGCATTTGCACAACTTGTTGGTCAGTTTTCATTCTTTCTCAATTGCTGCGGAGCCGCCCTCTATGTTTTGTCGTCCAAGAGGATTATCAAAACAGAGAGATACGAATCAGTGGCAGTAACTGCGTGGAGCTATGCCATCGCTTCTGTTTTAATGCTGATATTTGCAGTATTAATGAGTCTAAGTGAAGGAGTATCTACGTTTCTGTGCTCGGATTGTACTAGGAGCATCTGGCACGTTCCGCCCAGTGCCATCCCAGCCATGATTTTCTTCATTATAATGACTTCGAGCGTCAGCTATGGTCTCATCACCTGGGCGAACAAATATGCATCTGGTACAATGGTGATTGGTTACACTGTGATACAACCAGTTGCAAGTGCAATTGTCATCCAATCTCTCGTATCTTTTGGACTTTATGAGGGTTGCAAGTCTGTTGCAAGAAGATTCCTTGAGGATGAAGAGGATGGAGTTGAAAAGGCGTGTCTTGATATGCCAGATATGTTCACTGCAATCGGATCTATTGGAGTATTCTTCGGGCTTGTAGCAATAATATGTACAGAACCAAAGGAAGAAGATATAGATATGGAAGAGGAAGGAGAAGACCATTATTCTAGCTTTGACGAAGCTGAGGGATTACTTGAATTGGCCGAACGACATGGATTCGCTGAAGATCCAGATAATTTTTAATGCATCGTACGGAAGCAACCATGCAAAGAAAAAATGTGTTAAGTTCAATGCATTTACCCTCTTGCATGGACTTCTTTAAAGAATATTTTTATCTGTAGAGTCAAGATCATCTTCTGCGTCGTCAAACTGTCCATCAAGATCATACTCTGGAGGCACGACCAACATGCTGTCCATCTTTTCGAGCATCTTCCTTCGCTCCTCTGCCGACGCGCCTACTTCATCTCCATCAATATTCGAAGCTGTAATCATCTGACTTGGATCAATTCTACAAATCAAATCATCTGTCTCGTCATTTTCATCTCCACCGTAAGCACTTGCCATCATACCTAACATGGATGCAAGGCCACCTCCACCGCCTGATCCAAAACCACCATCGTCGTCATCATCCATCGGATTCAAGCTAATCAATTTACTGAGTGATTCAAAAATATTTTGACAAGACGATTGGTGTTCTCCATCGTCGCACAACGGCTCAATGATGACTTCTTTCGAGCTGGGTCCTTCTTCATCGTCGCTCCCGCCAACTTCATCGTTTAATTGGCAGTAAATTGAATGTCTTGGCTCGCTCATTAACGCATGAAGTGATATGCAGTACGCGTTCATGGAAAAATCCGAGGAAGCAGCTTCACCCACAAACAATAAACGCTTGGTGGTGACGAAGATTTGGCCCTTCATATTTGAGAAAGATTGAGACGGCAAAGTCAACGAAACGGAGGCAGACTGCAAATGGGAAAGAATAATCTCGCGTTCTTTGCCATTATCTTGCTCGGTTGCATTTGTTGCTTCCGATATTTTTACCTGTTTGGATTTACAGCTTCTGAGAGGTTCAAGAGACGCATTCTCGCTGCATAGTAGATGCGGTGTGCCATCATCTGCTAGAAGCGGAGGAAGAATGTTTTCAATGTCACTCATTTTGTATCAATAGTATCTGGTGATAATGCCAAGAGTATCTTGACGTGCCTACCTATCTACCTATCTATCGTATCTATTATCAATTGCCTGTTTTGTGCCTCTTTTTTAATGAACGATGATCGATGATCGGTGATCGGTGATCGGCTCTCGCTCGCTGTTGTGGTCTGCTCTGTTGTGAATTCTCTTTTTCAACCGTAAATTACCGGTTACATTTTGTATATTTATATCCTCTCGTGTAGTTTCGGTTTTCGATAGTCGATAGCCAATAGATAGCTAGTACCATAGCTGTAGCTATTCTAGAGAGATAGTGTAGCCTTAGTTTCTGACTAATCATGTAAACCGTATGTTTTCAGGATTATGAACAGGTCTTTTGATGATGCAAATAAAAAATAAAAGAAATGCACCGACTACACGCAGCGTGCGCACTGTTTGTGGGCAAATCCTTATTGAAAAGAAATGAACTCCATCATCAGTAGTAATGTACTTTCCTCGACCTTCTCAGCTTGGATTAGAATACCTTCTTTAATATCTAGCTCTAGCAGAAATACAACGCGCCTCTATTTAGAGGCCACATTCATGTTGTGATCTTACAAGAGAAAGAGAAAATAGAACAATGCAAGTGATAGTATGCAGTGAAATATGCAAGCATCCATTACTACCTATGCCATGGTTTCCAATAATTCTATGTATTCCAGCTCATTCCTCGGCATCCGCTGTCACAAAAGCATCCTCGGTCTTGTGCTGAGCTTCTCCTCCAGCCGTGAAATAGAGTCTCATACCTTGCTCGTCTAGCTATTTCTTGCATGTTGATAGACTTCAATTCTGCTTTGCAAATGTTCGGCTAGACACAGATAAACTTCTCCTTACTAGCATCACCATAGCCAAAGAAAGAACCCGAAGCGAACAAAGTTCACAGCCATTTTTAGTTCCTCGACGTTAGTTTCTCGATGACATAATACATATCTTAACAGTAATAGCAATGCATTATACTAACGAACACTGTTGTTACTGAGTAAAGTTATCAGAATACGGGGTATCAAGAACAAAGTAGAAGTTCGTAAAATATTTCCTGAATGCAGGTTGAAAGTAATGAAAACACCAATTACCTCCAATTTGTATATCTAGAATGCAGGATGGCAAAACCAAATTATGGCAGTAAGGGTGAAAGGTCTATCTATACTAGTGCGGATACCAGGCCAATGCGCTTAAATTGGAACATGATAGAATATAGCTGATATGACCGCAAACGTAGGACTGACCACATGTTCCATAGTAAAATACAGTAGCAGTCAATATATGCAAGGAAGGTGCAACCGGAAGTATATCTAGATGAATGATGAATGAATACTCTCTTTGATGATGATGGACACCTCGTGGCTTATCTTGCTGAATCTAAAATAACGCTTATATAATTGTAACTTGTAACAGACTATCTACAATACACTACACAATTAACATAAAAAGAGATCCTTTTTATATTGGGTTTAATTATTTCATACATGCATTAAAAGGGGAATAATAGACTGCGACTGCAGACAATATCCCACCTACTCTTCGGCAACAACTTTCACAAAGCTGTCTTCGGTCTTTTTCTGAATCTCTCTTTCAGCCTTAAACAGAAATCTTAGAACTTGTCCGTCCAGCTCTTCATTCTCGCTTGCGTTCTGAAAGACTTGATCTGTCAAACTCTCTGGACAAAGATTAAGTAGAGTATTCACAATGTCCAGAGGAACTGGACTGCTGTCTACCCATACAGCATCTGCGAGTGGGTACCAACCATTTTCGTCCACCGAAGCCTCCTTCGGGTGGCTTATGAGACGAAGGCGCACACTGTCCCAATCAGGGACAACATCTTCCTGTTCGTAGTCATCATCATTGCTAAACGGCGGGAAACCCATGAGTCGCACCAACTTTGTCCTTTGCAAAGTAAATACTGAATCGACATCAGCGGCACGAAGAAGACGCAAGACTTCAGGAAGCGAATTCGGGTTCTTGTTCGCAATCTCCCACGTGTCTTCAGTCAAAGCTTCGGGGGATGTTCTGAGAAGTCTGACGACCACATCAGCAGGAACTGGGTCATTCTCGATCCAAAGGGCATCGTCGAGGGGATATTCACCATCTTCATTGTAAGCAGCCTCGCAGGGGTTATTGATTAGATGCTCAAGAACAGAATCCCAATCAGGTGAAATAGTTTCTTGATCATAGTCGTCATCGTCGGAAACAGCGGCGGGATAACCCATGAGTTTCAACAATGTTGGACGCTGTGGACCATCATCTAGCTGAGGGGATTCGATTTTAGTGGGGATTACAACTTCTTCGTTAGACATTGTGCGGTAAATTCGTGTTGGGTATTATATGCTATGTGTGTGTGTTTGTTGTATGTTATGCGCAATACTCAATGCAAACAGTATCTATCAGTAAAGAGTAAAGAATAGAGAATTGTATGTAACAACTTGCAACATGATGTAACACGATCAAAATGTCGCCGGAAAGTAACAAATGGCCTAAATACTGATGTCTGACAACTGACAACAGAGACGTTTCTCAAAAAATAATCAAAGAACAAACAAACACCACACACCACCACGCTCGCGAATCATCTCATGTCGCATGCGATAAACTGAACCTACGATTTGCACCTGACTTCATCCTTGTCTGATCCAACAAACTAGAAAGAAAAGGAATAATGATAAGTCTTAAAGATGTGTTTGAGTTCTATTCAAACAGCAGCTCTTTTAGGGCCTCTTTGGAACCTTCTAATCTAACATGGAAAGAAATCCTAGAATGCCTGCAACATTCTGATGCTGGAGACTTTGCTTATGCTACAATAGGTAGTGACAAGAAGACGCTCCTGCATTATCATTTCTCAAGTAGTAATATCACTGGTGAAGATAATGATGCGATCGCTGTCGCACGAATTCTGATTGAACGATCAATAGACATGTGCGAATCAACAGTGCAAGAGCATGGCGATAGCGTACTCACAGTTTCAGACCGCTGTGGCAGAACTCCGTTGCATGATTTACTTAGACATGCTTCATTCAGACAGCATTTGCATATCCGATATGTTGAATTGATTATTGAAATGAGTGCAAGGGTTGACGAGAAAAGAAAAACTTCTTTCTACTGGAATGAACTAATGCTACAACAGAACAGATGGGGCTGCACACCACTTCATATGATGGCAGAGAATCCACCCATTGGATATCTTGTTGTTTCTTTAGTATTAAAAAAATGTAACAATACTTGGGAAAGTCGATGTTTGATTCATCCGTTACTCCAAAGCGATAACCATGGTAACCTTCCAATTCATTCCGCATGCTATGAGGCAGATACAAGCGGACAATGGATAGAGGCTTTTGTAGGATTCTTGGACAGCGACTACAAAGTTACATACGATACGGTTTTCACATATGAATGCCTATGTCAAATACTAGAGAGCTTTATTGATGATCATCACGAGGAGTTTAAACAATTTTGGAACGACAATAATTGGTGGTCGTCAGAAGAAAGGGGGCGTGTTTCTCTTCAACAAATCCTCTCGTCCGATGACAATGAACGATTGGATGACATTGATTGGTCATCTCTAAGAACACCGTTTGATGATTTATTGCCGAAGCTGAGAGTTCTTCTTATTGCAGCAGCGAAGAGCAATATGTATCATACCCACCAAACGCAAGAATATGAAATATCTCTCGAATCTGTTCATCTTGCCTCATCTGTTCCGAACGTCCCCACGTGCATATTACAGATGATGGTTTTACATGACCAGTCAGCATTGCTACGAACTGATGAACATGGTCGAATTCCTTTGCATTATGCTCTAGTTGCAACCCCTGGTAATCAAGAACAATATTCTCGCGAAGATTCTTTTCGGCTGAACCTTGCATATTGGAGTGCGAATGATGAGTCAAGGTCTTTGGTTCAATTTATTCTGGACAATGCTCCTAGAGGTGCGGAAATTCATGATGTTGATGGAAGATTACCTATCCATCTTGCGATTGCAAACAATAGAGACCTGAGCTCTGTGGTGCTACCAATAATTGCCGCTTATCCTGGTTCAATATCTGCAATTGATCCTTGCACCAATCTAAAACCCTTTTTGCTGGCTGCTTCGCATGACAACGCGTCACTGGACTTGATCTTTCGCTTAGCAGTGCTGGAGCCTAATCTGATCAACGTGTAAAATCTGTGAGCGTAGCGACATGTGGAATCACAAAATTAGGACAGCAATTTAATTCACATCATATCTGTGAAATTGAAATTGCTCAGTTTCAGTCTTGTGGATAATAAATCCTAAAAAATTATGTTCATAAATATCTATTTAGAAATATGTATTTTAAATGTTGGACCAATTTCAAAGTGATTAGCTGCGGTACTTCAAAGAGGAACGCGCGGCTCTAGAGAGTAGTACTACTGTATCGTAGCATCAAGACAAAGGGACATAATCGGTCTTTTTGCTGTTGTTGCAGCAGTAGAAGTGAAGGCAATGCAATTGTATTTCTGGAGATTTTCGCTTGCAATTTCCTTCCCGTACATCCCAATTGAGAGTAAAAGATCGAATGATATTGTAATCATCATCATTGGATGCCGCTTAGAAGAATATGGCGCGTGTCCTTTCGAATCATGTATTTGTTTACACACAACTAGAGACAACAGAGGAAGGAGGAGGACGATGATATCCGCAATATTTTTGAGGTATCACCCCAATATGAATATTCAATATGTTATACAATATCATTAATCATTAAGATTTCACTTTGGGGGAATCTTGACTTCAAACATTTTATTAGACATTATGCGGTAAACTCGGGTTGTGTGTTGAATGCTGTATGTTGTATGTTGTGCACAGTACTCAATGCAAAGAGCAAAAAGAAGCTGATGATGATGCGCAAATAGTTTTGTGAGCCTCTTCTCTCTTCTACTGCTCTGCGATGGGCGATGGGAGGAGACAAAATTGAAGAGAAAAAGGCGATCCTTGTTTATAGTCAGTACGTCGTACGGACTGTCGACATTTTCGATCTGAAAATTAATTCTCAAAAAATCCAAATCACAAAATCTAAATCCACCATGTCGAGAGTTGTTGCATCGCCACTCCAGCTTCTGACGCTGTTATTGTTTTCAGCACACACAGCAGTCGGTCTCAATATTTGTATTACAGGCACGTCTCAAGGAATCGGACTGGATGCTGCGAAACGCCTCATCGCACAAGGCGATCACACGGTTTACCATGCCTGTCGCACTGCTGAACGAGCCGCAGTAGCAGTCCAGGAATCAGGCGGTGGCGTCCCCCTGGTATGCGATCTTTCAGATTTTGATAGCATTCAGAAGTTTGCGAAACAGCTTGACGACAAACCGCTCGATGTCCTCTGTCTGAATGCAGGCATGGCGCCCTCTACGAAAGCAACGGCTCCCCAACTGACGAGCGACGGACTGGAAGAATGCATAGGAGTCAACCATCTCGGTCACTTTCTGTTGGCCAATCTTTTGAAATCAAAAATCAATCGATTAGTAGTCACTGCATCCAGTGTGCACGATCCTGATTCGCCGGGAGGTGCTGTCGGTGGAAAAGGAGGTGCTACGCTGGGAGATTTATCCGGCCTTGGCTATCGACTCGATGGCGACCCCAACGGCCCAACCATGGTCGACGGCGCCATCGAATACAATGGCGGAAAAATCTACAAAGATTCCAAGCTGTGCAATGTCTTGTTTTGCAGAGAAGCACAGAAACGATGGGCCGGCGATGGTATTGCAATTCGTTCCTTCAATCCTGGATTCATTCCATCCTCGGGTCTCTTTCGAGCACCTCGTCAAGACAATTGGCTCGGAGCAACAGCATTTACTTTTATTGCTGGACTTGTTGGATTTGCCGTGCCCATACAGGTAGGAGGAGAGCGGCTTGCGTACATGGCAACTGCCAGCGACGATGAAGTGCCATCGGGATCTTACTTTTCAGCCGAAGTTGGTTCAAAGGCTGCCACCAACGCAGATGGATTTCAACAAGGTGACATCTCGAAGGAAGGGTCAGACGAAGCATTGGCGGCTTCGCTGTGGGATCTTTCTGCCAAAATCGTCGGGGTGTAGTTGCTACTTGACAATCGGAGAATATACTCATATCTATTGAATGTCTCTAGCTTTCTCGGGATTCCAATGAAGAGAAACCTTTGCTTACAAGCCAACACGCCCATTCATGGCAGAGACGAGAGTGAAAGGCTTGTGATTTCTTGCGTTCTTGCATTAAAATCAGCCGTGGGTGTCCCCTTATAGTAACAAATGGCCTAGATAGTGATGTTTGACCTGATTGAGCCCCTTTATTTCATCTTTCAAAGTTTTACAAGCCTTGAACACGTTGGTAATGTGGAAAGGCTTTGGACAGAGGAAGAAGGAAGAGGACGATGATATCAGCAATATGTTCATTATGGTGTATGGTAGTAGGTATCACCCCTATATAAATATTCAATATGTTATACAATATCATTAATCATCAAGATTTCGCTTTGGTGGAATCTTGACTCCCAACATTTCATCAGTCCCAAACTCCAGCATCTTTATTACTTCCTTCGGACGCTTTTCCATCGCATCTGATAGATTGTCAACAAAATCACTGCATTTTTCCTTTCTACTTTTCCATTCACCCCTCATTTTGTTAAACAATGTATTCTGCTGTTTTCTTGTCTTGGGCTTCTTTGGGGGCGCACGAAATTTAGCAAAACGAGATGGATCCGAACCTCCTTGTGGAGCATCAGTCTTATCAGCAATACGATCTTTTGCCTGTTGCATTCGCGTTCTCAATTCCCTCACGATCTTTTCTTCGTCTTCCAATTGCTTCGCAAGGTCTTCATTTGTAAACTCCGATTCCATCCCTTTCAAAACTTCCATGAGCACATTCTCTTCACCCAGTATAGTATTCAGCTCCGACTTGGCCTTTCGCATATCTTCTGTAGTCGGCACGTGCTCCTTGAATATTTCTTTGGTAGCCTTTTCGAGGTCAACCCAATACAATTCTTTCTTATTCTTGCCAAATTCTTTTCTGCGAACAACACCCTTGTCGAGAAGGGAAAGCATGAGGTTTTGCAGGGCAATATCTGTCGTTCGTAAATCGGACGCAAGTCCTTTGAGATTAAACGGTTTCATGGTTGTCATCATGTGCAGCAGCACTTGGTTCTGGAACGATTTCTTCTT
>Ga0307981_1003076_pt1 | contig 12878 bp, 7 predicted proteins | sample OrgLakmetagen987_FD_201849 | JGI IMG/M metagenome (GOLD analysis project Ga0307981, IMG submission 201849) | Saline water microbial communities from Organic Lake, Antarctica - #987 | ecosystem: Environmental > Aquatic > Non-marine Saline and Alkaline > Saline | place: Antarctica: Organic Lake... | reverse complement strand
GCGGCTCCTGTAGTGGAAAAGGCCAAGACTAATAATGGCGCCACTACCCAAAAGAGCAAAAAGCACAAGAAGAACCAGGGCGAGAAGGAGACGCCCGTGGCAGTGCCAGAACCAAAGAAAAAGGAATCCGAAAAGAAAAAGGAACCAGAACTCTTGCCCAAGGAGGAGATTGAATTGCTACTGAAACGGGCGGAGCGCTTTGGTACCAACAATGCCCGAACGGACGAGCTAAAGTCGATGCTTCGCAAGTATCGATTCACCAACGCGTAAAAGCAACTAATAACGGTAGCATGCGTGTACTGTAGTATGTAGTGCTGTCTAATGGGATGCTGTTACTACATATATACACACACACACACTTAACTATACCGGTAGTATAGTACACACGAGACGTGCATAAACAATAAGATAATATTAATGCCTGATTCATCATGCTTTTAGATGCTACTCTTTCCTTCCCTCCACACTAGACGTTGAGAGAGTCATTCGCTACCGGTACTAATAGACTACCGCACCGTATCCAGCAAGAGCCTTTTTTTTACTTTTTGGGTCGGTAGAAATTGAGATAACTCATCTGCACAAACGCAAGAAATAGCAATGGTGAGTTCACTACACAACAACGATACAGCAACGGTACAACACCAACAACCAGACACGGTACAAAAACGTACATGCCAATCTCCCCCACCCTTCAACTTCAAAACGTCCTCCGTCTTGCACGGGCTCACTTCGTCGTCATCAAAGACAAACCAATCTTCATTGGCTTCGTCCGTGTCGGTAATCATTTCCACCGTGGCGCCAGTGGGCGTCTCGGCCTTGACCCACGCCATGTAATGACCACCGTCAGCGTCACGGCCCTTGTGTGTCACAACGGCAAACAACTCGTAATGCCCTTGAAAATTATCGGGCAAACCAGGGCCGACGGGTGCCAGCGGCGTGGTTTCCTTTGTTTCTTCATTCATACTCAGGGCCAAGGCAGCTTGCAAGTCGGGGTCCACTTCGGTCGACTCGTCCATGGGCGTGGCCGCATCCGCATCTGCCTCTGCATCAGCGTCCTTCATTTCCGCCTCATCTTGCTTGCCCTCTAGTTTCTTGGCGAGCCGCTCTTCTTCCGCCGCCAGCGCTGCCGCTCGGTGCACCTTCAACACGGCCTGGACCTCTTCGGTACAAAAGTCGTAAACATCCAAATCACAACCAAAGGTGACTGGTTTCATGACCTTGCACTTGACTCCGGCGTGATCTTGACTGTCGGGCGTTGGTTTCCAGTAAAAGCGTCCAAACTGCACGGTAATGATTGGCGGCAAACGGCTGACGCGCTGTTTGCGGGTCCAGACGGCGTTGCGGCCCAGCACTTGACTGTTCTTTTCCGTTTTTCCCGAGAGACTGAGCGCAATGCCTTCTGAAATGTGCGACACATTTTCCGTGGCGGCTCCGTCCGAGCCTCCTTGAATGTTGCACACTAGCTTGCGCATCAAATCGTGCGTGACAACAGGCGGTTCGAGCGTTGCGTCGGCCACTTCGTCGCACGTCAGTACCTCCTTGACGGGCAATCCAAACGTGGCGTCGACCCAATTGTCGGCGCCCATCCAAGGCTGCGGCACGGCGGCAGCATTTGGAATGGCCGCGGCCATGGCTGCCAGTAGTCCGCTAAAGAATTCTTCGGCATCTTGCTGCATGGGTTGTCCCTGCGGTCCGCGTTGGGCAAACTGCGGAAATGCCGTGCGCACGGCTTGCACGAGACCCGCGGCTTGGAGCGGATCGGCTTGGCGATCCAACTGTCGGTACGTGTTTCCCAAACTGCGCACCAGCATGTTTTGGCCGGCGGCGTTTGGGTTGTTGTTGTTACTGTTGTTGTTACTGCTGTTGTTGTTGTTGTTGTTAGCAGGTTGTTCCGTGAGAGCCTTGCGGAACGGTTGGACCACGCGGAGGCACTGCAGCACCGAGTTGAGGTAGCACGTGTTGCCCAAATTGACGAGACCGGCTGGTTCCTGCACTTTGGCGATTTCTTCCGCGGGCATGTCTTCCAAAAAGACAGTCTTTATTTTCGGTGCGACGACAGTAGTGGCGCTGCCCATGAGCAATATATGCAGGTTTTCCGGGGCAGCCTTGGCGGTGGCAGTCTTCCAATCCAAGGCGGACAGATCGGCATCGTCCTTGAGAACGCCTTTCCAGAGTCCCTTGGACTTGGCCATGATCTTCATGCGTTCGACGGGAACTCCAGTGGCTGCAGCGAGCTCGGCTTTCAAACCCTTGACTCCAGCAGTCACGACAAAGTTGGCGAGCTCGATCGTTTCCTTGTTCCACTTGACTTGGAGCGCCACGGTAGTTTCGGACATGATGCTGAATCTGAATGTACTAGAGAGGTAGAGGTACTGTACTAGAGAAGTACTGCTGTACTAGAGAGGTACTGCTGTACTAGAGAGGTGCTGTAACTGAAACTGAAACTGTAACTGTAACTGTGATTGAGACTAGTCTACTTGGAGGCAGTGCTGCGGAGATGGGGAATGTTACTGGGAAATGTTTCTGGGGAATGTTATTGGCGAATATCGTTTACGAATATCGAATACGAGTATCGTCAATGGTCGACCGCCGTTGCTTTGTCATCGTCGGGAGCGATGCGATAGCGATCATCGACCTCGATCGATGGATCGATGGATTCCATCGGTGACCTTCGGCAAAGATCGATCCGAAATCCGAACGGTATTTTGAATGTCGTCCGGTACTTGGTACTTAATGCGCGTCCGTCCTTCGAAATAAGGGATGTTGTACAAAATATTCAAGAATTCACCCATCCAAAGCAAGCATCGATAATCGGCCATGAGAATACGACTAGTAGACTAGACTTACAATTTACCATTTACGATTATACAATAATAACGGCCTACAAATACATACAGTAGCACAGTAACTCCGATTGTTCCATCCGCATGTTGCGCTCCTTTCGACGAACACGAACGGCTCTCGTCCTGCTCGTTGTCCTGGCATGTCAGTGCCAGCTCTCCTTTGGTTGGACGTTGCCACAACGTCATTCCAGAACAACAACACCAACAACAACAACGCCGTCTGTGTCTGAAGTACCTCATCTATCGCTATCGACGTTGCGACAACAACAACGACAACGACGACAACAACGACAACAATGGTACAGCGCCACTACTTCTCTCCACGCCAACGACAGTGACGAATCCTCCTCGTTAGTATCCTCCACCACACAATCATCATCGTCATCATCATCATCATCAACGACACCACTATCATCCAAACAACCCGCATTCACGTCGTTGACTCCACCCCCGCTGCTGCTGCTCAAGAACCCTCGACCCAGACCGTGCTATTACGAACAAGACGGACAGTACCGTTTACTGCGACGACAGCTCCAAGATCTCGGAATAGGGCAGCGCTTAAAGGGCACTGTCGTGAGCGATCAAGTACTGCAGGGCAAGACGGGTCCCAAGGTATTTCTAGAAGTCGGCGTGGGTCGCTGTCGCGTCCATTCCCACACTGGCAAGACCACGTGGTCCATTGTCTACGGCATGCTGCGATTGGGCGGTCCCAACATGAAGGACAGTATCGGCAGGAAAAAGGCTGCCAAGCTGCGGTCCAAAACGTTGCAGCAAGCTGTAGCGGTATTTGTGACGCGCTTGGATCCTGCCAGCAGTCGTCTCGAAGTATCCTTGGAACAACCTCCGGAGGAGGAGGAGGATACTGATACTGATACTGTCAAGAATAAGCAATCGGTCGCATCGCTGCGACCAGGACAAGAGATGCGAGGCACCATCGAACGCGTCGAAGATTACGGGTGTTTGGTTCGGTTGGACAATGTCAATCGGCACGGACTGCTGCAAATCCAAAGTGTCGCGGACTTGTACGCCACGTTCATTGACAAGAAACTGGGATTGATCGAGGCGGGCTTGGAACGGGGCGCCACCGTCAAGGTACAAGTCAAGTCGGTGCAAGGCAAGCGACTCTTGCTCGACTTTACAGAACAAACCAAACAACAAGCTGCCGAGGAACTGCTGGCCAAGCAGCAACCACAACCCAACCCGAAACTGGAACATGAAGGCGAAACACCGGAAGATGTTGCTGTTGCGTCGACACTCACCACCACTGCACCAGCTTTGTCCACCGAGGAGGAGGAGGCCTGGGCAGCCTACGCCGCACAAGATTTCCAAGAAGAAGTAGAAGACGATGAGGAAGATGATAATGACGACGACGACGACTATGATGAGTTTGACGAAGACCGGGACATTGAAGACTCTCTCGGATTGGGAACGTATTGATGAGACGAACGACTTTGACGGTATCGGTATGGATAGATACAATCGTTTCATTATAACCCTTGGAAAGTATCAAGTATCTCAGCAATGTACTATTCTAATCTTCCACACACAGTCGCTTGGAGTCAACCTCTTTCCAATATTGTCGTCCTGGCATGGCAGAGGTTTCGTCATCTTTTTCTTCGCTCCATTGACCTCCGTCCAGGAATAGTTTAGCACCTTTCGAATGCATCCAAATGTCCGACGTTTTCTGCGTTCTGTCCAAATGAATCCGAGCGTAATCCTCGGAAATTTCCACCACTTGTCCGGCAAAGCACTGTTCGTCGTCAACATCCGCCCTTTTAGTTCCCTTCTTGGTTTTATTAGCCTTGGAGCCCATGGCTGTCGCAGGAACGATACAAAGGACTCGAGCGTGGCGTTCGAGTCGCCTCCGACCAATAGGTCGAGCCAAGTGCCAAACATCCTTGTCGGCGTCTTTCTTTTCCGCTACCTTTTTTCGCTTCTTTTTGGATCCCTTTCCCGTGGCAGGAGACGGCGACACTGCCTTTCCTTTGCTCGGAAAAGCCCGCATGACTTCAACCCAGAATTCATTCTTGCGCTGTTGTTCAGTCAATTGGGCATTGGTCTTTTTCTTTTGGGGGCTATTGCAGTAACTGGTTATGGAACCAGGTAATGCATTCGAAGATGGGGAAATCATACTGCGACCCATTCCATCACTGTTTCGTTGACTTTCTTTGCGTCGGCTCTCCTTTTCGTCTCGTTGGCGGCTCCATTTCTTCCAAGACAGGCTATCATCCTTCTTTTTGTCGGCGTTGTAGTGCTGTAGCAACGTCGTTAACCGCCGAATGTCGATCCGGACCGAATCGGGACGACACAGACAGACTTGAGCCTTGCGACCATAGGACAGCCACTCGGGCACACCAAAGTTAGTCGCTTCCGCCACGTTAAACCCCGTGTTGAAACCAAAATGATAACCACCTGGAAAAGTAATGACGGCTTCTCCCGGCATTTGCACGGTCGTGGTGTATCGAATTCCCGCCTTTTGCAGCACTCGGGGAGACAACAAGCACCGCTTGTGTCGCAGAAATTCCTTGCACTCTTTGGAAGCGTTCGAGTACTGGAATTCCGCCAACGCGTGAAAGCGCTCCGCATCCACTCCGGGCGCCACCGCGTACCAAATCTTGGGCGCTCCCGCATGCAAGTAGTTAATGGATAGCAAATTCATGTCTTCGGTGTGGGCGCAAAAGACCGAGGCCCACATGCCCGCGTACAAATACGGCGAAGTAACGCCCGGAACCCGCGACAAAATGTGCAAGAGGGAATCCAAATTAGCAATGGACCAGCCCGACGCTGGGTCGTCGCCAAACAAAGTTCCTTCCATGTCAGCGCCGTACCATGCGGCTGGCATGGTGGGACCGAGTCGTCGCCAAAAGAGTCGTTCCAGGACTGTCAATCGCTCCGTCGTTAGTTCTGCCGTGGGTTCCCAGGCAATGGAGACTTGGGCTTTGCGATAGGCGTCAGCCTTTTCGCGAAAGGCTGCCAGCGTCAAGCTGGGTCGCACGGTAAAAGTGTATTCGTAAATGCCGGCGAGACCTCGAAGATTTTGTTGAATGGGCTGTTCCACCGTCATGTCCCCCAGGGAGGTACCGGCTTGCCAACCTGGACCGCGTGCCGTTTCATCCTTGTGAATGCCGTCCTTGGTCCAGAAATTGGCTGGTAAGGAAACCTTGGCCATTCCTTCGGTCCACTCTTCCTCGGGTTCTTCTTGTTCGTCGGAATTTTCGACAATGTCGCTGTTGTTATCCTCGTCGGTCGCAGCAGCTCGCTTGACGCGCTGTTCATTGTCGGAATCGTCCGGCTCCCATCGTTGCGGAGCTTTGATCGTCCTTCGAGTAAAGTGCGGTCGATCGTCGGGTTCTTGCCGTGGCACCATTCGATCAGCGCTTTCCTCATTGTCGTCGTCACCTTGACTATTCATACTAGTAGTAGTAGTAGTAGTATTGTTGTTGTCGTCGTCGTCGTCATCGTCACTGGACGAATCTGGCAAAAAGCGACTGGCGGCGCTCAAGACGCGGTGTCGCACATAGTCGGAAAATGTGTGCGCTTGGAGTTCGTCCAACGTGGGCTCGTGCACTCGACAAGCGGGTTGACCGCCGAGGCCGCGAATGCGGGGTGGCAGTGGTGATGCCGTAGTGACAGTATCCGCAGTGACAGCTTTTGTTTCGTTCGTAGTAACAGCAGTACAGGATTTGCTCTGCTGCAGTACCATGACTGCAGTGTCGTCCATCGTTACAGCGCAAGCCAATGGTGGTGTTGGTGGTGGTGGTGTTGGTATAGTAGCACTGGAAGACAGCGACTCGGGTGGCCGAGACTCTTGCGCTACTAAAGCTGGAGCTACAGGTAAAGTAGTATCTACTGCAGCTGTAGTAGCATCTCCTGTAGCTCCCAGAAGGCTCGCTCCTTGTTGGCTACCCTCTGGCAGTGCAAGCACTACGGTGGATGGAAATGACGATGCTGTCGTTGTCGCTGTCGTTGCCGATGTCGTTGCCCCTGTCGTTGCCCCTGTCGTTGCCGCTGTCGTTGCCGCTGTCGTTGCCTTTGTCGCTGTCGCTGTCGTTACCACGCCGTCGTTCTCATCGGGAGGAGCACTTCTTCCTTCGGGTAGAGGCGCCATGGTCTGGATAGGTATAGAAGGGTAGTAGGGTGTATATGGACGTATATATTATGCAGTGTACTCGTACGTAGGAAAGAATGAAATACCCAAACAAGAACGGCAAACGGCATACAGTATAGTACCGGTAAATCCTTATCCCCGCCACTGCCATTGCCGTTCGCCGTTGGTCGTTCGCTCGTTCCACGTGATTACGTGATAGATTCATACATTCATTGATGTCTGATTGATTGATTCACCGTTTTGACCGTTGAGCTGTTTTGCACTTACTGGCAGACGGACAGACAGGCCCAGGCCCAGCAGACTGTCTCGGTTCGGACCATTGACTACCGTACTTACTTCTGACTGTACTTTTGGCGGGAAACCTGAGTCGTTTTGAGAGAGAGGCAATGGGGAGAGGCACAAACCAGACACAATTGTGCTTCTTCAGCATATCGAGCACTCCACTCTGCATTACCATTCCAATGGACCCTCTCCTGATGACCACCAACGCAGCTACAGCTAGCACTACTAGCAATAACAGCAGCGCTCGCCGCATTCGCGATGAAAAGAAAGAGGAGGGAGATTCCGTCACGGAATACATAACCGTCACGGATGAATCTTTGAATACCCGTGGTCTGAACAACAACAACAACAAGAACGCTCCGTACTGCATGAAGCCACTGCCGGACGGGCAAATCTTTCATCCCGAATTCGTGTTTTGCGGCGAATGCACCGATTGCAACACAAGTACTACTGCCAATACCCCCGACAGTACCGGTACTAGTAATACAACGAATGAAGTGGAAATGATGCAAACAGCAAACACCACGGTCATTCAGACCAAACTCACGCTCGAACACTCGTGGAAGAACCCAAAACACATTGATATCATTCAATCGCTTCTCCAACCCCTCGACCAAGTCGAACAAGTCCAAGTCGATCTACTGGACAATGCCGTCCACGTGCACCACCACGTATCCGCCGATCAAGCCACATTTGTCCGCGTCCTCGTTTCCGGCGGCTACCCTTGCAAAGTTGGAGCCACGCACGAACTCAACGACGAAATCGCAGGTGACGAACTATTCGGTCAGCAGCAATTCGATAAAACGGATCTGGTCCGCAGCACGTTCTTGGTCCAAGGCATTTGCTGCGCCACGGAAGTACCCATGGTTCGGAAAATACTAAAGCCGCTGCCGGGCGTGGCATCGCTGCAAATTAACATTGCCGCGCGCCGCATCTACGTCCAGCACGATGCCAAGGCACTCGGCGCACCGGAAATTGCCAATCGACTCACCTCGCAAGGATTCACCGCCACGGTCGTCAAGAATGGCGCCGACCTCCGACAAGGCCAAGACGCTGCACTGCACTTTGACGCGGGCGTGGGACGCACAACCTTGCATTGTCAAGGCACGCTGCATCCTCAGGATGTTGTCGCGATTCACCGTAAATTGGCAATTGTGCCGGGCGTAAAGCGCATTGGCGTCAACGTGCCAGAGTCGGTCATTTATGTCGAACACAATGTCACCATTGTGTCGGCGGCAGACTTGCAGCCGCCCTTGCAACCGCAGTACACTACCACTGTAGTCCACGACGCCGTTCAGGATATTGCGGCACGGGCCACGGCGCTTCTGTCGCAACCCCGCAGTAAATACGTCGAGTCGACGCTGCAAGTCTCCAATTTGACCGGCCGTCACACGGAATTGCTGCGCAAGGTCGTGCGGCAAAATTACATTCGCGCGCAAATTCGAGCCATGGTGCCCCACGTGAGCAGTCACACGGTCAAGCTCGAACACGACGCGGCGCTCGTGCAGGCCCACGCCGTTTGCACCGTGCTGCAAAAGTACGGATTGGACGCGACCGTATTGACGGACGGTGCCGTGGAACGCTTGGCACTGCCCTTGCTGGAAGACGATTCCAACGAGGAAGAAATGGCAGCCGCGGCCCTGGCGGAATGGCAAACCAACCAGTTGCGCTCTCATGTTGTCTTGTCGGGAGTCTTTTGGGTGGTGAGCATGCTGTCGGCTCTGGGCGGTGATTTTGAATTCTTGGAGTACTTTGGACTACTTTCGGTATTGTTTGGATTGCCGCCAGTTGCCCTAAAGGCTTGGCGGACGGTTCGACGATACGAGTTTGATGCCAATTGCATGATGGTCACGGCGGCTTTGGGGGCCTTGGCCTTGGGGGAATTCGGTGAAGCCGCGTCGGTTTCCTTTCTCTTTGCCGTTTCCGAATTCTTGGAATCCCGGGCGACCGACAAGGCACGCAAAGCCTTGTCGGCCATTGTCAATCTGCGACCGGATCATGCCAATGTGATTCATCCATCCACCAAGGAGATTGTCGTGGTACCTGCTGATAAGGTTCCCGTTGGCAGCTTGATTTCGGTGCGCACGGGTGACAAAGTTGCCGCTGACGGAGTAGTTGTGGAGGGAACATCTTCGGTGGACGAATCGAGTTTGACGGGTGAATCCGTACCGGTGCGCAAGTCAATTGACGACTCGGTCGTTGGCGGATCGATCAATATCGGAGCGACGCAGCTGGTCGTTCGAACAACATCGAGTGTGGAAGATTCGGCCGTTTCTCGACTCATTCGTTTGGTGGAAGATGCCCAGGCGAACAGATCACAGACTGAAAAGATGGTGGACGGCTTTGCTCGAGCTTACACTCCGGCGGTCGTTCTGCTGGCAGCTCTCATGTGCACCATTCCGTGGCTCTTTGGCAACGAAACTGGTCGATACTGGACACTGAATGGACTCATTGTTATTGTGATTGCTTGCCCGTGCGCGCTAACGATTAGTACCCCAGTGACCTACGCGGCAGGTCTGGCAGCGTGTGCCCAGCGTGGTATTGTTGTAAAGGGCGGTGCGAGTCTGGAAGCCCTTGGTAGTGTGGAGACGGTCATCTTAGATAAGACGGGTACAATTACCGAAGGCAAGTTCAATGTGACTCATTTGGAAGAGATTGGCGAGAAACGAACACGAAAAGAAATGCTCGGTTTGCTGGCTCTTATGGAGGCGCCATCGAGTCATCCTCTATCGGCGACACTAGTCAAGGCGGCCAAGCGGGAAGGAGTTTCTATACCAGTCAACATGGTAATGAAGGAACACACGATTCTGAAGGGTGAAGGGGTCATGGCTACGGTTGATGGACGAAACGTATTTGTTGGGAACCAGAAACTGTTTGAACGTATCGGTATGTACAAGAAGATGCCACAAGCATACCAAGGCTTGTCAGAAGAATGGGAAAGCACGGGCGGTACTATCGGTTTCTTGGGCGTGGAGGGAGAAGGAATCATTGGTGCTTTCAGCATGACCGATATGGTTCGAGAAGAATCGCGGGAGACTATTGAGACGATCCAGATGCGGGGAATCAAGGTGTTGATGCTGACTGGTGATGGCGAAGGCGCAGCCAAGGCCGTCGCAAAACAAGTTGGACTGGACGAAAGCTTTGTGCAGTATCAACTGGTTCCTGAAGATAAGCTCCATTATGTTGCAAGTCTCAAACAGAACGCGCCGAGTGGATCGTTCGGCCTATTTCGTCGGCAACCAACGATTCTATTTTGTGGAGACGGTGTTAATGATGCACCGGCGTTGGCTGTTGCAGACGTTGGTGTCTCGATGGGGGATGGTGCTGCCTTGGCCATGGAAATGAGCGATGTCACGCTCATGGACTCGAACCTTTCTAAACTGGTGTACGTGCTCGAAATGGGCACGCGTGTCATGTTTACCGTCCAAGAGAATATAATCTTGAGCTTGGCTTGCAAGTTCGTCGTGGTTGCTCTTACCTTCGGTGGGTACATGACATTGTTGTACGCTATTGCCTCGGATGTTGGAGTCATGCTGATCGTTACGCTCAACGGTATGAAACTTCTCCCTGGAGACACTGGAGACGCTCTCGAGAAGAAGAAGCGACGACGCGGGGTCACCAAGTACGATCCTCTCCCACTGGCGGGTACTCGCAGCCCCTCGGGTGTTGGCGATTTGACGAATGCCGAGATTGTGTAGAGATTTAAGAGAGAGGAATACAGAGTAACTGTAATGCTATTCTAACATTGTAAATTAGTATCGATAGCTAGAGCTCCGGTTCCTACACGAGAGACTTCCGCTTTGCTCTCGGAATGAAACGACTGGGCGAGAGCGTGCTACGTTCGATTGTGGACTCGTCTGCCAGAGTAAAAGCTCCTTCCTGGCTGCTACGACCCTCCAAATGATCCACAACAGCTTGTGCCAAACAGTCTCCTGTCGCCAAGCCTGTCGTCCATCCAAGCGTTCCGTGTCCCGTGTGTAGAAAGAGACCAGGCATGCTTGGAACTTCGCCAACCAACGGCAGATCATCTGGACTGGCAGGGCGAAAGCATGCCAAGGCTGCCTCTGTACGGACATGAAGTGCATCTGGAAAGACCGATCGAGCGTAGCGAGACAGAACCGTCGGGCCCAGTGAAGGAACGGATGCCGACTTGTCACGGTACCCGACAAACTCTCCAAACCCAGCCAAGCGTGCCATTCGAGTAGATACGGATGTGCAGTACATGGCATCAATCGAAAAGGGCTGATGGAGCAGATTCTCCTGCTCCTTCACTTTCTTGGTGTCGTCTACGGGCGCGAAGAAAGTAAGCGAGAAGCCACGCAAGGGGTACGTCGGGCAATAGTTTCCGACACCCAACAGAGAAGCCAGCAGCGGGGTTGTCACGCCACTCGCCAGAACTAGCAAGTCAAACTCTTGCACCGATCCGTCCGTGGCCTTGACTCTATACTTTTTCTTGCCATTACTACCACCACTGGCCGTAGTGGTGCTATCCACTACCTGCAGTCCATCGACCTTGCCGGATAGGTACTGCACTCCCATGGCGGAACTCTCTTGGATCCAATTGTGAATAAAGGATTCACAGCTCGCGGTATAATCGTTTCCTCGCCGGACCACATGGAGTTTGTTGTCCTTTATTGGAATATTAGCTAGCCGAGGCTCTGCCTCGACCGCTTGCTCCCACTCCAACAAGTCCGCCTCTTCCCCATGCTCGTGTGCTTCCGTTACGGCATTTTGCGCCTTGGCCAAGCTCCGATGAATCGAAAGAAAACCTTGCGAGTGCCCCACGGCAGCCTGCAAGGTTGCATTTGCGTTCACCGATTCTAGGTAAAGGTTGCGATTCGCCTTGGCCAATTGACACATGACGCGACCACGTTCGTCCGCGGCGGCCGGCCCCAACCAGACGGTAGCGTAGAGGAATTGCGTCAGGTAGCGGACAAACGACATTCGCTCGTCGTGGGTCGCGCTCGGTCCAACGCAGCGCAGTAAGTGACAGGCAAAATAGGGTGGGGGCGTGTCGAACATGGTGGCGGCGCTTGTTTCCGTACCATTAGCACCACCAGCACTGCTCACCCACTTTTGGATGGTGGGATGGTTTTGGACCATTCCTTGCAGCGTTGTGCACTGCTGTCGGTACCAGTCCACGGCAGTATCTTGCAAGACTTGTGCGAGGACGGCGGGTCGCGAGAAGACGTGCATGGCGGCACCCGGCACTATGGAATTGGCATTGCGGGCCGTGGCTGCGGTCCACAAAGGCGGCTGGCCCGGTTCGACTGGCTGAACGTCGCCTTCCAAGACGACAATCTCGGTCTTGCCAATGTTGTTGTTGTTGTTGTTGTTGTTGGTCGTCGTCGCGAAAGTAGTCGTAGCGAGTCGCTTGGCCAAGGCGTGTGCGACGGAAACGCCTCCAATTCCACCACCCACGATACCGATGCGAATGGAGGAGGTGGGACTGGCATTCGTCTCTTGTGACGATCCGAGGGATGATGACGTTGGTGTTGTTGCTGTTGGTGTTGTTGTTGTGGAGAAGGGACGCCCAAAGAGTGATTGACTCGAAAAGTGAGGAGGAGGAGGACGATTGGTCGTTACGAGCGGTGGCGATGGAGCGAAGGAAGAAACTCTGGCGGCCTGATCGTTGTAAGTCGGAT
>Ga0307981_1003075_pt1 | contig 12878 bp, 9 predicted proteins | sample OrgLakmetagen987_FD_201849 | JGI IMG/M metagenome (GOLD analysis project Ga0307981, IMG submission 201849) | Saline water microbial communities from Organic Lake, Antarctica - #987 | ecosystem: Environmental > Aquatic > Non-marine Saline and Alkaline > Saline | place: Antarctica: Organic Lake... | reverse complement strand
CGACGTTGGGCAAGCCCCAGGCCGTCAGAGCGTCGCAGCTAGATTTATGCCGGTTGGGAACGTAGCAGTGGGCCAGCTCGTGCCCCTGCTCGAGGAGTGCTTGCGATGTGGCAGCGTCGGGACCGTCAGTCAGTCAAACAGTCAGTTATTCAGTCAGTCAGTCAGTCAGTCAGTCAGTCAGTCAGTCAGTCAGTATTGTCTGTTCGCGGAGAATCATCCGTACAGATCCAAAAAGTACTGTCGAAGAAACAATCCATACCGGTACAGCTGCACGGTATATCCACCATGACTTCCACCTACCGAAGAGTTTCTTCCGGCAACGACGCTGCTGCTGATGCCGCTGAGACGGCCGTTGGTCGCCGCACGAGTAGTAGTCGCAGCAGCAACAGCAACAGCAGCAGCAACTTTTCGCTGGCCGACAAGCTCACCGCGGCCGCGTGGATGACCGTGGCGGTGGCGACGGCACGGTGGACCCACTTTTACTCGGTTGTCCTGTCAGCGACAGCGTCAGCCGTCGCGGCCAATCGACCGCTGCTGCGCGCTGCCGTTTGCTTGCTGGGCGTCAATACCGTGCTGGTGGCCTACCTGACGCTCTACCTGCCCGCAGTCAAGGGATTGACCGATTCCTCCGCTTGGGCCGTTTACTGTCCCCGCGTTATTCCCTGCATGACGCTCACGGGGATTGCCGCGGCTCTTTTGCTGATTCGAGGCCTGTGGCCCGTCTGGGGGTTTCTGGCGCCCGCCATTTTGGGAACCCAAGCCATGGGGTGGTTGTTTGCCGCGCACTTTGTGCCCTGGCCTTTTTCATAAAGTAGTACTGTATCATAGCCGTAGTCTACTGTTAGTAGCGATCGAATGATTCCTTACTTAGCTTTCATTACTTCGATTAGTCTTAGCGCACCCAAAATCGGGGAAGGTACTTCATGACTTGACGATTCAGGGCAACGCCAGCTTGGAACTGCGTCTCGTCGGGTCGCACGGGCAAGACGGTGGCCCTTTTATAGTTTGCCGCTTCCTCTACCGTGTCCGCCAGTAAAGCGTTGGCTGCCTCCAGGCCAGACACAAAGGCGCGCTCTTGACACAGACCCTTGGCGCCGTGTTCGCGATCTCCCATGCGCACCCAGTCTCCAGCGCATTTCAAACTCGACAGGACATTGACTCCAGCACCTTGCAGCGGTGGTCGTTTCGTGTACGACCCTGGTGAAAACCAACTAACGGCTCCTGGATACTTTCCGACCCAAGAGTCCACCACCATGGTATCTGCAAAGGCCGGTACGGCAGAAGGCAACAAGTCCTCCATGAGAATGCGAACTAGCTCTTCGTCCGGTAGAGTCATGAGAGCACCAGCGTTATAAAAATCACAAGCAACCACAGAGCCTTGTACTTCGTCGTCACCCCACAAGTCTTCAACAGCACTGGCTTGCAACTGATCCAACATGAAAAATGTTCCGCCCGCTCCGCGAAGTTCTTCAAAGCGCGCAAACACATTGGCCGGTGTTCTCGTTGCCACAGTCTTGTCCAACCACAGGCGCGTCGAAATCACGTCAATGCCGTTTAATGACGCTGCTTGGGAAAACTCTGGAAAAATGGCCAAATCGGGAGACGCCGCCACGACGGATTGCATACCCCGGCACGTGAGTGCCAAGACGACTCCGTCCACATTGTCAATCGTTGTCGTTTTGCCATTGCGATCCGAGTATTCGACCGACCCAACGCTGTATTTAGAATTGCCGACACCCGACTGCAGTGAAATGCGACCCACACGACAAGCACCCAAGACGGTCAAATCATGCTCTTGCTGCAGTTTGTTGGCCAAGGGAGCCACCAACGAGTCACTGACGGTACCGTTGCGGATCCATCGCACGTCAAAACTGTCTTGATGCGCGAGCGCGTAATAATACAGCAGCTCCATGACCACCAACGCGGAAAGCTCTTCAGGTGGCTTGAACAGGCCCACCAATAATGTTGGCGTGATGAAATCGCGCACCATGCGATCCGACAAGCCAAACTTGATGAACAAATCGTGCGCCGTCATGCGATCGTACTGCTCTTGAACGTTCTCATCCGCGCCCAAGCAGTCAATAGTGGCCACCAAGAGACCCACCATGGAGGCACGGTCCGCCAAGGGAATGCGTTCAAAGAGTGGAAAGGTCGCAATTATTTGACCCAAGGGAGATGGTAACTGGGGAATCGTTACACCCGACAAGGAAGACAAAAATGGAATACTGCTCAGGTCGGGAAGCTGCGTATTAGAAAAGACGGGAGCCGTTGCTTCGAGACCGTCTGGCGAATAGAACGACGAGTTGGTAAAGTCGGTAAAGACTTTGTTTTCATCCAGGCCAAGTTCGGCACAAAGTTTGTTGATATTGGGATAATCCTTCCAAAATCCTCGTGTCCCTGCTTCGACGGGCTTGCCCGTCTTGGAAAGGTACGGCGTGTTACCAGTCGGATCCGGCAGGGCGTCAATGATGGTAATGTCAGCATCCACTCCACTTTCACACAGTGCCTTGGCTGCGCCCCATCCTCCCCAGCCAGCTCCAACCACCACATACTTCTTTCGCTCGGTTGTCTTGCTGTACTCCTCTACTTGTCGCCGAGCCCATTCGAGGGCAGCCGACTCCTCGTTGACTGTTTCGTCGTTATCCTCGTTGGCGCTGTCGGTTACTTCTGGCTCCTCATACGACTCTTCCACATCATAGGGCGCCTCCACATCCGAAGGTGGCTCCGAAAGTTCTTCGCTTTTGGAACTCTGGAATCGGGGAGCGGTGCGAAAGACGGTGCCGTAGTTGGTGGTGGCAATATCCCTACTACTACTATACAACCTTGTTACGCCAAAGGCTGTTGCCTTGGATGCAATAGCGAGAAATAGAACGACCGTAAGTCTCATGTTGGAGGTTGTAAGCGTACTTATTTAGAGAGTGTGTGTATACTGTGTACCGGATACACCTTCTACTTCTCTGACTACCCACGCGATGACTGTCCGAAACAAACCTGGCAACTGGCATCGCCTGGCGCATCCACACACCGTGCCAACAAAGCGCCATCGCGTCATCGCGATCGATCCCTGAAGAAACGTTTCACCATTCGTCACGTGTTTGTCCCTCTGATTACTGTTTCACTATAGGTTAGAGATATTTCTGATTTCTGCTATACGCTTAAAGTACTCGGAAAAGCTTGAACGGATAATACGCTTAAATATACTTACAAAACCACGTAAGAAGGACACGCTCCGCTTCATCCAACCACCTTTTGTCCTTGTCCGCAGAAGGGACAACCCGATCCAGTTTCAGCATTCAACTCTCACAAGCCTTCCGAGTTACGGCAGCGCCATTGCAGTGCTTCTTTGTTATAGAATAGACAAGGCCCCCCATTAGAAATTATGGCGGCTAGTGCGCCAGCACCAAATGTTCAGCGATGGGCTAGCGATGATCAAAGGTAGGTTGATTTAGCCAAGCAGTTTGTATCGTCTTGTCGGTTTCGTTGTTTGTTTGCTGCGGTTGGCTTTGGGAGGCCGTTTCAACTTTATAAATTGCTGCGTAGGTTTCTACGTGGTTAAAGTACTTTGAAAATTCCCGCGGAGCCAAGCGAGGCTGTACGAGCCTGTATCAGGCGATCCTTCGTACTATTTTTGGATACCAAGTATCCAAGGTGACACCAAAGTATGTGTAAAGGTCACCATGTGTGTAACATCGATTATTGGAATCTTCATCGTGTGCTTCGGCGATTCTCTCGCGAAAAGCGCAACTTTTTCGACGACGAGCGGCCTCCTATGTACCCGTATTGTCTCTATACGTCGACTTGGATAGGATAAGTCAGCCTCGCGTGTTTGCATTCCTCATCTCATCATGGCTGTCGGGAGTATTGTGACACGTGTTCCTAAATGAAATTTTCACGAGCCATATTTATTTCGCACGAGCACATCTTTGCGACATTAAAATGTGGTTACATACGAGCCTTGCAATTCTTTTTCGTCCTCTTTGCTGTTCTCTCCAAGCAAGACCGTTGGTTCATCAAGAACAACATCGTATCCTACTGTTACAGCCTTGGCTAACATCACGATTGCTTCCTTTTCTCTTGCACGCAGTTCCAAGCAGAGCTCCAACAACACCAACAAGTTACTAGAGATTGGCATGTCTGGAATGAGTTTGGTGTCTGGTTATCCTGGCGCCCCACCGCAACGAAAGGAGACTGGTTCGACATTTTCTTCTTCGCCCGATGATCGTGAGGATAACTCTTCGCACCAGATGGCGTCCACTGATTATTTAAAGGGTTCCGCTCCTGCTTCTCCCAGTAGCGACAAACATGCTGTATCTAGAGGGGTCTCCCGTCCTCCTGGTATGACTGGTCCTCTCCCTTCACCGATTGGCAAACCTGGCCACTCAAACAACAACTCGGCGACTTCACCGCTCCTGACTCTGACACCCAACTCGTCTGCGGACGGTCACTCGACCTCGGATTGGGGAAGGCAATCGTCTCCGTTTCATGGTAGCGATGGTCCCACAATGCCGAATTTGCAAGCACCAGGAGGAGGAAGAGGAGATAATTTTGGCAGTTTTGCCATAAACGATGGCGATAACGATGGTCTATTGGGACTCCAGGCTCTTCGTGACAGGGCCCAATCTTCACCTGGACCCGTGGTGGAAGGATTTCCCACCAGTTCTCCAGCTGGCTTACGTGGTCACTTTACCGCCCACCACCTTGCTGGTCAGCAGCAAGAGCAAGATCGCTCACGCCCTAGGGAACGCCCACCACGATCGCAACCTGCTAATGGAGAAAACTCAAGTGTTGGCGGCATAAGTTTGCCGTTCTCGTCGACTTCTTCAGTTCGTAGCACCGATCTGAACACGAGTATGGATTCGAATGACTCTCGTTACGATTTTGGCGCTTTTGCGCGTCCCGAATTGCGCCTTACAGCATCCAACTTTGACCCATCCCGCCGCCGGGCGACAAGTACGGATGTCCCCCAGAATTTGCAGAATCCGTACACGTTGCAGCTGCAACAGCAGCAGCAGCAGCAGCAGGCGAGCTACATGGACCCATCTTCGTTCTCGCAAAAGTTTGGTTCCCTGCCATCTTTGGGCTCGCACATTAAACAGCAGCGAGTACCAGTGAATCCACCCGAGTCCTTTGCGGATCTTCACCGACCTCGTCATGTGCGCTCTGTGTCGCAACCAATGCTTCCGCACCAGCAGCAAGGACAAGTTTACACACCACCAGGTGTGCCGGTCGATGCACGGTACATGCCTGCCCCTGCTTCGCCATACGGTAGCAGCTACCATCCCATGGGTGCACCTCGAGGCACAAACATGTCGCATCCATCGTTGTCTACATCTTATGATAGTGCCCAGTACGTTCAGAAGATGAGCATGCCAAACATGCAAGGTTACGGGCATCAGCAGTATCCCAATCTCCAGCGTCGTGACGCTCTTGACTTTCCGCTCGGCCCCAATTCGCAGTCATCCGGTGGGCCAATGAATGTTGGCGCTGAGGAATATAGAGGCTACGGTGCCCCGCCAAGCATGATTTCTCCCGGTCAAAGTCCAATGCAAGTCCATTACGGAGGTCATAGTCGACAGGCAAGTGATGGAAGTGCCATGGTGTCCACATCATCACACATGTCCCACAACGGGGGGATGCTGCGTGCGCAGGGTGGACACTTTCACGGGCGCCAGGGTGGAGACGACGACTTGGGACATCCTCTGGCCGGTGAACATATTGAAGTTCCGGACGAGCTGGCCTTGTCGGGTAGTTACGGAGGCAATCACGGTCCGTCTCACCCTTTGATGCGCGGCTCTGGACATGCGCACTCGATGTCGCTGGGGGAGATGCCCGGCCAGTACCACGATGGTTCCCACCGCATGGCTCCACCGCCGCCGGCAGCACCGAAATTCGTCTACGCCATTAAATTCAAGCGCACGCAGCGGAATTTTGTGTTGGGCCCGCGCATTAGCCGTGACTTGAAGATTGGAACTTACGTCAAGGTCGAAGCCGACCGCGGTGAAGACTTGGGAATTGTCGTCGGCAAAGCTCCGGCCGACAAGTTTAGCTTTCCAGGGCGATCCACCTTCTCCGCAGGTATGGGCCCCCCTGGCGGACTCGGTGGCGGCGGTATTGTGGATTTGAAGCGCGTCGTCCGTCTTGCAACTCATGACGAAGTTTCGTTACTTACCTTGAAGCGCGAAGAAGAAGACGAGCTCCTTAAGATTTGTCGCGCCAAGGTTGGCCAGCGTGGACTTCCAATGCACGTGGTTGATGCGGAGTATCAGTTCGACCGTCACAAGTTGACCTTTTTCTTTGAAGCCGAAGGCCGTGTCGACTTTCGCGAGCTCGTCCGCGACTTGTTCAGCATGTACAAGACACGAATCTGGATGCAGCAGCTCGACAAGAACACTTCCGGCAGTAATCAGGCCATTATGGCACCCCAAACAGCCAACATGCAGATGGACTTTGGCGTTCCTATTATTGCTCCGTCATCCGAATTTGCCGACTCCGTTGTGTTGGGCGGCATGTCTGGCGTTGACCGCTAGACCGCACATTGAAAACCATTCGTCAAGAATAGAGAAGAATTTACAGTTACAGGAAACATCAGTGGACGTTTCCAAAATCGCATGTGCAAACTTACACTCACTACATTAAACATCATCACGGGGATCCCTTTTTGATTGAAACCGAGAGCTCACCAACTGATACAGACGTCACCGGGTATCAGTATTGGTTCTCGCTTCGGCCACTTCATATTATTATTTGTTACTTTCACCCTCACCAGCAGCAAGCTAGCGGTGTGCCCCGCATACAAAGCTACATTTTCACTTTTGAATAGCGCGTCCATCCGGCTAGCAACCAGTAAATACATAAAAAAGAGTCTAGAAAAATAAATCCACTATCGTTTGTCTCTCTCTTATTAGCCAGACTAGCTAGGTCTGGTATGGCTACTACTAGGAACGTTGAGCTTCTTTCTCGACAACTAACAACTAGTAAACGTCAAGGCTCGAGGACTCGACTCTCCTAGCTAGTTTTCTGACGCCTCCCGACGACGGGCAGAGCGCCCGGGCGCGTTTCGATTCGATTCATTCGAGCCGCTCGCTCCACCATGAAGATTACATTGACAGTTGACAGCCAGCGACTCCATCAAACCTGCTCCCTCAATAACCGCTTGACCCCTTCTTCTACCTCACAGGAAGACATACTATACCTATCGTATTAAATTTATAGTACTGACTAGTCTATATACAAGAAGAAACATGGCAACTCGAATCTTGCCGCTCGAACTGATTGACAAGGCAATTGGATCGCAAATATGGATATTGATGCGGGGAACCAAAGAGATTGTGGGGACGTTGCGAGGCTTTGATGACTATGTAAGAACATGATAGGCTACAGTTTCTCCTAGGAGTGTTTTACATGCGAGTCATTCCGTCGGCTAACCGTTCTTTCTCTCTGTATCTTTGTTGAACAGGTCAATCTCGTTCTGGATGATGCTGTGGAATATTCCCCCGATCCACGAGACAAGAGCAAGGTCATCAAGACGGAACTCAACAGTGAAGTTCTTTTGAATGGAAACCAGATTGCTGTCCTTGTACCGGGAGGATCGGGTCCTCCCGCAGACTCTCTTGCGGCCATGTAGTCTAGTAGCTCGCGTAACCTTATAAATATGAAATGCGACAGTCTTTGAAAGTTTCTCTCTAAATTTCTATGTAGACTATCTCTTGCGTACGATTAGCAATCTAGAGAAGTGGATAATTATTAGTTCGTACGAGAGAATAGCTGCTTCATGATGTTATTGTCAACTTGGCGACCGTTGCTGGTGTTGGCGGCCCTCCCACGGCAATGTCCGTCCGAGCACAGGCCACAATGTACTCCTTGGGGTGCCACGCGATTTCTTCCGCGCCGCCCGATCGTGGGCGATGTCCCATACTCACGGACCCGACCGACAATCCCGTCTTGACGTCGGCAATTTCGATTCCGTCTTCTTCCGTACCGATTGCGAGCAACTGGCTGTCGTGCGAAAATACGGTGGAGCGAATAAACTTGAGCCTCTTGGTGAAAGTCTTTTCACAACACATGGTCGTTGTATCAAAAAGACCCACAATGGCGTCGGATCCCCCCGTCACCAAGTGTTTACCATTGGGTGAAAACTGCATGCTGTATATCGGACCTGTGTGTGCGGGATACGAGGCAGCCTGTTCCACAGCTGCTGCTGCATTCTTGTCGTTTTCCTTCCAAGGCCAAATTCGAAGCTCGGCCACGCCCTGCCCTCGTTTGCTGCACCCAGCAACCAAATGTTGGCCCGATGGCGAGAATATGCAAGTTTCGGCAATATATGGCGACAACTTGTAGGTGCAGAGTGCACTGTTGTTGTTGTTGGATCTTTGGGTTGTCGTTGTGGCGTTGGCGGCGGGAGACAATTTTCGAGTATCGTAGATATAGACGGTCCCATTGCGTTCCGTGACGGCCAATATATGGCTACTAACTGCAGGAGACCATTCCACAGCAAGAGCTGCTTGTCCATGTTGCACGTTGATCTGCCCAACAGCACGTTGGGTGGCTCCACGGACATCCCACAGTCGCACGCTAGTGTCGGCCGCTGCCGTGCACAACATATTTGCTTCGCGGGGATGAAAGCGGACTTTCAGGACATGTCTGGTGTGTCCTGTAATGGTAAGTATCTCGCGAGCTGATGCTGTAGTCGAAGTACTGCTGGGAGCGTTGAGACTGCTCAAGTCCAAGAGACGAGCCATGCGATCCGATGAGGCCAAGGCTAGACAAGAGCCAGTGCTGTTCCAGGAGACACTGTGCGAGCTGGTCTCTTGAGGTCCGCATTCCACGAGATTCACGTTCCCCAGCTTCTTAGTGGACGTCATGCTTCGCCCAATGGCCATGATGGTGTGCTAGAGCTGCTACTCTGTAGTACCGTAATAGCTAGTAGAGAAAGTAGTGCGCTGAACGAAAATGTCATGGTCAAGATGGATCGCATCGAAGAGATAGAGGGGCCTCGTCACGAGTGCTTTCTTCAGTTTTGGCGCGAAAGTACCAAACGGAACTCAGAACCCAAAAGCCAAAGACTCGTACTGCACGCAACACCATCGAAAATCCCACCAAACTCGTTCCAACCACCATCTCGATCGATCGCTTGAAAGGCTGTTACTGTTGTTGATTGCGTTGTAGAGAAAGACAGATAAGCCAAGCTTGTCACCCGCTAATAGCTCAACAGCTTCCAAACACATATTATAGAATGGCGGACGCAAAGACCCTTTTCATTCTGCACGAAAACGCGGCTGGGTACGCTCTCTTTGAAGTTGTTGCTTTTGAAGAAATCGGAAGTCTCCTCGAAGATGCCAAGGATACCGTCACGGACCTTGCACGCTTCGGAAGAGCCATCAAGCTCAAGGGCTTTCAGCCTTTCGAAAGTGCTGCTGAAGCATTGGAGAACGCCAACGCTATCAGTGAACACGCCATGACTGGAACGCTCCACAACTTTCTCGAAATGAACCTTCCCAAGTCGAAGAAATCCTCCAAAACGGCTAGTTTTGCTCTCGGCGTGGTGGACCCGGCACTGGCAACCGCAATTTCGGATGGTCTCGGTACTCCCTGTCGATCGGACGACACAGTCCGCGAGATCCTGCGTGGATGCCGCGTGCACTTGGATACCTTCATCAAGGGCCTCGCTGGAGGAGCCTCGGAAAAGGCGCAGCTTGGTTTGGGACATTCCTACTCGCGAAGTAAGATCAAGTTCAACCCTGCTCGTTCCGATAACATGGTGATTCAGTCGATTGCCTTGTTGGATCAGTTGGATAAGGATGTCAATACCTTTGCCATGCGAGTGCGAGAATGGTACAGCTGGCACTTTCCCGAACTCAAGGATATTGTGAAGGACAATATCATGTTTGCCCGAACAGCATCCTTTATTCAGGACAAGAACACGCTGTTTTCAAGCAGTACCGGGGAAGGAACGTCCGAATCCGCCGTGAACGACAAGCTTGCTGGTTTGACAGAGATTACCGGTGACGAAGAAACGGCAAAGGCTGTAGTGGCTGCCGCGCGTACGAGCATGGGAATGGATTGCTCTCCTGTGGACATGCTTAACATTGTCAACTTTACGCAGCGCATGGTCAGCCTCGCCGAGTTCCGCAAACAGCTTTCGCTGTACTTGTCGGACAAAATGGCCGTGGTGGCACCGAATCTGTCGGCGTTGATTGGAGACTCGGTGGCGGCTCGATTGATTAGCAAGGTACGTTCGAATCAGCGTCTTCATGTTGGCAGTTCGCTTGCTGCTCCATACCGCAACATTTGCTCACCCCTTTTTACTCTGTTCTTTTTCACAGGCTGGTTCTCTTACCAACTTGGCCAAGGCCCCGGCGAGTACCGTACAGATTCTTGGTGCCGAAAAGGCACTCTTTCGTGCCCTCAAGACTAAGGGCAACACCCCGAAGTACGGCTTGATTTACCACAGTACCTTTATTGGCCGCGCCGACGCCAAGAACAAGGGCCGTATTTCTCGTTACTTGGCCAACAAGTGCTCGATTGCGACACGTATTGACTCGTTTTCTGACGACCCGAGTCGTTTGTACGGAGAGAAGCTTCGCGACCAGGTGGAAGAAAGATTAAAGTTTTACGAAACTGGGCAAGCGCCCCGTCGAAACATTGATGTCATGGAAGAGGTCAGCAAGGAGCTCAGAGCCGCCAAGGGCGACTTGAGCGACGAAGAAATGGATGATGTTGACGACAAGAAGAAGGCCAAGAAGGAAAAGAAGGAGAAGAAGCGAAAGGCCGAATCTGACGACGAGGAAGACGAAGAGGAGTCTCCAAAGAAAAAGGCAAAGAAGGACAAGAAAAAGAAGGACAAGAAGAAAAGAAAATCCAAGGAGTAAACTGCTGTACCTTGCTCGTGGCTAGCTGCAATGCCAGGGAAGAAATGTCTCGTCAATTCATTCAATAAAGTCTGCAGCACACCGTAATAATACTACTGTACTGTTCACCAGACCTTCATCGTACTCAGTAGAGCCTTATCGTTAATCTAGCTACTACTGTCGGAGTCTTCCCTCGCAGGGATAGTTGGTTCAAGTATAGTATATCGTTTTACTTTAGGGATATGGAAATGATGCAAGTGTCTAGACTATAATTCACAGCATCTTTTTCATAAAAAGCCTTTCTCATTGTTCCGCTCTTCGAACCGACGCAAAAGCAAAAGAAGACCAATCCTCGTGGGCCTTTTCACCATCGGTAACCCGTATTGCCTCAGACTCGCCAGTAGTATTGGAGAGTACCTGAGGATGCGGGGGAGGCTCACCTTCCTTTCTCGAATAGGCGGCATTCGAGCGAGGCAAGCGATTCATAATCTCCCGAAAAGCGATCCGGGCAGGATCATACGTGACAGCCGTCCCCGAACTCGCACCCGAAAGAGCACTGCTGTCTCCATCTTGGGCCCAGCTATCCACAGCTTCCGAGTCTGTCTCGAAACAAACGTCTTCGTCCGCAATCTTATCAAGAATACTAGACGCCATTGAGTCAACAATAGCATAACGCAAAACAGGCTCTTTTTCCTCGTCGTCATCGTCCTTGACAAAGTCGATTTCCGGATCAGGACTGTATTCCTCTTCTTCATCCTCGCTGTCGCTTTCCCTTTGCAGGTGGACTCTGCGGGGAATGAAATCACGACGTCCATCACGCGAACGGCGCTTGCTTGTAGGCGGAATCGTAGTATCCGTCGAAACGTCCGTATCGGTAGCCACCGGTGCTTCGTCCCCCGACGAAAGATCATAAGACCACCCACCTTCAAAACTCTCCCACGGCTGCTGGCTATTCTTTGCCGCCAGGTCGGAAAAGGAGTCGTCTGTCGTGGTAGAATCATCATCGTCTTCCGCTAAAGGATCAAAGTCATTCATAATATAACAATTCAAAAAGTCTTCGTCAATCTTCAAGGCCAGGGCTTGCATTTGATGCTGAATCCATAGCAAGTCCTTGAAACTCTTTTGGCGTGGCACCGACACCGCTTGAACGCGATACTCGGGATGCTTGGGCAATGCGGAGGAAAGGAAAATAACCAAGCGATTGCCCATGACATAGGTTGCCTCCGTGTCGGGGCTTTCACTCATTTGGCGAAACTGAACGAGAATCTGTTGAATAAAAGAAAAAAGTGGAAGACGTGAGCCAAGAACCCAAGTAAAGCTAGTGCATTACTCTCGGGTAAATGCACATCATACACGGGATGCATCCTCAGTCTCTCTCTCTCTCTTACAAACAAACTTACTCGATCGGCCAGCAGAAAGTAACGCTGAATGCGGCAATTCTTGTTCAAGTGAAAGGACGTTCCTCCCGCTAGCTCATCCTTTTCGACAAGCTCCCTTCGCCGGGCCTCTCCAAAGCGTCGCCATTCATCGCTCGGTGGTGCTACGGAAGAAGAAGATAACGACTGCTCCATTGTCGATTTGGGTTTGGTCGTTCGACTATTGCTATTGCTATCGCTATCGCTATCGCTACTACTGATGTTGGATCTCGTCCCCCAGCGCTCTTTCATGGCCCAAGTTCCCACGAAATCAATCCCACGTACTGTCGAATGTTCTTCTCCACGACACCCTTGCCACAAAGACAGCACCAACGCACCGTGGGGTGGGGGTGCAAATGAGCCTCGCATCGCCTCACACGATGCGATGGTCGCGGTCTTTTTCCGGCTAATTGCGGCGGGAAAGTCGTCGAATTATTCATACGTTCCTTCAGCCATGAAGGTGGGCATTTGGGCATCTGAGTCCTTTTTCCGATTGTGACACGTCTCCGAAGTATCCGCCACGAGGCGGCCCCTCTTTTCTGTGCAATTTTTCATTTTTCGTTTCTTCATTAGATACGGTAAGGTTCAGGTTTCAAGCGAGACAGACCGACGACTG
>Ga0307981_1003074_pt1 | contig 12881 bp, 6 predicted proteins | sample OrgLakmetagen987_FD_201849 | JGI IMG/M metagenome (GOLD analysis project Ga0307981, IMG submission 201849) | Saline water microbial communities from Organic Lake, Antarctica - #987 | ecosystem: Environmental > Aquatic > Non-marine Saline and Alkaline > Saline | place: Antarctica: Organic Lake... | reverse complement strand
CTGCTGCCTTTTGATCTTCATTTAGGTCAGAAAATTCGTTTGAAAGATGACTCGCACCAGCCGAGGCAAATATGCCTTCAAGCGAAGTTGATTCAAACTTTGGCGCATCGAGATGTATAATAGACCGCCGTAATAATGGCGCAATTGACTGTCTTCTTTGCATAGTATTAGTCATGGTTTCCTGAGTTGCACCGCCTTTTGTTGAGAAAGATGCAACCTCAGAAGTGAAAAGATTCATCAAATTCTGGCGTAGGGTAGATGTGCCGGACATGAAGTCCTCCTTATCGAGGCGAAACATTTGTGGTGTGCCTTTGGAAGTCTTTGACTTGCCAAATCTTGAAAGACGGAGAAAATCAGCATGGTTTACTTGGACGTAGATACTGTACTGATCGATGCTCTTCACAGACGCACGCGCTATTCCAAATTTGTGCTTCTTAGTCGCGGAATCATCCTCCCCTACTGAACGAAGAGATACGCCGTCAGTACTAAGAACAACCCTGTTTCCTACCTCAAACTTGGAGGAATTCAAAGGCATCGTGTTCACATCGGAAGCAAATTTAATGCACTTGATAATGAACTCTAACGCCTGAGGCATTATCGATTGTGCATCGTCATGAAGAGTGCCCTCATCAAAAATAAGAGACGAAATGCTTGTACCTGTTGACTTCTCTAAATCAAACGATGATTTTAGCCATGATTTTGTGATCTCCTTATTAGACACTGATGCCTCAAGATCAATCAATCTGTCCCAGTTTTTCAGATACAAAATTTCAATATTATCAAGACGACCTGTAAAATGCTGCAATAACGAGGTGTGCGTTTTACTGCTGCCATACGTCGTAGTGGTCTCTCTATTTTCAACCGCGGCATTTAGCATACACTCGCGATTGGAGTAGCATCGTTCACATGTGCGTGATGGAGGCAGAAGATCTGGTAGCGCAGCTGCAGTTGCCGGTAGAATAGTAATGCTGTCGTGTAATTAAGATGTAATAAAGGTGAGCCAAAATGGGCTTGCGTATAGCAACGATTCACTTGACTAATACTCACCGTTCATTCTCTCTTTCATCTCCTTCTGTGTCATCGTACTCGATCACAATACCTCTTGGTGCTGCCGCTCTTTTTAATTCTGCAGCGACAACATTTCTTTGACTAAGCAAACTTTTCAGTTCGCTAACATCAGGTGATATGTGAACAGCGTTTAAACCTGCTTGATTCAAATACAACAACATTCCACCCTTCCCAGCACGATCAAATTCTTCTCCTTGTGTATAGTTATTTTCAATTTGCGAACCGTAACGCGTCCTAAGAGCAATAGTATATAAAACTAATTGCGCCATATGAGCATGTTGCGGGGTCTGATTGTGTCCTGTTTTGAGTTCAATTCCCATCAAGGACCTAATAGGGGTGATTGTTTTCATGTAATCTAGTATCCCATGTGCTGGACGAGACGAGACCTCAACTGTTACGTCTATATATCCCTTTAGTCCTAGCTCAGTGGATACTGCAAATTCTTCAGTAGCATGTACCCTTTCGGCACAGATATCAACACTGGGCGAGTGTCCAACACCACCCATGTTACCACGGCAATTATCTCCTGTGAAATTTGTGTATGTCTTGACAAATTGCTGTATATTTGGAAGCATTCTGAGAACTTCTGATGTAATCTCCTTTTCATTCAATAATCCTGCTCCGACCAGCTGTTCTCCATGCTCTCGAACGATACGAGTTGATTCAATTTGAGCAAACATTTTGGTAAAATTATTGTGCAACAAGCATGTTTCCAACAAAGAATGCCTCATCGTTCCAACGAGAGCACTCCTTGATGTGAGACCACTAGACCCATATCTTGTTTTGAGAATTGCTCTCCTCAGACAATCTACGGTCTCACTAATAGTTGTTGGTGTGACGAGTTGGTCAGGATGTAGGATCATGATAAGGTCGTCTCCTTTTTCAGCTGTCTGTAGAGTGAGTGGAAGAGCCGAAGGCTCTGTATTATGTCTTCCACTCAGCGAGCATAGGTGCATCACATCCCCAACCTCGCATCGTGTGTGATACCATTCACCGCATAAATTGATATCCCCAACAGCTTTGACATTCTTAGATGAAAGGTTGATACTGTCTTTCCACAAAGCAACGGATAGGGCTTTCGTATACGAGTTGATATCATCGACAACATCACAAATTCTGTATCGAGTACATGACACGAACTCGACTCCTTTTGCTTCAATTTTCTGTGTATTGTGTCGTTGCGCCACAAGTTGGTCAATCTCATCAAAGTTCATTGGAAAATCAGCAAAATCATCTTCAATTACATCGCCAACCATTCCTGACGGGCGAGCAGTGACTATGGACTCTATTTGAGTTCCAGTAACATCAATTGTATTGTCTTTTCGCCTGTGCAAGACATCAACAGCCTTGTTGGAAATTGGCAGCGTTGGTGTGCGTGCAAGAGCATTCTCACCCCGGCTTCCTTGCGATTGCGAAAGAGAGGTTTGCGTTTGTGTCTGCCTTTGATGCACCGCTGCATCTACTGCTGCGAATACGTCATCATCAAAGTCGATGTCGTCAAAGTCAAATTGGTCATTCATGGGTTTTGCCTCTGGAAAAACCTGATTATTCCTCTCTATAGGTTCGACGTTCTTTGCTTTTACCACGAGCGGGGGGTGTGCGCTTTGATTTGCCCTCATTTTCTTCTCTTGAGCTAGTTTGGATCTTTCATCTATGTTTTCCCCAATATTAAACTTGTCATTGTTCCCATTCGAGGTCTCCTTCAATTCCAAGAGGAGATCGTCAAATGACGAAACGTTCGGAGAAGAGATTGCCTGCTTGGTTTTCGACCCATGTCCAATTTGGCTCTTTTCCTTTAAAGCGTCCTTCTTGGAATTATCAGACGATCTAAAGAGGCGTTTACCAGCACGTTCCATCATTTCCCTCCTCTTTCTACGTTGCCTTGTTCCAGCCATCTGAGATGCGTTTGTCCCTACCCTTTGTCGATTATTCGGCAGACCATCGAGACCTGCAAGCGTTGCATTGAATTCATTTGTTTTTAGTCTTTTTTGAACATTACCAACTATAGGAGTCTGCACATCACTTCCGGCATCGCTATCTTTTATCCGAGCATTTTCAGCAACGCTATTGGAATTTGTGCCATGGGTAGCTTTTGCCTTTCCATCATTGTTATGCTCCATCACGGAAAAAATATAATCCACCTCATCTTCCACACTCTTCTCCTTTTTCTCTGAAGATTTCAGGGGCTGCGTACCGAGATGAGGACTAATACTTGATGTTGTACTCCCACTATCAGGCACCTTTGACGTGGCATCAGTACTCTTCGACGACCGATTAGAGCGTGGCGTAGGACTTCGAAAAAGAGAATTCAAGTTCATGGATTTGCCTGGAGTCTCTGCATCATTATCATCAGCCCATTCTATTGAACATCCTTGTGTCAATGAATCGTCCATTCTAGTTTGGAACCCTTTTGCTATTGTGCGATTTTAGGCGTTGGTTCAATCTCAATCTAATCTCTGATGTCCTTTGTTTGTTGTAATTGTTGCGGCTGTGTCGTGTTTACGCCTCATTCCTCATTCTCCTATCCAAAAGGCCTTTTATAAAGTTTGATTTCGGCGCCATTTTTCAGGAAACGAACATGGAAAACTGGATGCTCGATGTTCGATGTTGTTAAATAAATATTTTTCACTGAACAATAGCTGTTCAAAGTGGCACCTCTTGAATTTTGAATCAAAGGAAGCACACAGAGAAACATGAGTGGTGCATTAATAGTTTACGATCTTGGTATAAATTAAATATTTGTCTTTCTACATTGGTTGCGAATCATCCGTTGTATGTTGGCATGGTTGATGATACAGGTTACAGGTGTTACTAATTAACTGGAACATTTTAATCAAATTCACTACCAACAAGAATAGGAAAAGGAATCCTTCGCGTTGAGTCGATCTGCGTGAAAGTTCACATGATCCTCGATAAAGTTGGCAACAAAAAAGTAGGAATGGTCGAAACCCTCCCTCTTATTCAATGTAAGCTTTTGACCGCTCTTATCTGCAGCCTTTATAATCGCATCGGGTTTCAATTCTTCCAAGAAAGGATCTACTGTCCCTTGATCAATGAGAATATCATCGAAAGGGGCGGGATGATCAACAAGTGCTTCAAGCAGACAGGTAGCGTCATTCATTTTACCCTCCTCAGGGAACATGAAATAATTATCAAATGCCGTCTTACCGAATGAGCACTTTGTTGGATTGCAGATAGGAGCCAATGCACTCACACTCTTCCAAGAGCTATTGCCTTGACGTAAGGCGATGACCAAAGCTCCATGTCCGCCCATATTGTGACCACAGATAGATTTGAGGCCATTCTTGCCAATGTTGAAGCTATTTTCAATAATTGATGGCAGCTCTTTCGTAATATAGTCATACATCTGATAGTGCTCATCATACGGAGAAGCAGTTGCATTGATGTAGAAGCTTGCACCTGTGCCCATGTGGTAGACGTCAGTGTCGGGCACATTAGGTCCTCTTGGAGATGTATCTGGCATTATGATTGCCATGTCCTAAAATTGAAGAAAGCAAGATATACATATTAGACCAAGCGAGGAATTAAAAAGAAGAAACGAAGAACAAGAGACACTAGCTACAGGTAGAAGGGATTGATTACTTACGTGGAGTTCTGCTGCTTGAAATGCTTTCTGCCCCGCTTTCATTGCAAAATTTGTGTCATCACAAGTCATACCACTTAACCAAAACAAGGCAGGGATATTCCTACAACAATTGTTCTCATAGGATGACGGGATGAAGATTCCAAAGGTCATCTTGGACTTGTTATAGATCGATTCGTGCCTTACACGATGGTAACAACCTTTCTCAAAGTTTCCAAAGGATGAATGCTTATCATATCCATTAGGAACCACCCTTACTTTGGAGATGATCTCTAGCTTTTCCATGTTCCTTTGTAGAAGAAGAGCTTACAAAGTTTCAGAGGCTTGGACTAGGAGATGGTTGTCTTGTTCAATTTGCATGTTATTAATTTTATGTATTGAGATTATTATAAACAGAAGCCTATCAAATTTGGAACACACACCACCTCACTTAACGGAAAAAATGACATAATTGACAAAGGATCTTTTAGCTTGGTTTGTGACCAATTTGTCTCATAAATCTATAAAATATATGCTATTGTACTTACACCAATATTGGACTAGAGTTTTTGGTATCTGACTTCCAAATAAAGCACGAATGGGCCAAAAAAGTTTGTGGTAAGATACTTCAGGACACCTTCCGCACACTAGTTTATTTCCGCGGTGATAATGACTTCGACGCCAGTCGGTCAGCTGGAGTAAAGTAAGTGTGTTCGCACATCAATTATGGATGGTGCCAAATTCCCAAGATATCAATCTGCGAAATGACATGTAGCATAGAAAGCTGCATCTGATGTGGGTGCAACTTAAAAGTTCCACTGCAGGTAGATTTTTCGAGGTTCTCACTGCCGACTAAAAGTAGTTGGCTGCAAATAGACGATGCGACAGGAGTCCTTATGATTTATAGCATGTTCGCCAGGGTAACTTGCAGCTTTTAGTATGAAAGATACTGCATTCTTGCTCACTAAAGCCTTAAATAATTCCTGCTTCTTCTTTATGCTTGATGTTGGACCTTGGTTGGACGGTAACTATTCGTCTTTTATGTCATAATTAGATACTATCGTTGGTCATCGTGTGGATGACTTCACTGACAGTAGGCTAAATGACCACGTAGAGTCATAGTACAGACGAATCCCGTTTGCTACAATATCACCATACTGCAGTAGGTTATCCTTATCCATCAAACTAGAGAGGTATTCATTATAATTTCACAATACCCACACTACTTACACCCGATCACACATAAACCTACACCGTTTCTTTTACTAATATTGATTTTATCAAGCTTAATGATGTTACTTCTTATGTCCTACAAACCATCTATCTCGTTGTTCCGGTCGGATTTTACACGTAATATCATAATACTCAGGAACGTCGCATTGCGTGCACTTAACTACACTAGTAGCACCGCTGCTTCTGCGTCAAATAATGAGCCATGGACATTCATAAAAACCAATTGGAAATACAAAGTTATTCAAATGTACAAACTAGATAATGATGAATTTGAAAGTAGTTATGAATCACTTCCAAAGCTCTTACATAGGCTCTATCCTTCTCGTTTTCGGAGTACATCACAAGCTAGAAAAGCATGTCACCTGGGAGAGGTGATTAGATTTAGGACCAATAAGGATCGGCTTATAGAACAATGCGAGGAATATCTAGATGATAATGATTTCACAAGTCTTGGCGAGTTAGGAGGTTTCTATAACATCGTCCTTTGCTCCTCATCATCTACTGTTATGAAAGAAGACATCATAGCCATTCGAAGTCGAGCCAATCATACAGGCAGCATCTACCCTACAGCAAGTGTTGGATATATCGACCCCCCGCCAAACATGATCATCAGCGGAAGTAAAGTAGAACTTATCTATGAGGATGACCTTCTATGTCTTGTAAATAAGCCAGATTTGCTGACAACAGTAGGAGAGAAACGCAACGATTTACAATCTATGTTGCCATTTATCATGCAGCCTCCATCAAAGCAATACTGGCAGTCCACGAAGGCGCCCCCGCTCCCACGCCCTGTTCATCGTTTAGATAAGAAAGCAAGTGGATTAGTGCTGGTGGCCAAAACAAAAGAATCAATGTCACGGCTGAGTCAAAATTTCTCGAGTCGTCAAGTTAAAAAGAGCTATGCAGCACTTGTATTTGGACGTCCACAGAGAAGCAATATTGAAGATGCAGGGTCGGATAATTGCGACAGTTGGAACACCATTGATTATCCGATCGATGGGAAAGCCTCGATAACTTTATGGCGAAGTGTCTGTTCGATAGATACAGTAGAATTCGGTCAATTGACGCTGTTGCTGTGTAGACCAAAGACTGGTAGATATCATCAAATACGTAGACACTTGGCGTATTGCCTAGGCACCGCAATTGTCGGGGATTCAAAGTATGATGAAGGGGGAAGTAAAGAAAAGACTGCACGGTCACTTGGAATGTTTTTATGTTCAAATGCGATCGAGTTCAAATATCCGACCAATGACTGGAAGCGGGTTTTATCGACTAAAACTGTGGCAACTAGTTTCACTTCTTTTGCCGAATACGCTGCAGATGGATTGCTTGGGACCTCATGCAACGATGATGTCACCATGGTCAACTATGAGAATGGCGATGGCTTCGTTCATCTGCGCGCGAAGATTCCCCTATCAGAGAAGTTCAGAACAATGCTAGATAAATAAATCACCTCTGCAAAACTCATCATGCTTATATCTTATGCATGCATTCAAAGGCACCAGTGTAGTCTTAAGAATAGAGAGCGGCGAAGATAATTTTATTCTTAGAAATCAATGTTCAAGACATGTTTTTTTATAGTGTGCAAATCCCTTCGTCTTCGTTCGTCTTTGGACCGTGCTTCTTGCTGTTCATTATCTGTGAGCCAAGTAGAGGTTGAATTTTGAAAGTAATCGGCCTGATCGTCAAAAACAGCTGTCCTCTTTGCACTTTCCCTATCAAATTTCAATAGCCGTTCCTTATGTAACATCGCTTCATCAACTTCCCCAGGAATGGATGAAACGGCGACATTTTCAATCAGGTTAGAGCAATGAGGGCAGTAGTCATGACCTTCTTTTGCGCATGAAATGCGCCCGCAATTCAAACAATTTGTCAGAGCTTTGTGAACAGTTCCAAAACAACCACACACCACTTTTGCCTTTCCCTTAAGTGGACGCGCTTTTTTCACAGGTTGGGGTTTCACAGATGACGAAGGCTTCGTAACAGCTGTCTTTTTAATTTTCCTTGGCTCCTGCTGTACTTCATCTGTCACCGTCATTTCAGCAATGGATTTGGCAAGCTCCAGATTGATCCTCTCTTTTTCCTGTTTTTTCTTGAACTCCAACAATGCTTCTTCTTGCTGTTTTTGGTGCTGTTCTAGTAGTTGCTGTCTTTGGTCTTCATTCCTTTTACGTCTACCATCCTGCTCCCGTTTCTTCTCCTTCTTTTCTCGCTCGATCTTCACTGCTTCCTGCTGCTTTCTTGACTTTTGCGGAATTTCCGATGGCAACGATTTCTGAGGAGCGCTCGGCTTGGTAATATTGAATTCCGTCTTTTTTTCTTCTCGCTTCTGCTTATTATTAGCACAGTCTTTCGATGTATCCTGATCGGGCGTGAGAAGAGGCAATCCCTTTTGGAATCGAATAATGTTCTTGACAAATATTTGGATTTCTTCTGTGTCCCCCCCAAGTAAAGCTGACATGTATTCGAGGAGTTCTTCGGAATCAAATTCTAGTAATGGCTCAAATACATCTCCTACGTCTTCCAAGTCAAAAGAAAGGAGAGTTGCAAGCTGTTCCTTTAGAATTATCTCATTGTCTCTCATATTGATATTGTGGTTGGTGCAATCTATCCTGAATTATAACAAATCAGTTTTAGTTAGTTACCAGTTGTTATGGTTACTAATTATTATTGTGTGGTAGCTGTTGATTGTTATTTATTGTTGTGTTATATTTTATTGTTGCTTTTGTAAATAGCTTCTTCCTTCTTCCTTCTTCTTGTTGCTCGTTACTCGCTACGATACCTTTTTGCATCAATAGCGTAGTCTTTCCTCCTCCTCTTCCCTTTCATCCACCACAAACACAACAATTACTTCTTCTTCTTCGTCATACAAATAACAAATAACACAACAATAATAGCAAGCTACAGCAGTAGCAAGAAGCGGCAAGAAGCAAAACAGACAACAATCACTTCGTCACCTTTAGCTAGATCACCATGTCTTCCATGCCCGCACGAGTATTTTCAGGCTACAGACGGCTTTTCAGAGCCAGAAAAATTCTCTTCACTGGCGACGACAGAGCCATGAAAGAGTCAAGAGTAGCCCTACGAACTGAATTTGATAAAAACCGACATGCTACCGGTACAACACACCTTGAAGGATTACTAGTTATGGTAGATGAAGCTGAAGACATGTTACTTAATGGAATTGTGAGAGGAGAGTTGAATAAAGAGAAAAATGCATATGAAGTGAAGATTAAGAAGGAGCATGCTGAATCAATGGACAGTGAAACGATAACTCATATTGATCCCATAACCTCCGAGACTTCAGCAAATGAATCTGCTAAACCCAACGTCGTCATAACTTCTACAAACAATAGCAGCGCGGGTAAAGATACAAGATGATCTGCATAGTTCGTACATTACACATTTCACGTTTAATAGTACTAGATTTTCAATTTATAACTCTTCGGTAGCTCGGAAGTCTCTACGTTGGTTTGATGTTAATGTAGCCGGAGAACCGAATTCCATCATTAGTGTTCATTCTGAAATCTGCCTGAATCCAATAAGTAACGTTTCATGGTACGTTTTGCATATCGTATCTATTTGTACTTTTGAGTGAGGCCATGATGCATGACCGAAGGAGGTAACAAGAAGTCTCTTCCATGAGCATTTACTTCAAACCAGCCTCTGCCGCAGTAACTGAGCACTAGTGGCCACATATCAATAAAGATACCCGTGCCAATCTGCTCGAGTCGCTTTCCAACCCTTAACAGTTCAAGCACAGCGGCGCGATCAGCAGGATGGAATATAGAATGCCTCTCTGGTGACCAATTCAACTCAACTTCTTGAATCATCATCTTGCATTCATCAATAGAACGTTGGGAGATGCAGTTCCATGGCTTTGAAGAATCAATGGGTACACTTGGAATCATCGACCTTAATACGGGTGAAGACACAGGGGTAATAAGTGCACTAGTTGGTCTTGGAGAAATAGTTCCTCGCTCGTCATCTCCCATGTGTACATCAAATGACTGACTACGAGCTGATAGGATTCCCTCATTTCTATCGACTAATGCCATGGATGACGAGCTTTCATCATCAGTGTGTGCAGACATGGAGCGAGAACGGGTCCTTATGGTGTCAATTCTAGCGCCATGATGAAGTAATTCGCGGAGGACTTCACTACTGCCCCTGGCAACACAGATATGAATAGGCAACTTTTCGTTCAAATCAGATATCTCGAGTAAAGCTTTGTTCCTGGGAAGTGTAGTTTTCCTTTGATACTCAAGAAGAACCTTTGCAGAATGGAAGGCATTGTAGTGTGCACAGTAATGAAGGGAAGTATATCCACTGAACCTGTGCAGATTTTGGGGCGTAAAGACCCTTTTTTCGAATCCAGCATTTTCGACGCAGCATCGCAAAGTGGGATCTGCACCAGCTTCAAGTAAGATTCGTGTCGCATTTGGTGCATCTTCCTGGGCGGCAAAACACAAAGGTGTTGCCCCAGAATTAGCCTTTGCATTCACATTTGCACCTGACGAAATTAAGAGAGAAAGAGTCTCAACGGAGTCGCTGTAGGCTGCATCGTGTAGCGGTGTCCAACCAGAGCTTGATGCAACTGCATTTACATTCGCTTGATGTGCAACTAACATTTTGCAGCAGTTTAGTGAATTCTTGAAAGCTGCCCAGTGTAGAGCAGTGTTTCCATGGCCATCACTTGTGTTGCTATTAGTCAAGTTTACTCTACAGGTTGCAGCAATCGCATATGTATTTGTATCTGGCATTGAAACTTGTTGAAGCAAACCTTTCGCAGCTTGGATATCTGTCAATTCACCATTTGTAATCATCTTCGCAAAGTCCAAGCATGCCTGGAGTACTGTTGAGTACCTTTTCTCTGTGTTGGCTTTTTTCGCCTGTGCTTCTCCGATCCGTTTTGTCTGCCGAAGATATGGGCCTTTCTGCTGTGCAAGGTGCACATTCAGAGCATTTGCACCCCACCCTGGAGCACAATTATTAGCAACTCGAATCCCAGATCCTTCTAATTTATTATAAAATTCATTACCCAACTCAATCAAAAGCTGAAGGCACTGGGGAGAATCGGAACATGCTGCCTCGTGAAGCATCAAGCGTTTAAAGATGGTATGCCTACTAGAAGCATCCGCACCCATAATTAGCAACACAGCAAGCGCAAATGGCGAGTCTAAAGCGCAAGCCAAATGTAAAATAGTTCCTGCTCCACCACCTGTAGAGTAGTTACCACCTCCGAGAGGAGTTGCATTTGAAACCGCGCCATCAAATAGAGGAACATTCACTTCTCTTACTCGTGGCAAAGTTTCATGGTCCATCTGATTCTCAGTTGCGTGGACAACAAACAGTGCATTGGGTCTAAGATTAGATAATGCTTTCGCTCGTTCAAAAAGATATGTGTCAATCTCATCAATAGTTGTAAGTTGAAGTCCAGAACTCTGACTTCTGCGAGTAAAATTATTAGAACGATTGTAAGGCGATGTTTGCAACGCAGGGAAGAATGGGATTCCAATTAAGTGTTCACTGCTGAGATTAAAGACATTTGTACCAGTTGCTCCGTTCAGGTCCATATTTGATTCATTGCAATCGGTGTTGATGTTTGTTCTCTGAATACTTTGAAGAATTCTATCCACTTCGTTCGAAGATTGCTCAAGGGCAGAGCTATCAGTTTTGGTACTAGCTGTAAGGTTGAAACTTCGAGGTTGGGAAATTGTTTCATCTCTTTTTTCTTCTGATGTCCATCGGAGGGAAGATGAGAACACTGTCAGAAGATATGTGTCAAGGTTTTCCACAACAGAACGAAGAAACTACATCAACACACGAAGTCAACCAGTACACGAGTATGGATAAATATGGGTATGTAAATGATATCATAATGAATCACTCAAATCAATGTATGAATGCTTTGCCCACAATTATGCTGCTACAGTACAAATGAGTGATTGGTCAGTTCAAATTCTCCATATCTTACCTGACATGTTGTCTCTACGAAGGTTATAAGGGAGGCCGTTCAACCTAGACGCCGACAACAAACTTTTTTTACTATTAAGAGCATAGAGATAAATCATCCCTTCATAGTTTCTGTTCGCAAGTGCATCGAATAGGGATATTGGTGTATCAGGATCCATGTTATTCGTTTTGGTTTGAAAAACTATTTTTTGTAAGAATTCCGCATCATGTTTGTGTTCTTCTCTCAAAGCTCAAAGCTCAGATCGATCAGAAATTAGAAATTAGGTTGACACCACCCCCCTTCCCAATAGGATATGAATATGTCATCAGTCATCATTCATCTGGCGCGTGGTGGAATGGGACTCATTCATAACATTACCAACACTGATCACTTTACCAAACTGTCAGTCAATTCATGTTACCTTCATCAGTCGCTGTGCAAAAGAACAAGAACACGGCATACCACGCAGGCCCTGTTACTTTGATCATACCAGTACCAGTAGGCAAAGAAAAATACTATAAAATAGAAAAACTAATAATAATTGAAAAGAGAATTAGATGGAAATTGTAAACATTGTTCTCATCGATTTCCGAAGCATTTCAAATTTGTTTGTTCATTTGACACAACTGCCTGCAATTCATCATAGTTAATCACATGAAGATGGCACGTCCCAAAACCTCAGGGTACAATCTGCAAATCAAATGCACTCATTCATTTCTCTTTCTTGACGTTGAACGGAATCTCTTTACACCGCTTTTCAAAAGCTTCAATTTGTCGAATAGCAACATTCTCTAAAATATTTTCCATTGCTATTGAAATCATTGGATCTGCAACACTCATCTCAACTTCAAATTTCACTTTCGTCATTTTATTTTCATCATTGGCACAATCTTCATCCACCAATCCAGGCGTATTATCACTATTCAGCAGACCGCTATGTGTCGTTAAATGCCATGAACTGTTCAAACCGTGAAATAAATTGCTTCGTATGCTCTTTGCTTCTACAATCCACTCATCCTTTCCATCTGATGATACTTGTTG
>Ga0307981_1003072_pt1 | contig 12884 bp, 7 predicted proteins | sample OrgLakmetagen987_FD_201849 | JGI IMG/M metagenome (GOLD analysis project Ga0307981, IMG submission 201849) | Saline water microbial communities from Organic Lake, Antarctica - #987 | ecosystem: Environmental > Aquatic > Non-marine Saline and Alkaline > Saline | place: Antarctica: Organic Lake... | reverse complement strand
TGAAGCGTCGTACAAATCATATACCATTGAGACTTCCATTATTGAGGAAGGTTTGATTGTTGCCAAGGCCTGTGAAGCTCGTACTGCTGTCCTGTTGGACTCCGGCGTGCACCATCATATCTCTCTTGACGCTAGTCCCATCGCACAATCGAAGAGGGGTGTCGGGAATCCAATTGGAGTCCCGGGAAAGAGTCACGTTAGCTCCGACGTTGATGAAATGGTTCCACGATCTGCAACAGTTTCATTCGCATTGGACAGTGATGTAGTATCCTTGGTCCAGATCACTCCTTCCTCCACGATTAGTCCCCAAGTAGAATCCTGTAGCCTTGGCTAGAACGGCCACGCAACAGAGATCGTAGATTTGTAATCTAAAGCTCACTTATTTTGTTTACTTCAGTTTTCAATCTACGAGTCCTCCATTCTTAGTCTACAATTCATCATGGTGATCATCCGTCCCGCTCTTTGTATCTCTGGTTGCGTCCAGGGATCCTCCGAGCTTTCTTCTTACCGGCAAGTTGCCGCTCGTGACCATTGAGTCCCAGAGGGGATCGACCGTCATTCCGTCAGGTTCCATGTATCGTAACACATTTCAATTTAATCAACCTCAACATCCTATATACAGTACTCACTCAACTGGAGACAATGATGTTTCAGTAACTTCAATGATCTATATAATGATTGAAGAGCAACGAGATGACCCAGTAGCGAGCTCGTTTCAGCATCCGAGTATCAAAAATCAAAATGCCACAATTCCCAACACGAGATTATTAAAAGACCTTCCCTACAGTACCTACCACCATGTCGATTGCCTCATCCAATCCTCTCGCCGCTTTCATGGCCCAGCTGGCTCAGGAAGAAGGAGCTACTGCAACTATGCTACTGGTGGCTTGCGACAACACCAAGCTTCACCAAAAACCATCGGCCGCCGCAAGTACTAGGCAGCACCTGGTTTGCGACAAGAAGACAGTCAGGCTTTCACAAAAAACAATCGCACGAATTGGCAGCAACAGCAACAAAGCATCATGCCGCTGGAGTCAACCGACAAGCTGTGTTTTGCTTCCGAGACTTCCCAGTCAATGTGACGCAGGAATTCATTGCTGCTAATAGAGTCATTTGTTCAAAAACGGAATATCACGTGTACATCAGTTGCTGCATTGAAGCACCAGCCGGCATTCGATTTGATCGGTTTCTGCGTTCTCATGTTGCAACCACTCCACCAACATTACATGCACTTTCAACATAAAATTGAGTCATCACTCATCACCTTCGTTGCAATTGTCTCAATGATCTATTTAATGATTTCTGAACAACACGAAGAACGAGTGGACTAGTCACGAGCTGCTGCTCCGAATCCTGTCCGATACAGTAAACCATACCGTATCCGATACCGGTATACTAAATACCAGAGCAAGTTCCGCTACGGTAGCGGTTTACAGTGCTATACATCAAAATGATTCAATTCTCTACGCGCGATGATCAAAAGACTATCCCTAGCGGTACCAACCAACATCTTGACCGCCCAATATGTACAATTATCTCGCCATTTTCACGGTCCAGCCAGCCGCCCGGCGCATGGGAAAGGAGCTACCAACACAATAGACTACTATGAAATGAAAATGAAAAGCCGAATTATGGACCTTTCTTAGACGTCGACCGCCCTGGACCTACGGCAAGAAAACCCGCGACAACAAGAACTGAAGATGTGTAAAATGAATACCAACACAGCAAAATGCAAATGCGCTGGAAGTGGCACCATTGCTTGTGCTGTAACAATTGACCCATAATTGGTAATGCTTTCGTCCGCGCCGGCTGCATCAGTATTTCCCTTCATAGCCTATCGAAGGAGATCCACTCAATCATCTACTGTAAAATTCATTTTCACATGATGTAGCAATGATCCAAAGCGTTCGTATTGACTCACTCGACTCACTGGCCTTCTGCGCGGTCTTGTGATGATTCGATTGATTCGATTCCGCGGACTCGGCGCTCGCGAGAAACGCGAGACGCGACCACAGCGCAAACCGTGGCCGCCATGAGAGCTTGCGCCGCGCTGACGACATAATCGTCGATCATCATCTCCTCCATTCGTGTTGTGCACTGCCAAGACGTTGCGCTCAAGTCTTGCACAAAGTCCTCGAGTAGCCTACACGAGTAGTAGAGATCCCATTCTAGTAGCCTGCAGCAGTCATTGTGTCGTATTGATTGATTCGTTAACATGATTCTCGCGAGCGACAACCCCGAGGATATCACGCCCGGTGGCACCAAGAAAACGGCCAAACTGAGCCAGATTGACAAGCAGGCTGATTCGGCACGTCGTTTGGTCGAATACTTTGTCGTTGTCTCGAGTGTGGAACGCCAAGCTGGCGCCGCAGCCAAGGACACCAGCAGTGGCATGCCCGAGTGGAAGACCGAGTCTTCCTCGTACGAACAAGAGGACGAGTTTGCCGACTTTTACTTTCGACCAACCATTACGGCTCGGTACCCTCTCTATGACCACGCCGATAATCCATTGCACGAGAATCTCACCTTTTTCTGTCATCCTTCGGGAGGCATTCAACTGCGAACGGAGCAAATCATGCCCAAGGTACGCAAGGGCAAGATGCAACACATGCCGGTTGTGTGTACGATGGCTGTGCTTTCACAGATACACCCCCCTTCTCACCCCGTCTTTTTTATTCACCAGGCTCACTACTTTGTAGCAACCGGAGGAGTTGGTAAGCAAATATACGGAACTTGCTTGACGCTTTGGGAGCCGTATACAATCACGCTCAAAACCAAAAAGGGAGAGGCAGAGGCCAAAGAGGCCACCGGCAACGGCGGCAGTGATGGCGAAGAGCCAACAACAAAGCAAGTCTTTCTTCCCAAATGCTTGGTACTCTTATCAACGTATCCGTATCTGATGGTCTTTCGAGAGTACTTGACGCAACTCAATCGACTTAGCAAGCTGGGAGAAATGACCTTACCGATTGAACGATACATTTGCAACTTTTGCTCGGAAATTCCGGCTCCGCCACCTGGTTCCTTTGAAGTGCAAACTACCATTTTGGATTCCGTCATTCGGATTTGGTCGCCCCCGCACAATCTTCCGATTGCGTGGGTGTCGCTGCCCTTTGGAAATCTCTTTGAATGTCTGGATATCGATAATCTTATTCTCGTTTGGCACTGTTTGGTGTTGGAGCGACAAGTGTTGCTGACTTCGACGCAGCTTTCCATCTTGACGACGGCCTCCGAGATTTTGCTTTCGCTGCTTTTTCCCTTGCGCTGGACACACGCCTACATTCCAGTGCTTCCGCACTTTTTGATTCCCATCTTGTCGGCGCCCATGCCCTTTTTGTGCGGCATCAACAAGGCGAATCTAGCCGATGCCTTGTACGATTTGAGCAGCGAGTGTGTCTTGGTGGATCTCGACAAGAATCTTGTCACATTGGGACCTGATACGGCGCCCTTGCCACCCATTCCACCTGTCCAGGTAGCGGCGTTGCGGGGACAGTTGGAAGACAATGTGGGTATGGTCTTTCGTGAGGCACGATCTTTGACGAGGAATGATGACTACTCGGATAGTGGTGCGCACTTACCGGGGCACGTCAAGCTCATAGCCGAGGCCATGTGGGAAAGCAAACTTTGCCTCTACGACGAAGCCTTTCATTTGGTCTTTACGCCGGACGAGGCCCGTAAGAACAAATTGAACGGAAACGATTCCTCTGGAATGGACTTGTCGGACCGTGACGTAAAGTCATCGGGGTTCAGCTCGAGCGACAAGCAAAATGTACGCAAGCAGTCGGCTTGGGATGCAGTCCAGGAGTCTTTCTTGGATTCATTTGTCTACGTGTTACGAAACTATCGCAAGTATTTGGTTTTCCCGTCCAAGCACAATGAAGGATCCTACGGTGGCGCCGGTTTTCGCTCGAAGGAGTTTGTCGAGTCGCAACGTTACGATATGCGCGACTTTCTTTCCCAACTCATTGGCACTCAAATGTTTGACACTTTCATTACGAAGCGTCTTTATGGAAGTGGCGAAGCCGACGTGGCTTTCTTCGATATGGCTGTGGATCGGTTCTTAAAGAGTGCTGGAATGTTTTCCGACGTTGACCTTGGCGGTCGAATCGCTAGTAATTTCAACAAACCATACGACAAACGCGGCAATCAGAACAAGAAAAAGCCACCCAAATCATCCGCCTATGTCAAAAACGAAGATCCTCTCTTGCAGAGTGCCCGAGTCCACCGGAAGCTCAAGACTATCGTTCCACCGGAGCCCACTGGCGAAGGACTACCACCTCACCCAGTATTAATCGATGACGATATTGTAGTGACGGCGTCGTCAACCGCCGATGCGGACGACTCAAGCGTCCATTCGGCTAGTACTGCTGGTACACGTGGTACGACGCTTTCCCAGACTTCAAAAGCTAGCACTCCTTACAAGAGTGTGCAAGAAAAGGCAGCGGAAATATTGGAGAAGCAGAAGATGGCGCGGTATACGTATGCTGCTTTCCCATCCGAATTGAATGCAGAGCTCTTTGGAACTCCACGCCCTCTTCCTGCTGCAGTTACGGCGGAGTTTGATCGCCAGCGTAAAGACGCAGCGCGCTTTCGCCGCAAGGCCAAGCATCAGCCCAAAGACAAGACGACGCATATCCAGCGTGCCCATTCGACAGTCGACCCCGTCGCCCCTCCCTCCCCCGAAACGGCAACTTTCACTGTGTTTTTCATGGCCTTTACAGCCATGGTTGGAAAGGATTTAGTTGAAATCGCATATGATCCAAACGCACCAGAAAGAATGATCCTCTCGAGCTATGTACCAACCACTGCAGTTGGTGGTGGTGACGGGGACACGGACATTGAAAGCGAATTTGGAGACAGCGATGCCAAGTCTGTAACGACGAATAACACAGACACGGCCAATGTTGAAGCAGAAGAAGAACCTGTAGACGAGGCAGAAAAAGAAGGCGTGGCCGAAATGAAAGTTGCTCGTCCCGACATGGGAGAAATGTTTGGGGACGAAGACGACGCCCCCAGCAGTGACGCCACAGAGGTAGATTTCAATAAGGACGAACACAATGAAGAGAATGGAGACGTTGTAGCCGCGACTATCGAGAACAGACACGCCAACGAATCAGAATCGGTTGGGGATAATGGCGAATCTTCTACACCTCTTGTGGTAACAAACTCTGGATACGCGACCCCTCCGGATCCTCCAGATAATGACGACCACACGGACGCAGGCTCGGTTAACACTGCCACGAACACGGTGAATACGGTCAATACTTCGAAGTCCACAGAGAGCCAGCCTCGAAGGCGCTTTCGTGATAAGTTGTCGGACCTTCAGATTGAAGAAGCCAAGGCAACCGGAAGGGCGCAGCTGGGTTTGGCGTTTGAAATGTTGACAATGATGAAGAAGCGAGCACTCAAGGCAGACCCAGAAGCCTACCAGGCCCTTATTGATGCTTGCGGTCGCGTCGGCGACACAAAGCGGGCCACGGATTTACTCGCCAAGATGCACGAGGACGGTATTGTTGCCGACGGCACGGTTTACGCCTGCTTAGTTTCCGCCTTTTCGGCGGAAAGCAACTGGAGAGACAAAAGTAAAGAAGAGGAAGATCTTCCCGAGTGGGCCAATAGCACAGCTGTTGAGATGGACTGGAACAAGCTGCAGAAGCGATCGTTGTTGGATCGCATTGTTGGCAAGGTTGTTGATTTGGATGACGAAGACGAGGATGAAAACGAAGTAGGGGTTGGTGCGTACCAAAAGCTTCGCAACCGCATCATGACACGCCGCAAGCAGGATGCCGCCAAGCCCGTTATTCAATCCAAGGCCGAAGACAGCCGCCAAGAGTTCTTTGTGACGGAAGCTGTAGAACGACAGATTGCATTGGGTGAAAACCTGTTGGAGATTGTCTTTCCGGACATTTCGATCGACACTGAGAACGAAGTCTGCCCTCGGTGCAATACCATGCTGACGGATGAGGATGTCGTCAAAGGCTGGATATCTACCGATAGCAACAACTACACGACCGCCTGTTCCAACTGCACACAGCGCTTTGTCCCGCACTTTTGCGTACAGTGTTCGTCTCCCACATTCATGGGTTCGCGAGGACAGGCTTCGCCTCTGACATGCGAGCGGTTGAGTCCATGGGTCTTGCAAAAGGAGATTCGCTCCGTCATGAGCGACCGGGAAGGCATTGACAACCTGTTGAACCCCAAGTGGCGGGAGGAATCCTACAAGAATTCGGTCTTGTGGTGGAACTTGGTGCTCTCGTGTATGCGGTATCGATTCCCCTTTTCCTTTCTCTTGCAAGGTAACTTTGAACAGAATTTGATTGCTCCAATGCCGGAAGATGACAGCTAAGGATGAGGAAATACGGAGGGAGACGAAGTAGCGATTTGCGGCGGTTTGCGAGCAGAGTTATAAACATCGGAGTAAGCTTGATCTTGGTACTACATACGCCTTTGTTCGACGACTTTTGTTGCGATAGAGCAAGCTATAGTAGTAGAATTAGAGGGCGAGAGAGAAACAACGCCAGCTACTATCTATCGAAAGAGAGAGAGGTCTTGCTGTACCGGAGTCTACGACTACTGGACCGGAACGTTTAAAGTAGCGTAGCCATCCGAATCCAATGATATCGCAATCAAGAAGGCACCAACGGATACAAAGCTGAACTTTACTTAACAAAAAAAAAACATTTACGTTTTCCAACAGCCGGATTTAGCGCGGACCGCCGCGGTATAAATCAAACCAAGACCGCCAGAACAACCACCAAGAGACCATGGCAATGGCGGACCAGGACGCTGTCGAGGCAACAATAGAAGGGACAAGTGGAGACATGGAACCAGTAGAGAATCCACCCACAGACGATGCTCATGTGTTGACGCCAGACGCAGACGAGTCCGTCTTGGAGACGCTGGACTCTTGCGTTGGCTACGTCAAGGGTTTGGAGCAGCAAAACGCCTTTGAAGCTGGCTTGGACAACTTGCAGTTGGTGGATCGGGGCTTCATTCCATCCTACCAAACCTTATCGGAACCAGAGGCTGCTCTGGTTCGGTTGCAGATTCAGCAGAGTAGCGAAACGAACGCTACGCAACAAGCGGCATCGTTGACCACCATGGGAACGCTGCCAAATATTCATATCGACCTCTTGAATATTTGTGGAACGGAGGATGATATTGACGATGCAAAAGTATTTCCTCTTGATTCAAGCAATGCAACTGCTGCGGGAACGAAGGAAACCGACAACGCCATTCATAGTGTCCAAGACGGCAAAGAAACAAATGTATCTTCTGAGGAGGCAGTGGCCTGCGCCGTGTGTTTCGATGAAGCGGCAGATTCCTCCAAACACATAACCTTTGCCAATCTTCCTTGCTGCGGGCATTCAGGAACGGAAGAGACGACGACGACCAAGATATGCACCGCGTGCATTCTCGTTTTAACGAGTCCAACATCGGACGGTGCTAGCCGGATTGGCCGCTGTCCACGATGCCGCAGTTGGATAGTAGTCCAGACGCCACAGTCGGCCGACGACTTCCAGCTTGAGATTACTGCAGTCAAAGCAGCTGGTAAATGTCTAGTTTGTAATCAAGTAAAGGAATATTTGGTGGAAGACGAGTCTGTCTGTGACGCCTGCTTTTTGGGCCGACGACATCCCCTCTTGTACGAATGCCAGCAGTGTCGCGTGACACAACGGATTCCCCACCCAATGTATCGGTACCAAGACAAGCCCGATGAGTTCGGTAACGTGACATGGGCCTGTCAAGGGCGCTGCGGTACCTTTACAAAATGGAGGATTCGACAGGACCAGTTGCGTTTGGTTCCAGTCGGGGACGCTCCTGATGCCTGGGGACAAGATTTCATGACGACGGCACGGGCGCGTGTGCAAGAGGCTCGTCAGGAATTGTCGGAAAACAATCACGCCGAAGGAGTTAGCAGCTCGTGCACCATCATGTAAAAAGAAGAACCTTGCAAGTCTATGTAATCAAGAAAGCGTACCTATTATATGTACTGAGTAGTATACAGATTGGGGCTGTCCTCTAGGGAAGCGACGTTCAAAGTGCGGCAAGGTCTCTCACTTGCTGTAGATATTGCCTTTCATGCTCTAACATCGGTCTCCTTTCCTCAATGCGTGCAAATTTCTTTTTGAGTCTGTTGATGCTGTGTCGTGCCGTCGCTCTCACCAAATTAGTAAAGTCCAGGTGGACGTGTGTTACCCGCAAACGGCCGGCAAACTTGGTGGTCACATCGTCCATCTTTATAAGTCGCCTCTCGAGAACCTCAAGTGTAATGTTGGACAAGAGCATGGGCCAAGTTCGGACGCCTTTTGGCGGCTCGGCGTCCAAACGAAGAGTAGCCAGGTTGACGGTATTGCTACAGTTGTTGTCTTGGAAATCAGGGTGGTTTGGATGCAGCTTTTTGTAAAGGACCAGTTTTTGCCCAATGTACTCACTTACGGCTATATCACCCCACCAACGATGCAAATTGGCCAAGGCTAGCTCCTCACAATCCCAAGCAATCTCGGCTTTAGTAGCGTTGCTGGGGTCTACCGGTGCAAACATTTGTGTCGCGGCATCCGAACACGACAAGATAATATCGTCTGCTTGGTGATATTCAATCGATCGACCGGACTCGACATGCTGCACCAATTGCGTAGATCTTTCGCGAGCAAAGCTGCTGTAGCCAGCAGACCAAACGCCGTCACAAAAGGGTCGGAGCACCAGTGTGGTATCTGTCATTCGCTTGGCAGCGAGTTTGTTGGCCACGCGACGAAACACTTTAGACGCTTGGTGCATAAAGTAGATGGACATGACATCGAGATCATCGTCCAATCTGTGAAGACGACAAATATCCAAGGCTTGCTCGAGCAAGCCGTTGTCTATTCTGCCATTGAGCTTTTTCTGGCGTTCGGTCAATAATTCGTCAATCTGGGCCGTATCGGATTCCTCCAGTGCACCAACAGCCACCGATGTATCATGCAAGCCTGAGCACTTTAGATGTCGGATCCGGTATATATTCTCCCGCACGTACCCATCCAGTTCATAATACAACGGAGACCTTTGAAAGGCCGTTCCTTGTTCGACGCGACACTGAAAGTAGACACTCAGACCGTCTAGCTGCTGCGAGAGAACTGCAACAGTCAGCTTTTTGTCACCGTCGTAAGAGAGTTTGACAACGACTTGCGGCTCTCGCTCTCGGTGGCTCACACCAGCCATACTGCCGTGTCTTGTAGCTGTGTAACTGGCCTCTTCGATCCGCCGTGATGCAGTGTTGGAAGCACCACCATGCGTCGTCCACCGAGGGAGAAAGATGTCCCAGCATCCAGGCGCTTTATTTCGCTCTCCGGGTAAAGTAGCAGGGGATAGTTGCTGCCTCCTCTCGGCAGCGTGATTGCGCCCTACATCACGACGGTCCATGGTGCTCGCTTGCAGGTTGCAACGCGATCTTTGGGAGATAGTACCGTACCGATCAGTACTACTGATTTCGCGCGTTATTTATTCCGCCGCCCTCAAACGGTACAAAACCGCCCTCAAACGCTACAAGACAATATACCGGAAGTAGACTAGTAGACTAGGCTATCAGGTCCGAGTACACAACGTCGTGTACGACTCCCGGTACCGGCAGAACGTTGGGTCCTGTCTTAACGAGGCCCTGCCTACTAGATGCGATGCAATGGCGTTCAGTCTTAAAAACACCGAATCATTCTAATACTAAAACTGACCGTTCCCGTCGAGCCGTAGTACCGGAGACGCTACAAGAGGTCGTTCACGCGTGAAAAACCTGGAAGCCATGAGCACTGCTATCCGCTTCCAAAAAGAGAAGGACTGGCCAAAAATTCCAATACAGAGAGTTGGAGAAGTGGAACCGCCCCGCAAAACAGCTCGTGATCGTAGTCTTGGAGCGGCTCGTGATCGTAGTCTTGGAACGGCATAGGAAGTGCCGTTTCATCCAGCACTTCCACTCCCATAAATCCAGCGGTATCGTGTTTGGTTTGGCCTTGCGCAGATGAGAAATCACTCGAGCAGTCGACTTGACCAATTTCATTGCTTTTGTCATATGCTGTCCATGGAGGAATTTCAATCAGCGCAGCTGCTTCCGTAACCTGGTCTGCATGCAACCTGCAAAGCTTGCGATAGCGATCCTGTTCTTCGGGCGTGAAACATTGGAACGCAACATGCTGTTCTTTCGCCATTGGCAACGACTCGGCGCTGCACACTTTCTCCGTCTGCCCCACCAGTCTAATGCTTTGTTCTTTCTCGCAAGACGCTTTATTATCCGCCCCGATATGACTTGTAAACGTCCTTCGAACGAACTCAATGGCTTCTCTTGAACACATATCCACCCAGACTTCGGTTCCCTTGTTATCTTTGGTGACTTCCACGAACCGACCCTTCCAATCTGTGATTTGTTGCACCATCTTGCGCACCAAGACTTCTTGGTCGGCCGCGACTCCAGCTGCAAAAGTCTGTTGGTTTAATCCGACGAGCTGCAACAATACCTTGTCTTTCTGGCAATTAATGTCGAACTTGGGAGGAATATCTGGAACGTACATGGTCGTCTTTTCGTGACGACAGGGCGTCACCACTCCTGCCACTGTTTCTGCGGGTGGTGTCGCTTCGACAGGTGATACCGGTGCGGATTTCGTCGGCGTCAAAGGCGTCGTCTCAAGCGAGATATCGTGTTGCACTGCAAGAGTCTGCAGCTGCGTGATGGATGAAAAGGATCGCTTCTTGTGGTTGGCTTCCCCCTTCTCCAAGGCATCTACGCCTACAGGTGGTGAAGGAGGCACGCAGTGTCTCATGGCAGTCATGGGACAGGATTGTTTCTCTCGGGGAACTCGGCGGCGATTGCAGTGAATACTCGCTAGATACCAGGTTGAAGCGGTATGAAGTTCCGGTTGAAGCGGTATGAAGTTCCGCTTATCGCGGCGAGTAGACAATCCATCTCTCCACGGGATTACGCGACAACAACTAGTGTACACGATAAACACGTAGTTCGCCGATGATGGCGTGGTGCATGGCTATATGTGTGCGGTCATCGGTCATCGACCGACGGTATGTCAACCGTTTTGTCTTCGTCGCCGCGCTACCGGTATATCCGTTGGAACGCCTGACGCTGACGACCGGCGGGCCGCGGGCTAAAAACGCCCCTTGCGGGATTGAGGCAAGAACCAAGACCGGTCATTTGCGCCCAAGAGCTAGCAATTCTTCCGAGCCTTCGTACCAGTACCGTGACTTTAGCCTTCAGGAAGGAAACAGTGCATGGAGACGGAGAGGGTGGAAAAGTCGCTCATGGCCTTTTTCTTCACGCGAGACGAAACGGGACGATGGGGCAGTGCCAGCAGGCAGGAGAAGTAGCCAGCACCGCCCCGGGAGAATTTGGTAGCTACCTCCGTCTCTAGCACTGATATTCGAGAGTGCATATATCTATAATGCTGTAGTGTCTGCGTTATCGATTTAACTTGTAGCTAAATTTGTTGTTTACTGACGTCCGGACGTCGTTCGAATGGGCTTTTTAGGTGCCGCATCCGGGGTATTGGGGCAAGTATCAATATTGAGGAAACTTGTAGAAAGCTTGATGGAAGGTCCAGTAAACGGGCTCTTGGCTCGCTTACGAGGAGATTTTGGCGGACTATCTTTGCCCTTTAAGGGAGACGCGCATTCGCTGTCCCAACGTCTGGCGGGTGATTCGGACACGCTGGTATTGTCGTTGGACATGGGAGAAAGAGAAATAGACATGCTGACCGAAAAGGAGTTTGTTCGTCGGAAGGGACTCCTGCCCCGTTTCGTCGGTGACTTGGGGACCGAGTCGCGTTTATTCTCTGCAAATCGATTCGGGTTAAGCGGTAAGAGTGCCATATTCGTTTTGGAAGAAGAACAGATGGCCTCTGCTTGCGATCCACCCTTGGCGCCTTTCAAGACGTTGGCAAGTTTTTGTTTTTGGTTTTGCTTCTGCACACGCAAATCATCCATAGTGCTCGAATGGTTGTCGCCTCTGTTACTATTGGAGTCGTAGGACGCATCGGCTATGTCTTGCCGGGGATTTCGTTTTTTCATTGTCTTCAATCTTATCATTTCCGTCTCGAGGGACGTGCATTCATTGAGAGTAAACGTCTCTTTGCTGTGGAGGAGATCATTGACTTCGGTGAGAAGTTCTCTCAAGCTATCATCACCAGTGCTATTGAAGCTGTCTTCTAGATCGTTCACAAAGTGGTCGGGAAAGTCGTCTAGGTCAACCAATGAACGGATAGACGACATGAGCTGATCGAAGGGATCTAGCTTGTTGTGGTTGCTCATCTCATCCAGCAGCACGGCAGAGAAGTCCGAGATCGACGCCAATAGCATTTCCTTCTCGTTTGAATGCTGCAAGGCCTTGGGGAGGCTGTTAATCTGATGAGCGGCCAGGTCCATGGTTGCGAACTTGAATTTTGTGTGAGCAAGTGTTGGAGTATTGAGCGTTGGAAACTGGAAGCTGGAAGGAGTGGCAAGATCAAGGAACAAGTTTAGTATGGGCTTCTCGGTTTCATAAAGTGAACCCAACATTCGTAGAATATATTCGGTCCAACAAACAATCTTGCACTTAAGATTTAAGCCAATGTATCTTGGCGTGACGACCTGGTTTAAGCCTATCTTGACGTGTACTGTAGATACAGTAGGCGATGGTGATCTTGTGTTGTAAACTCCTAATTTCGACTCCGTACTGTACGTATGTATATGATATGGGAGTATACGAGTTATTATGTAAATATGGCTTGATGAATGACGTGGCGTTCAAAAATAGGCCCAAGGAATATAATAAATAATTTTCGGGAAGGTAAAACCCATAAGATGGCCCCGCGTAATCATGCTCCTCACTTTTGCAGACTGAATACCCGTATATATTTGAGATGTCTCGGTCTTGCTTG
>Ga0307981_1003071_pt1 | contig 12889 bp, 8 predicted proteins | sample OrgLakmetagen987_FD_201849 | JGI IMG/M metagenome (GOLD analysis project Ga0307981, IMG submission 201849) | Saline water microbial communities from Organic Lake, Antarctica - #987 | ecosystem: Environmental > Aquatic > Non-marine Saline and Alkaline > Saline | place: Antarctica: Organic Lake... | reverse complement strand
TATGGTCGACAAGGACGACGAACTTGGTAAGGATGATGAGGTTTCCATGGTGGCAAGGGAGACTTCCGAGCTATCGATGCTTGCATTGGAGAATGGCAGCGGCGTGACAAACAGTCCACTGCTGTAAGGAGATACGAGTCCATCGACTTCCATGGCAAAGGGCGCCACAGTGTTTTCCTTCTCGGCAGCTGCCGCCAGTCTAGTCTTTTTTGCTTTGCGTCGTTCGTACAAGACTGGGCGCAGAGGAGGTCCCAAGACACCCATGCAACCCGCTTCTTCGAATACTTCCCGGAGGGCACTTTCTTCGAGGCATTCATCCACTTCCCAGCCACCTTTGGGCAATATCCATTCCACCTTTTTGCAAGACGACACCATTAGGATACTCCCATCGGCCAAAATGGGGACTGCACCCGTCACGAGACGTATTGCTGCATGCTCAGAATCCCATCGTTGCGAGTCGCGACCTTGACGCGAAACGGTGCGGCGTGCCACAAGGGGGCTCCAATAGTCGGACTTTGTCTGTAGGTCCATGAGATCGGCTGACGGAATGGAATGGGCTTCATCCAAAGAAGTCACGACGGAGCTATCTGCGACCTTGGCCAAGCTAAAGTCGGATGGATAACACCGCGATTGGAGTTGAGTAGTCGTCATGGACTCGAGTAGCATTCGGGGGTCGTGGCATACGGGATGGGATTTGCTGCTGACGGTGTCGATGGGAGGAGGAATTCCAACTGACATAGTACAAGAGTCGAGCGTATGGCTTTCTGATGGAACACTGGGCTCCCACGGAGGCGTGGTGGATGTCCTCATGGGAATGTCTTGTTGTGATTGGAGGTGAATTTCGTTGGGTCTACGTATTTAATTACCTTCCAAGGGACTGCTTGTCTCGTGGGCTCGCTTACTTCGTGTGAGTAAGCTTTGTAGGGGTCTATTATAAGGTGACGTTGTAAACACAAAGTCGCTTGATTTGTACAGATAGGGAAGCAAGACGAGGAAAGCGAAGGCGAAGGGCAATTTGTGATGTTTGCAAAGGCCGTGGTTTGGTGTTTGCTCATTTTTTGCCGCTGCATTTTCAAAACGAGCGAAGCATTGAATAAAAAAATGGCGGCAAGGGATTGCAGGCGCGGCGAGCGCGACGGACGCGACGACGAGGGCTTCTCTGGAAGATCTTCGTCACACCGGTACTCGTATACAAGTAGTAGTCGTAGTCTCCGTCAGTAATACTGTAGCCTAATAGCTAACCGTACTGAACGATGCGATGCTTTCAAATCAGCGAACCCCGGTTTGCTCTTGTTTCTCGCGCAGCTAGACTATATCTGGTATTGTACATCAAGGAATAGATACTCGATGAGAGACAATCATGCGCACCAATAAACATCTATCTAGCAGTAGTGATTAGAGGGAAACTGGCCGCACGGCGGCGGTCGAAAATGTAGTGTGAATGCTATCGGCAGACTGTCTATCATCATCATAGTGCCAACCGAGAGAATATCAATACGTTGATAATTTCCCCGTAGTATAACACTAAATATGGTTGGGATCCATCCAACCTATTCAGGAACTGCGACTGTAGACTGGAGGGTGCTTTGGCTCTAAAAGTCATCGTCCATCGTGATGGCCCTTGCACGACCAGGCCAACGGGATTTTCGAATGCTAACCCAGTTACTCTCGATAAAAGTCCCGGTAACCTTTCGCACGACAGGTTTCGCCGCTTTTTTTGCTGTAGGCCTTGCACTGACTTTCTTGGTCTTTGCAGTAGTAGCAATATTAGTGCTGGAGGAACGCTTCCCCTTTGGTGCACGATTCCCAATCTCTCCGCCAGCAGTTTCTTCTTTACTGATTCGTTTCGCAACATCAGTCTTGGAGGCATTCGCAAGGTTGGAGGGGTTCACCACGAGGCTATCTCGTCCCCGCGTTGACGGCAGTACTTCGTAGACGCCGCATTCTTCATGGAATCGCTTCACGACACCTGATCTCCCATTGAGCTCGGGATTTCGTTGAAGGCCGACGAAACGGACTTTGTGGCCAATGGCAAAGTCGGTGACGACATGGCTGTTGTTGGTCTCACGCTGGCGGGTCACCATGGTTGAACTGTAGTCGATTGTGAAACGTGCACAAAGATACAGAAAATGTATAGAGATTTTTAGTAGTAAAAAAAGAAGCCCTTTTCCGTCTGTTTATTTCTGGAAATGGAAAACGGCACAAATCAAAATATAAGTCAACTTGACCATGTCATCGCCCCTGGATCTGAACGCTATCCACCAGGCTATTGACGAGGCCTGCAATGAAGCTTCGCGTTGTAAGACCCTTTCGGAGATCCGCCGAGCCCAAGAATCCGACTTTGCCATTTGGCAAGATCGCGAGAAAAATGAGGACGAAGATGCGCGTCTGAGTGCAGCCCTTCTCTTTGGAGTTGTTGCCACCATGAACGGGCAGCAGTATCTGTCCACCTTTAATTTGGCGTACTCGACTTGGGATGGAAGAGTCCTCTACTTGGATCGCCTTGGGATACCAGACCCAAACTCACAGAACCAAGAGCCAAACGTGGACGCAAACACTTTGGTGAGATGTGCATTCTGCGACATTGCTCTTCGGTGTAAGTGCAATCGCTTCACTTGGCAGCACTTTGATCATCCCCAGAATCTGGCGGGAAACATCAAGCCCGAGTATTTGGATGGATGGCTGACTCTGCACTGGGACAGAGTGAGTATGAACAAATTTGCCGGCGACGCACCCGTGTTGGACTCGTCGTTATCCCTGTTGGAGAAAATGGATGGCTGCTTGGACTTGCAGACGAATGGCGACTTCCGATTGCGCCTTTCGAAAGCTACTGATGTCGATAGTATCGGCCGTCTCGTACAGGGCCTCGCCGATTTCGAGAAGGAACCCGACGCCGTCAATATGACTGTCGATCAGTATCGTGTTGATGGGTTCGAGGGACAACAGCCGCTTTTTTATTGCTTTCTTCTCGAAGATGTCTCCAACAAGAGTCAGCCTTACGCCTGTGGAATGGCCTTTTGCTTTCTAGGCTGCACGCTGGACAAAGGTGCCTTTATTTACCTGGAAGATCTCTTTATCGAGGAAAAGTATCGCGGAAAAGGTGCCGGGAGCATGGTAATGCGTTCCTTGGCATTGCTTGGGCAAATCTTGAATTGCGACAAGCTCATCTGGCAAGCCCTGGACTGGAATACTCCTGCTCTCACTTTCTACAACAATATCGGCGCCAAGGTCCAGGATGGCCTCTTGACTTCTCGCTATGCTGGGCAGCACTTATTTGACTTTGTTAATGAATAAGCATTATTAGTTTTCGCCGCCACGCTTTCGTTTTCCAAAAAGATTGGCTGCAATTTTTTTGCTGACGTCTCCGAAGGCATATTCACTCTTGCCAGTAAAGGAGCTAATGGCCTTCTTACTTAAATCCCCGAACTCATAATTTTCGAGAGCATCCTCACCGAGAGTGTTCTTCATCCACGCCTTTCGTCGTGAATTCAGTTCACGGGAGACGTCTCCAAACTCGTAATCCTTGCCTGTGAACTCTTTCAGACCCGATTTGACACGGCGGCTAATCTCGTAAGTCAAATCGCCCACAACATAGGTGTCTTTTCCGCAAAACTGCGCCACGGCAGACTTGATGCGAGTATCCAGCTCGACAGAGAGATCGCCTGCTTTGTAGGGCTTGCCAGTCAACTCTTCCGTGAACTTTTTGCTCATTTCATCCGCGGCCAAAACCAAATCTCCCAACTCATAGTCGTCCTTTCCACGAAGAAGTGCCACTTCTCTCTTGACACGGACATCAATCTCTTTGCTGATATCCCCGATTTTATACTGATCGCTGCCTAGAAAGTCCCGGGCGTTCTTCTTGACGTCTTCAATCACCGAAAGACGAATTAGTTCAGTCAACTCCATAGTTAGACCCATCCATTCGTCATCTTCCACCAAGTTACCAACCGCGTCCTTCTTCTCTTCCTCTGACGCGAATTTCATCACCTCCACGTCTTGTATCACCTCCACATCGACTGCTGGGGCGCTGTCGTCTTGCTCATCGTAATCCGCATCTTCGACTGATGGCGGCGTCGCGGCAAGAAAGGTCGTCGGATTGCTCGCAACATGACGTTGGCGACTGACAGACTGCACACATGGAGCCCTTGTCCCAGCAAAGGAATGGGCATTCTGTAACAAGCCAACAAAGGCGATGCAGGCAATCGTAAACCTCATGGTGAAAACACAACAAAGGCTGACACGGTCGTTTTGTGTTGAGCTAAAAGAGTATACTAGGTACCGGTAGGGGCGCGGCGCCACGTTGAACGTGTCTTGGCGCCAAAACTGAAACCGAAAAAACATCCGTTGGTTGAGGAACGTGGTGCGACGACGACCATGGCGGTCCGTTGTACCAAGTCTTTCTACTACTCTCTCGAAGCACCTGTCTACATGGTCGGCTCACGAGTCTCGAATAGGATGTTTCAGCGAGAGAAGAACGATAATTATCACCGTTACAACGAGTAGGAGGAGCAGCGCTGGAATCATGCCTTCCGGAAACTCGGAAGCTTGGTATGGATAGTGTTCCTGCTCATCTGTTAAGGGTAGCGTCTTGGAGTCTTGCATAATGCTACTAGAACAATACTCGATGTGTGCGGTCAAAGGAGTGGACGAGGCTCAGAGCTGTTATGTACCGTATGGGAGTGTCTTTCCATCAAACAACAAAGTGATCGTCAATAAGAAGAGAAATATTTAAACTTCCTCGTCAGTCCGTCCTCCGCAGGACTATCATTCAAAGAGTACCGAGGTGAAAAGGTACCTTTTTTATAGTTCAGTTCATACCTGCATGGCTTCGTTGAGTTGTGATACGGCAGCACTCGTTTCATCGGCCTTGGTAATAGCCCCAATGACAGCTACGCAGTCGGCACCCGCTTCTCTCACTTGCATCGTTATATCAGCATCCCCAATGCCTCCAATAGCCATCATTGGAATGCTTGGATCAACCAGCTGACGCCACTTGTTCACAGTCCACAGACCTTGCGGATCGAATTGAACCTTCTTACTGCTCGTGGCAAACACCGGCCCGAGACTTATATAAGAAGGCTTCACACCACTAGCAGCCGCAAGCTCTCCAAACGAATGCGTCGAGATTCCTAGTGCCATGTTGGCCTTTCGCATGGCTTCCAGACCCCCCGTTTCCATGCACTTGACCAAATCTTCTTGACCCACGTGGACACCAAAACAACCAGCTTGAACTGCCGCTTGCCAGTGATCATTGATCCATAGTCGTACGCCAGCAGCCTCGCAGAATGCTTGGGATTTCTGGACAATCTCCGAAATCTTGGCTGGATCTGTCTCGTCCTTGACACGAAGTTGAACATCCGTCACGCCCTCTGGGACTCGACACAATCGTTCGACCCAGTCGCCAGTATCAACAATGGGTAGGATGCGACCTAGTGTTGGTCGATCGTCGCCGGACTCCGAATCACGCTGTCTAAAGGCTTTCATGGGTCGAAACGCTGGCAGGCTCGTGACAGGACTAATCGCCACCGACGGAAAGTGTTGGTGCAACGAAGGAAACTCGGTGTGTGCCACGGGTCCTGGCCCTTGCCCCAACGGAACGCCCGAATAGATACCTGCCGTCACGTAGGCCTTGGCGAGGCAGCACGCATCAATGGGATAAATAGAACTAACCGCGCCTCGGCGCTCGCCATCTGCAAGCTGTCGTTCTTGCTCACCTAGCGCCAGTGCCGACGCCATGGCAGAAGATAAGGTGCATCCTGTTCCGTGTGTGTGTTGCGAATCATACCGAGAGGACCGGAGCCATACACCCCGACTACCGTCACACAAGCGAGGCTCGTCGGCGGGGCTTTCGGACGACAAGAAATAGTCTTGCGCGTACGAGTCCATGGTCGACGCCGCGCCGTTGGACTCTACAATGTGGCCGCCCTTGATCAAAACAGCCGGCACGCCCATGGCCAACAAGTCACGGGCCCCTTGCTCCACCTCCTCCACTGTTGACATTTTTCGTCCCACCAATGCTTCGGCTTCGAACAGATTGGGCGTCAGCACATCCACGAAAGGAAAAATGTGCTTGACCATGGCCTGGGAAGCCTCCTCTTCAATGAGTCGATGCCCCGACGTGGAAATCATGACTGGGTCCAAAACGACCCAGATCTTTTGCGTGGACACGGTTTGCAACTTTTTCAAAAACCTTGCCACCTCCACAGCCAGCTCTTTGGTTCCCAGCATGCCAATCTTAACGGCTGCCGGCGGCATGTCCTCCAGCAGAGTCTCGAGTTGAGTTTGGAGAAAGGCAGCGGGGGGAGCGTGCACTGCCGTGACACCCACCGAGTTTTGGGCCGTTAGGCACGTAATGGCGGAACATGCGTGGCAACCAAAGGAGCGAATGGCGTGCAAATCGGCCTGGATTCCGGCACCTCCACCGGAATCCGATCCAGCAATCGTGTACACGATGGGTTTCCGGTTGGAAAATGGCGCGGACGCTGCGTTACCCAGAGCCGATAAAGAGAAGGACGGGATCGTCCAGTGTATCAGAAACAGAGACAGTATGTAGCCTCGCCTCATGGTCACGCTCATAGTTCAAGAGTACCTGGTACGACGTGATGCTTTACTTGCTACCGTATGTATGTATGTATGCTTGATCCAAACCATCCATTGTCTATGGTCCGAATGATGATGATGATCCGGATCTTTTTGAAAGACGAAACGCCGACCTTCGATGAGTCCCGTATAAGTCCCATACATACCCGCTTCTTGTTTCTGCAATTCGTTTTCATCCTCCGATCCGTTCATTTTATTAAAAGAACACTCTATTTCGTACGATCCATCCATCCATACGACCATGATGATGGCGCAACTCCCGCAAGCGCACCTCCGATGGACCGGTCAGCTGGCACTGTTTCTCGTTTTCTTCCTATCTCTGGCTGAAGGATTATCTGGAGGCAAGTCACCACCACTTGTTGTACAGCAAACATCACTCGTGACGGGCGCCAACGGCTACGTGGGCCGAGCCGTGGTCCATTCACTCTTGGAATCTTCCTCTTCTGGCAAGGACATTGTCTGTCTGGTACGAGCCAAACGTGTCGCGGAAGAAAAAGAATATTGGGAAAAGCAAAACCATGCCACCAATGGGACGCCTTTTACGGTCCGGGTCCTGTCGTATGACATGCTGGATGGGGGGACTTCGCTGAAAGCGGCCTTGGAGTCGACCAAAGGTCCGCGATGCGTCTATCACGTGGCCTCGGTCTTTGGACCGACAGACGACCACAAGCAAACAGCGCTCGACAATGTTCAGGGAACGGAGGAACTCATCAGGGCCATTGCCGCCGTTGACAAGACTTGCAAGCTAGTCTTGACCTCCTCCATGGCGGCTGTGCGTGGCCCGGGACAGGTACCGTCCAACAGCAAGCACTATACGTCAGATGACTGGAACACTGGCAGTGTTCTTGGCGCCAATTGGGGCGCAAGCTACCAGTGGTCCAAGGCGGAATCGGAACGCCGGGCGTGGGAGCTCTGCAAGGAGCTCGGCATTCCCATGGTCTCGCTGTGTCCGTCGTTTATTTTTGGCCCGCCAAATTCAGACAGCAGCGTCTCATATTCGCTCACCTTGGTCAAGGAATGGATTCATGGAAAGTCGTCGGTACAGAGTCGCCTTTTTGTGGATGTTCGGGACGTCGCACAAGCACACGTTGCGGCAGGAACACTGCCGCAGGCAGTGGGCCAACGCTTTATCGCATCAACCGAAGCTCGCGTCTCAAGCCAGGAGATTGCAGGGTGGTTCCAGAGTGTTTGCCGAGAAACGGAATTAGCCGATCCTGAAAAGATCCATTTCGATGCGGACTTTCAAGGCGGCTACATTCCGATTGGGCAGCGAGAAGTAGAGGCATCGGACCGATTACGAGATGAATTGGGAGTTACTCTTCGATCTGTCAAGTCCACAATGATGGACATGGCAGACGTGTTGCTCAAACGCTAAGTGACTTATAGAGCTGGTGAGTTAAAGATTACAATAAAGACTCTAGTGGTCTACTTCTTGGAATTCTTATCCATAGGGGCAACATGTCGTGGCACCCACCGGTCGGTAAAGAAAGTGCTCTCTCCGACCTTCCATCCGGGAACCTGCTTCATAATTTCAGCCTCCTTTTTCATAATCTCCCGCTCTCTCGCCAGGTACCAGCGATCCTCCTCTGCCTGAAGAATAGGCGCCATGGCGTAACGGGCTTTGCGCTCTTCGAGCTTTTCACCCGACATTTTCTTGTTGGTCTGACCGACCTGGTAAAAGCCATACGCGATCAACAGAGAGGAAAATCCCCACATTTGAAGTCCCGACAGCCCTCGAGCCCGAGCGCGTCGCGTAATGTCAATCTAAAACAGTTCACAAACAAGAAAGGGTGTTAGAGATGCTCGCTTCACTCTAGCTTCGTTGACGTGTGCAGTACAGACGCCACATCGATTTTTCCTCTTCCGACAGCCGCGTCATGACAGGCCATCATGGGATTTCCTTAGCTCGATTCCACGTTTAACGCCTTACATACCTCCGGAAATCCTCCAGGAGGAGGCATGTCCTGTATGGGAGCCTTGGTAGCGGGGCGGAAGCTCATGGTTACAGTTAAAGGGAGACGAATACACACACTGCCGTGTTGTGTCGAGTTGTGAAACAATTGCTCGTGAAAAAAACAGTCAACATTTGTCTGCGCGTCAGTGTGTCTAAAAGAAAGCAGTAGAGAGCCTGGTGAAGAGAGAGCATCGCAAATCGCAATGTAGCGGTAGCTCCTAGACTATTGTACCGTCTTAACTATCTGTCTATGGAAGATACGATATTGGAACTGAGGATCCAGTGATAGAAAGCTAAAGTAGTGCTTGTAAATTGAATTATACACTGCTACGGGATCATGGTTGAAGCGGAACCAAGTTGGCCTTGAAAATTTGTGGAACAAAATGTCTAAACGACAGCCACGCTATCACGCTCCTGTCCTGCCAAGTTCATCTCCAAAGTGACTGCGAGACGAACTGCAGCCACCGCGAGACGTTCCTTGACAACTGGGAGACGGGTCTCGTAATATTCGCCCGAGAGTTCGTCGCCCTCCCTAACTGGTGTTCCATCCACATTCGCGTACGCCCACGTCAAGGCGTAATCCAACGACTCTTCACCCCAAAGACTCGTACAGGCACGATCCCCACCATTGGGACAGGCCATCCACGCTTTCCATTCGTCCGTATTCTGCGTATCGAGAATAAATTGAAACAGAGCTTCTTCCATGGATTGGCGAGAGCCATGATAATCAACATGCATGGACTCTTTGATGATACTGTCGTCCCAAACGGAATGCAAATTGCTGGAATGGTGATGACTGTGACGCAAGTTGCGACGACTGTATTCTTGGTAGTCTCTTCCCGACAACGATTTCATACTGCTACTATCTGCCTCTGCTCCCGAGCTTCTGTTGAAGTGGACGTCAATGGTGTTGCCTCCTCGATCAGACGCTCGCGAAGCATGCAACGGCTGATGAATGTCCCCAACAAAATGCACCAGAAATTTGAGACTTTCGCGAAGCAACTCGTCCGAGTCGGGCGAAGCAGTAGCTGTAGCATTAGCTCCAACAAGGCCGATTGGAAGCTGGTTGGTGAAATTGGCAATCGCTCCTGCTACACACCAGTCGTTGGCGCAATCACGAGCGTAGTCAAATTGGCACGAAAACGTTTCTGTAGAAGGATCAAAACCCGTACGATTCTGTACCGGACAACCACCAGTAATGGCATCGTCGTGCACGTCAATGTAGTGAAGAGGCGCACTCCAGTGAAAGGCCTGCGAATATCGTGCCTTGTCGGCCCAGTCGGCTACCGAACCCAGGGGAGAAGACGATTCGTCGTCATCTCCGTAGGATCCATCGTCGCGGCGCAAGATATTCTTGACGTGGGCAGCAGTAGCATTCGAAATGAGTCTCCAAGCTAGATTGCCCACGATTTCGTGGCCGTCTTTTCCCCAGGCGGCCGCTGGCTCGATGACTATTACGAGTGCGCAGCCCAGCAATGATGCGGCAACGCCAAGGAACGAAGAGAAGGGTTTCGTTAGCAGCAGCATGACGATATTTCTTGTAGAGGGGTAGTAGAGGCTTTCGTTCACGGTACGGTATGGAGATGGAGTAGGGTAAACGGTCTCTTTTCGGCGCAGCGCAAGGAGAATTCTGAAACGGAATATATGTCGATCCATTGTCCTCCAATTCCATCGTCGCGTGTTCGATCGTTCGCGAGAAAACCAGCGAAAAAAGCGCGAAACGGCATAGTAGATTATGACAAACTACATATTGCTAGAATGTACTAAACACGCTATAGTACTCTGGTCCATTCATTTCTCTAAGGAACAAAACCAAATGTACAAACAACAAAACCAAGCAATCGACCCTCGGCGACCATGGCAGGCTCCCAACAAGATGACGGGGATTTCCAAAGCATCCCCACAAAGCGACAGATGAACAAAAAGAGACTCTACATTGGAAACCTTCCCGTGGAAGCCGAAGCTCTGGAGGATAAGCTCGTCGAACTCTTGAAAGGAACGGCCGTCGACTGCCAACTCGACCGTCAGGATGTCGAGGTGATGTGCTCCAAGAGCTGCCATGCCCTCGTCTCTTGCCCCAACAACGTCATGGACGACTTGATTCAAAAGCTGAACAAGACCTACTTCGAAGGAAAGCGTCTCGTAGTGCAAAGAGAACGAAAGCCACGCAAAGACTACCAGACCGTCAACGCCTTTACGAAATCGTGGGCCAAGCCAACCACAAAGACAATGGCACCCGAACCCGAAGAGCCCGCCGCGACCAAAGAACAGATATCCGATCCTCCTCGAGACCTTCAGGAAGTTTCGGAGCGGATTGGAGTGATTGTTCAAGACGAAATGGGGCAAGCAGCTGAAAACGGCGGAGATGCACTGATGAATGCGGCCATTGCCTCGACCGCTGCCGTGTCTCTACTGGCTGACCTTGGCTTTGGTGTCGTGGACGCAGAAACGCAAGTTTCAACACCCACCCAAGCCACTTCTGTTCCAGTGGACGTGGTGGAAGATGGTGGATTCATGGCTTTGTGCAAACAACCGCTGTCTTCTTTGATGGGTGAATACGGAGACTACGATCCCAACTGGAAGCAAGTGGAACCGACCACCACCACTGATGCCCCCACTCCCGCACTTGAACCGGAAAAGACGCCAACAGCTACTACAACTACCGCTACTGCTAAACCTGCACTCGATGTAAAGAACCCCAACAGTGTACTCGGTATGCAGGGCAAGATGCCCGTTCACGTGGAGTTTACATCCTTTGGCTATCTCCACGGGGCTCCTTCTGAGATTCGAAGAGGATGGAGCCACTCGCAACCCTTGGCGCCGTTTGACTGCCGCCATCTTGCTCCTGCTCCAAATTACTTGCAGTGGCAAGATGGTTTGTCAGGTGCCGTCAAGCGGTCACTCGTGTTCCCAATGGACGAAATGGCCCCCAGCATTAAAGAATATGTGAAGCAAGTTGCCGAAGAAGTAGCGGTTGTCTTGTCTGAAGCCATCAAGGAAGGTGGGCACGGATACGCTATGCCGCTACGCATGATGATTTATATTGGTAGCGACTCTGGTCGTCATCGAAGTGTCGTGGCGTGCGAACTTGCAGCCACTGCACTGCGAAAGCTGTTGCGTGCCAACAAAGACGGTCGTTTTGCTCAACCGTGCTCCGTCGGCACAAAACATCGGCATGTTCAACGGCGACAGAGTCGTGACTCTCGTTCCAAGCCTAGCAAGCAGAATGCTTTGGAGGCGGACTAATTGTAACCAAGTATTAAATTATGTAGAACTACGTTTAGCTCTTTGCAGGCAACTTCCGTGACAACAGCAGTTGGCCCAAGCAAGGGCGTTTGATCCTGTTAGGGAATGACACTGCTTTGATAAAGAGATTTGTCTTCCCACATTCCTCTAGTTCGCTTCGGAAAGAAGGCACCTTTTTCTTTTTTGAATTGAACGCGCACATCACCATACAGCACTTATCCCTGTACTGTAGCATCTACTATAGGAATTCATATGATACCATACCATCTACCAGGCTCTGCTTCTATCCCATCCAGCAGCAGGGTCCACGATATCAGTTGAGCGACGGGCCCAGCGACCTACGATTGGCATTTTCTCACTGGGACTTTCTCAACCTCAAAATCAAAAAGTCATAACTGTCATTTCCATTTTCCATTACATATATGCAGTCATTATCTCATGTGGTCAAGAAGTCAAGTACTGTAAGTCATCATCTCACGGTCACGGTCACGGTCATGGTCATGGTATGAAATCCAGGTTTTGGATTTTGGGAAGGCAAGATACAATACTACGGTAGTTGTGGCGGCAGGCTCTGTTTGCTTCCTGCTTCCCAGTACAGTTGCAGTACTGGTACTGTTCGTCGTAGCAGGGAGGGGTTGGGTCGGTCCACGTCAGCTACTGTACCGGTACTGTACGGTATTGTACGGTACTGTAGCAGGTACGACAGGTGAGGGTGAGGGTGAGCGACGGGGGCAATTGTGGGGCATTTTCTCACTGGGACTTTCTCAACATATATACAGTAGGGTAGTCATCATCATCATCATCATTTTATCTCACATACAGCTACAGTACAATATGGTAATAAATTATGATATTATTATTATGAAATCCATCAGACTTTGGAAATTGGAACAGCAAGAGAATTCGTCGTTCGTCGTACCGGTACCGAAGACTATAGTACTACTGTAGTACTACGTATACGATACGACGTAGATTTGAAGCTGGCTTGCGTATTGACGTAATGACTACCGTAGCTAGTAATGACCTAATGTAAATTTAAGACCCACTACAGTACTATGTATTGAAGTTGAAGTGCAGTAGTGTACGACA
>Ga0307981_1003070_pt1 | contig 12889 bp, 9 predicted proteins | sample OrgLakmetagen987_FD_201849 | JGI IMG/M metagenome (GOLD analysis project Ga0307981, IMG submission 201849) | Saline water microbial communities from Organic Lake, Antarctica - #987 | ecosystem: Environmental > Aquatic > Non-marine Saline and Alkaline > Saline | place: Antarctica: Organic Lake... | reverse complement strand
GCTGCTGCTGTTGCTGTTGCTGCATTGGATCAGCAGCGTGTCCGGATACTTGATCACCATCGGCAGGTGCATAACTCATGACGGAACCAAACGAAAATACACCTCCCTCGAGCTGCGTTTGTTCGTAATCCGACATGTTGATGGATCCAAAACTAAAGCCACTGGTGGGGTCCAAGGGGGCCGGTGGTTCGACATAGTCGTCGTGTTGCTGCTGATCATACTGCTGTTGGGGCTGCTGTTGGGGCTGCTGTTGGGGCTGCTTTTGGGGCTGCTTTTGGGGCTGCGTTTGGGGGGGCTGCTGCTGCTTCTGCCGTAGTCCAGACATGCTCGACGTGACGGCAGCAATGGCAGCAGCAATGTCCGCAGGCGTGTTTGGCACAAAATTGCTTGTCGCAGATGACTTGTTGACACCTTTCCGTCCCGATAGGGGTCCTTGTGCCGGAATGGGCGCTGGTATGGACGGAGGAATGACCACTTGCGCTGGAACCATGACACCTTGATCGTTCATGGCCATGGTTCGCCTCACTTGGTAGCCTGCGTGATGTGTTACAGCTGGATACTGCGCCTTGGCTTGCGGAGGCATCACCATCATGGGCGGTTGATGCTGTTGATGCTGCTGATAATGATGCTCCTGACGATGCTGCTGATAAAGATGCTCCTGATGATGCTGCTGATAATGATGCTCCTGATGCTGCTGTTCTTGATGCTGATGATGATACGCATCGCCTGAACCGACTCCCGACGCGGACGTTACTGCAGTGCCGTCCCCGTGCATCTTCGTTGTTGGTTGCGATTGTGCGACAGGCTCTAGCTCTAGCTCTGGCTCCGGATCTGGAGCTACAGCTAAAGCCGGAGCATACGAACTAGTATCAGTACCAGTACCAGCACCAGTGCACGTTCCCGTCAACGTCGACTCCTTCAAATGTGAATATGTTGCCGCAGAGGGAGACTGTACTTTTTCTCTGATAGTGGGAGCACCTTCCCGAAGCGCTTGAGACGTTTTTTCCTGTGCTCGTTGGTCTCCTACATCGTACCACTTGTCGGTCTTGGAGTCCTTCTGTAGGAATCGTCCAGGAGGCGCCTGACTTCGCACGGCGTTGACGATGCTCTTGCTGAGAAGCATCTTTTGTCTCTTTGGAAGCGTCACGTAAAGTTCCTTGTTGGCCGCCACGAGCATTCGCCAGTGCGCATTTCCCACGTGGTTGTTCGTGCCTCCGCCTCTTCCACACAGGACATCGTGAGAGTACGGTTGGGGAATGTCTTTCAGAGGGTATTCCATGGTCCAAGTCGCTGGGTTTGTGTTGAGAGTGTAGTGTGTAGTGTGCGTTGCGCTGCAAATTCCGGAATCGTGTCGATGTCGCTTGCGACTATTCTACATAATTGGAAGTTCTCTGTGTTGTCACATCGTTCGCGAGTCAAATTATTCAACGGATCAAAATCCCAGATAGATACATAGATATCGCAGTCATAATAATTCATCGGTCATCGCCGCTCCGACCAAAAATAAAAAAGACCGTTTCACTTTTTGGATCGTGACCCGATACGGTACTGACTGCTGTAGTCTAGATACACGAGATCCGAAATCAAAAGTTAAGTGTTCTCTTCCAGGACACTATTCATATCATTCTAACGTATTCACCGTATCCAAATGAAACCACACACAAGTACAAGTACAATGAGCGAACGCATTCCCTGGAAAGAGTCCAACTTGGCAGCGATCGGAAGCGATCTCGATCACAAAATCAAAGCAGCCGCTGCGGCACTCGAAGAGCAGTGGAAGGAGACGGCCGTCGGCGAGGCAAGTGATCACTCTCGGCTCTCGGCTGTCTACGAATATAACAACCTCTCGCGCTCACCCACTCACACTCTCTCGCGCTAACACTTTCTATACAGTCTCCAGGAACCACAGTTTGGCGCATTGAACAGTTCAAGGTCGTGTCTTGGCCCCAAGACAAGTACGGCAAGTTCCACACGGGCGACTCGTACATTGTGCTCAACTCGTACACGCGCGGCGACAGCGACAAGCTCTACCATGATGTCCACATTTGGATTGGCGTCGAATCGTCGCAGGACGAATACGGAACTGCAGCCTACAAAATGGTCGAAGCTGACGATTTTTTGGGGGGCGCCGCCGTGCAGCATCGTCAAGTGCAGGGACACGAGAGTCCGCTCTTTCAGTCCTATTTTGACTACGCCTTGACCTTCGTGGAGGGTGGAGCAGAGACTGGATTTAACATTGTAGAACCAACAAAGGATGTCCCTCACTTGTACCGCGTCAAGGGTACTCAAAAGGGAATGTCGCTCACACAAATGGAACTCTCCAAGAGTTCCCTCTCCGCCGGCGACTCGTTCATTCTCGTGGCAAACAAGTGCCTTGTCTGGCTGTGGAACGGCGAATCTGCAAATCCAGACGAAAAGGCGCGGGCCAACGCCATGGCGGAAAAAATGTGTACCATGGGTACCGTCAAGACGCTGGATCAAGGCGCCGAAGACGAACTAGAAGCAGACTTTTGGGCGTTTCTGGGACAGGGCGAAATCCAAGACGCGGACGATCTCGATTGCAACGTGCAAGAGTTTGCGCCGCTCTTGTTCAAGCTCTGCGACGATCCCCAAGAACAGCCCGAGCAAATTGCCCAGGCGGAAAAGGTCAAGATTGGCTTTGGTGCGTCTGAGAAACTGCTCCAGCGCAGTTTGCTCGACGAAACCAACGTTTACCTTCTCGATGCTGGCTGGGAGATTTTCGTGTGGATCGGCAAGAGTGCGGACCGTTCGGAAAAGCTCTTGGCCTTGACCAAGTCAGACGCTTACTGCAAGCAAGACACGCGTACGGCCGACTTGCCTCTCTCCATTATAAAGAGTGGCTTTGAAAGCCCCGACTTTACCAAGTTCTTTTACGAGTAAATGGACCAAGAACAGCAAATGGAATGGGTATTGCATATCGGTTAACAGTGGTGGTTTCATCGATTCACTTTTCATGGGTCAGTAACTAGAAGGCTCGTGTTGCACGATACTATATTTATTCCGTTATTGAGTTGTAGTAGTAGTAGTAATTGTAGTAGAAACTATCAGAGCAAGTCCCTGCGCAACACATATCTTACATACCATCACGACTCGTCATGTTGGCCATGAACTGTTCACGTGCTTGCCGAAGAGCCTGTCCAATCGTCATGTCTCCAGGATTGACACCCGCTGGGAGCCCTTGCGACTGCGGCTGTCCTACCCCACCCTGTCCATGCATATCATCGGAAGCATCCACATCGTCGCGCAACAAGACTGCCGACGCCAGTTTGGATCCATCGACTTCCATGATGATTCCTCCGTCGCAGTGCTCGTCAATCAATAAAAAGACCAACTCCAAGTTGTCTAGTACCATGGTTCGATCGGTAGATCCACCCATGAGATGAGCGAGCGCATCGTACATGCCTTCGCACAAGTGTGCCAGCACCAACTCGGATTCACTGGGAGGACCAATGTGCACCACACGGACATCGCCACCTCCGCCACCTCCAATGGAACCGCCGCAAAAGACAGCCGTTCTTCCCTGCACTGTAACGACTTCGGCAGCGTCCGGTCGTGCCGCGATACCCGCAACCTTTTGTTGGAGATTCTTTTCAAAGATAGACCGAAGGTCTTCGGGTGACTTGTCGCCCTGCTTTTTCTTGAGAAAGTCGCCGTAGTATTTTCCTGCCAAGCGATTGCCGTCACCGTCCAAGACGAGAATGGCGTCCAGTTTCGGGAGGAGGGGAGCAATAGAAGACTGGGTAACGAGGAAGGGTGGGTTATAGCGGGGTTTATGGTGAGAAGACGAGAGAGAGAGAGATACGTTGGATACAACAGCCGATACGCCATGCTCATAGTCAATCCCCTCTATCTCGAGCAATTTAGCATCGTTTTCCTTCTAGTTCACACAAGTTTTCTCTAGACTAGCAAAGAGATCGTCCATAATAGACAGAACGGATCGTCGTGTGCGCCATCGTTCGATACGTACCGTCATGGTTCTAGGCAGTTGGCAGTGTTTGTGGACTTTGTGCGTTGCCAACGATAGACACAGACACTCGAATTGTGACCTTTTTTCTTCTCACCCATTCTTACAGCCAAACGGACTCCTAGATAATGTTTGCGTTTGCTATGCTACGGAGCTTCGAAAAGTAGTCTCTAGCTAGAGTAGGGACTCCCAGTCGCGGATCGGATGGAGATACCGTATTGGATGATAGAGGCTAAACGCGGAGTAAATTTCGACAGCCTGGATAGAACAGTGTAAGGGTGTGCCTTTGAAAGGACGAGATGGAGCTTCTTCGGGCTGCGGGACGTACGATAGCCTCGAGGAGTTGTATGCAGGCCAGCAGTCAGCGGCTCTAGATTGATTCAGGAAGAGTATATATATTCGTATGGCGTTAGCTACTGTCTACTACTTTTGCGATTGATTCAGCAACTTCAAGTGCTGCCTTGGGGGCTCCTGTGGAAGTATGTCAGCTTCGAGTTGACCACAGTTTCTAGCTTCGGCGGATGAAAATTGATGGCATGACGTATGTATTCTCTCAATACTGGATGAACGAAGAAATGAATTTATTGGTATGTTAATTTACTGTCTTACATTTTGATTAGTCTACTTCAAGACTTGCCAAGAAGGTGTTTCCCCCAAACTTTGTGGAGGACATGGTGCTGTGAGAATGCTCGTCATCGGGCGGCTCATATGCTGATGGTTGGCTCATAAACGGAGCAAAGGTGTCGCTAGGAGCATACGGACGCGTACTTTGTCTGTTATACGTTGCCGATGCTCGGCGCATACGCGCTTCCTTGAGGGAACGGAGTCGAGCCATGAGCGCCGCGTGCTGGGCACCGTACTTTCCCATGTTCCGGTTGATGCGGCCAAAGGCATTCCACGACTGCGACTGCTGAGACGAGGCGTTCAAGCTGTGTGGTTGCGGAGGCGACGGCGTTTGCTGTAATACCTGGGGCCGTCCTTGGTCCAATTGTGGTGCTGTGACTGGTGGGCGGTCGGCTCGAGCCTGTGCCGCCATTAAGCCTGCTCTTCGCTTCCAAGTCGGATCTTCGCTTCGCGGGTGCGTTCTACCAAACATTGGGCCTGCACCAGTTGGAGAGGGTCGGGACTCCTGTAGCGGAGTCACATGTGAAGGCATTGAGCGGCTCGTTGGTATCGATTGCGCCCAGTCGTCCGACGGCATTGCGGCAAGGTTTTCCGAAACACTTGGGCGTAGCTCATCCGGGGGGCACATGGCGGAAGTAGTCTCGTATGCTTGCGATGGCGGCATGTCAAAGTTGGCCCATGTGGGGGTTGCCTTTTGGATCTCGTCTCGATGAGCCATGGAAGACCCATGAGAATGTGATGGCAACAAAACCCGAGCAGGTGCCATTTGATCCGTATGCGTTTTGTATTGCGCAGACGGTGACACGGGTAAGTTCGTTGTAGTTCTCCTACGATACTCGTCCTGCTGCATGATGGAGTGCGAATGAGGAGCGTAGGAACGCGGCAGTAACCCTAGTGTGCTCGCCAGGGTGCCATGATGAAGGGCATCCCGCTGCGGCAGCGAATCAGTCGCATGCGTGTATCTTGGCGACACCGAGACGCCATCTAAGGCATTGCCTTGTCGAACTACTGGGCGCGAAGTGTTCGTTCGGGGTGGAGTTGTCGATCGTGAAGACATGGACACATTCACGCCCGATAAGCCAGAGCCCGTTGATACCATCGAGTCATTCACGGTAGGACTGTTCAGGCCGAAGGGGTCGGGAGGAAACGGTTGCCATCCTGAATCAAAGTCGAAGAGATCACCAGCAGACGATTCTTTGACTGGAAAGGACGACTCCACACGTCGGAGATCCCAGCCACTGATAGTGTTGCTGCTGCTATCCTGTTCCGGCTCTTCGTCCTTTTTCTCTTCCTCGTCCTCTTCGTCGACCTCTTCGATACTTGGTGCATAGCCGACTTTGCCGGACGGTCCCTCCGCGTCTCGCGAATTCGAGTCCCAGCCGGACTTTTTACTCCAGTGCTTCGATAGGAAAGCTTGATTGGCGAAAAAGCTATTTGCGCTGAGATCGTCAGACATCGGGACCATTCGCAGTGCCTTTGCAATCAGCGGGGCTGCTGCCTCTGACGGTTGGCTTGACGAAGCCTCTGATCGCTTTGCCTCCACCTCTATCGGATCCACATCCTTGGACGTTGGTCCGCTATTCTGCTCTTCCTCTACAGTCGACACACTCTGCTCTTCCTCCACAGTCGACACACTCGTATCGCCTGCTTTGCTTACCAGTGCGGTCGGTAGAGTCAGACCGGAGACTTCGGCGATTGACATATCTAATGTCACACCATCAGAGAACTCGCTCTCACTTCCAGCTTCAGAGACCTCATCATTCCCATGTCTTTGACCGTCCACTGCAACCGCGTGCTTCTGGTAATCCGGTGCCCGCGAAGAAGGGGCAACTGGGGCTCGCTTGTCTTCCGCATAATTCTTCTCGTTCGGAGATGATAGGATCCGCGGAGCAATTCCCAGCGTCGGAGGCGGAGAGACACTGGTAGCAGCGATGTGACTTTCCCGGTCCGAAGCGCCGATATTGAGTGATTTGGACTGACTTTCTGCAGCACGAGACTGGTCATTCGCCGACTGTCCCCAATATTGAAGCACTCGTCCAGCAGAATATGCTTGTGGAGCCATGGAGGCCGAGTTCCTTGTGGAGATTGCACCTGAGGGTCGGACTGCCACAGGCTTGATGGCGACCACACTGGTCAGCTCCCCCTTGACTGGTACCGGACGCAGTAATTCAGCATTCTGACCAGAGGTAGGCATCTCCCTTCCGTCGGGATCTGGCTTTTTCTTGCGCTGGAAAGAGATCATAGTCGGTGTCTTCGTTAACTGAGACGGTTCTGTTGCAGTTGTTGCAATCGGATTGCCTTCATCTTTCCGAGATGGAATGGCAAACTGGCTGATTCGCTCTCGAAATGCTGAAGTGGCCATTACTTTTGCAGCTTCTTCCTTTTGCTTCTGGCCTGAAAAGAGATTCAGGTTTTCGCTAAACGACAAATTTGCTTTTCTCGTCGTTTGTCCGCCACCTGTGGTATGTGTACCCAGCTCGCAATCGATAACCTGTGGCAAAAGGGGGGGCGGAGGCCTTGATGGCGGAGGCGGGGGAGGAGGCCGACTAGCAAGAGCTTTCCGACCGAAGGGAGTGGGCTGTGCTGGTTTGGAGTTGCCCCCGAACGTTCGAACCCGTTCTGCCACCGATAGAGTAGCCTCGGTGCTAGTCTTCGGATCGGACGCGCTGACCTGGGGAATCGCGTTGGTCTCGGGAGATGACTTACCGTCCACAGCTCTGTCTTTGTTATAGCGTACAAGGCGCGACAATGGAGGTGCAGATTTCGTTTCGAACTTTGCAAACGCATCTTTCAGCGAGCTGCTGGCTCCTTCAAAGCGTTTCGGAGGAGCACTCTTCACCTCGAACATTGCCCGCACTCGGCTGATACCATTTTCGGTCGCCTTTTCGCCAGTAGAACCTTCAAAACGGTCCCGTAGGTCTTTAACGCTCGCATTATCGTCATCGTCGTTGTCTTCCAGGGTGTCTTTTGAAGCGACACTCGGCTCAAACGCAGAACGAAGACTTTGAACGTCGATACCGGCGCTCGCTTCGTCCGTCGAAAGAGCATCAAATACGTCTTGTGTACGGTCAAGATGCTGACCGATCCGACTGATACCGAATCGACTCTTCTCGGAGCTGCTGGAAAGAAACCCCTGAGGCTTTTTAGCCGAATTCTCGAAGGTAGAGATAGCTGCAAGAAAAGAAGACGCCCCATTTCTGAAATTTCCGGAGAACGATTTTGAACGCCCCTTCGGAATGCTCAAAGTAGAAGCTACCTGAACATCAACTGATATCGTCGATCGTGCCTGTACAGTGCCGTTGGGCGGTTGATCTTTGGCGCTATCTTCCATTTCAGGCTCTTCTTGCTCTCCCTCGTCTCGCAACGGGGGCGGCCAACGACCAATGACGCGCTTGGAAGCTAGATCAAAGGTATCGATTCGACTCTTCGCCTCTTTCAAAGTCTCGTTTGAAGTCCCACGGCCCACTTTCGAAGGACTGGCGTTGGTTTCTTGCATCGAAGATTCCCTTTGCGGATTCGAACTGGAAACCCCGCTTACGGTTAGATGATCTCGCTCTACCGTCATGACCCCCAACAATGTGTCCAATTCCTCCCTTGAGGCAACTGCCTGCTGGGGTAGCGGTTCAACGCATTCATCAAATTCACTCTGGTGCGTTGTGTCTTTTCTTTCTTGTCTTGCAAAGTATTTTTCAATAGGCTTGGCGCTGGCAGCCTCGGCAGTAACGTCTCGGTTCGAGTCGGGCGACAACATTGATCGGATCGAGGCTTCGGCAACGCCGTACCAAACACTCCCTGACTCTTCCGATCCCGACATTCGAGATGAAGAGTTTGGTGACCGGTGCGCGCAAAAGATTGGGTCGGGAGAACTGACACTTTCATCTTGAAGGAATCGTTGAATAGTTGGCGGAGAGGAGCATGGATCGATGTCCCGTAAATTCCGACGACTGGGTGCCGTTTTCACCGTGAATGTTCGTTTTTGGAATGGTCTAGTGGCTGCAGTTGATTTTTGCTTGGCCAGTAATGATTCTCTGGGCTCATCGCTCTCCTTGAGTTCTGGAAGCAAGAGATCGGATCGCCCCCCGCTACCGCCGGAATCTTCTGGAGACGAAATAGCGGAGCCCACTATTCGTTCAGGACTATCAGTTTCGTGCTCAACCTCAGCAACAGCCTCGACAGCGTGTTGTCTACTTCGCCAAGCTCCCTTGTTCGATATAGAAGCTCGGATACCGTGCTTGTCGCCGGTTTCTACCCCAACCGACGAAGACACACTCTGCGATTGCACTGAGGAATCACCCACAAGACGAAGGCCCTCATTTCTCACTTCACCCTTCTTCATGTGGTTGCCAAGCCGATTTATCATTGCCGTGGGGGGCAGAGATCCAGTCACAGGCTCGTTATCCGTCCCGTTGGATAAACGCGGAGCAGGGACCCCCGGAGGAGCAGGCGACATGATCCGACTACTCTCGTTGGAGCTGACGCTCAGTATACTGCTGGCTCCCATTTGTTTTAGATTTGACCTAGGATCATCGCCACCAAAGCTATGACGCGACGGATGCTTGGGCTCGGCACGTTGATGCATCGCCTGCTTGGCTTCATTGAGCGTACTTTCGTACTTAGCATTCTGCAACTGCCTCACGCGCTGCATAGCCATATCAACGGCTCGATTCGTTGCCACTGCCGTAGATGCCTCGGACGGCGCACGTAAAATTTCACGATGCTGCTCTCGTGTAGCAAAGTCGGCAGCTCGATTCGTAGCTATTTCCGTGGGAGCGTTGGACGGCCCAACGGCACTGCTGGCACTGCAAGACCCCACAAACAGCTCCAGCGACTTTTCCAACGATATATGAACCAGCGATTGCTGCTGCGATGCGATCTGTTCTATTGCGCGCCCATCTTCCACCAGACTAGCAGAGTATATGGAAGCTCCAACAAAGTCGTCCTTGAACCTTAGTTCTTCATATCTTTCACTTCCGGTTGTCGTGGACTCTGTGGTTCGTCGACTTGTGAGACTGCTGTTCTCGCTCTGATCCCATCGAGAATTCCCCCGAGAAGCCCGTCCAGCCCCCGGCGATGTCGCTGGAAAGAGTGAAAAGGTTCGCTGCGGACTGTAATTGCCTTGTATCGGAGAATCCATATTGGAGACTTGGTCTCGGTCTCGTTGCATACTCCCCGGCGTCGTAAGATCGAGACTGGTCGAATGGGCGCCTCGACTCGGGGAGCCTTCGGTCCATGATCCCGAGCCACTCTGCTCCAAAGTTGGATCCGTTCCGGCGGTTCGAGCCGACTTTTTTGAATGCGGCGACTTTGAGCGCAACGAGCTGGAATTTGGTGTAAGCGTTAGATGTGCAGCTTCTTGGTGAAGACCTCCTCCACATCCATCGATCGAAGCGAGATATCGACTTGCGAGACTACTTTGCTTGCCCCTTCGCTTCTTCCCCGGCTTTGTTGTTCCCGCCATGGCGAACTAGAACCACCCGGACAAGTTCAATCCGCCAACGGCAAGAGGGCGTTGTTCGAACCTCTACAGTGCCGGTACCTGGTAGCAACAGTAGTGTGGTGCACTTTATAGAACTGCCAAACCGCAAAACCGCAAAAACTTCGTGCCGCGAGGGGACTGGCCAGAGCTCAACGGATGAGGTCGTCTAAGTAGTCTAACCTTGTGCGCGGTCACGTTTTGTTTCGACCAAAAAGCACCAACAAATCGATATTTGAGATATTCGCTGGTAGAGAATCTGGATGCCTTTCCTCGAGTTTGTCATCAGTCTGCCAGTCGTCACTCCCAGGACCCAGGATTGGCTTGTCGTCGCTTCCGGCATTTGCGCAAAGAGTATCTTTTCCATCACTTCTTTCACCAAGATCAACTTGCACCTTGCTTCGTAGCCAACCATCGCAGCCATCACCATCCGTATCCACTACTACACTATGCGTACCGGTACATGTTTCCTTAGCAGCGTCTTGTTGCTGGCCTTGGCTGCACCCTCCGTGGCCGCCTTTTCGTCTCCGTCTCTTGCATTCAAGCGAGCCGTCGTTGGCACCATGTTACCGACCGCGGCGACTTCGACCTCTCTCCAAGCCACTAAACTCAACGATATCGATACAATGTGCATCATGAACATTGCCGAGTATTGCTCAAGCGAAGAATGTTCGCTTGACGATAGAGAGGCTCTCCTTGCTCGTGTTGAGGAGCAGAGAGACATTCTCTCGGCGCAAGTCGACGACATGAATACGATTATCGACCATATCAAGGGCCCGCAGGCGAACTAGTATACTGTAATCAACCCATAATAATAGTGTTATCCCAAATATAAACCTTACTCGTAAGCGCACTGAGGGTTGCATTACATTCGAAATGATATTCGATCAGCCATGCTCCACCAGCCATTGTTTTCGTAAAAAAGACTTAGACGTTAATAGCGGCAGGCATATCGATTTCGGCAACGAGTTTAGCCACGGCCTGCCCCATCTCTTTGCAACCAACGAGCTTGCACCCGTCTCCCTCTTGCTTGATATCGGGCGTTCTCAAGCCAAGGTCGAGCACTGCTTCAACCGCGTTCTCAATCAAGAGAGCCTCCTCGGGTCGGTCCAAATCGTACTTGAGCATCATGGCGGCCGAAAGAATCATGGCCAAAGGGTTGGCCTTGTCTTCGCCAGCGATATCAGGAGCAGATCCGTGGCACGGCTCGAAAACTCCCGGTCCAGACTCTCCAATAGATGCCGAAGGCAACATACCGAGACTTCCAACCAACATGGAAGCTTCGTCCGACAAAATGTCACCAAAGATGTTACCGCAGACAATGGTATCAAACTGCTTTGGCCACCGGATCAACTGCATGGCGCAATTGTCAACGTACATGTGACTCAGCTCGATCTCGGGAAAGTCTTTGGTGATGACATCGGTCACAACATCACGCCACAACTGGCTCACATCCAGCACGTTGGCCTTGTCGACACTGCAAAGCTTGCCTCCACGCTTGCTGGCAATATCACCAGCGACGCGAGCGATACGGTCGATTTCAGATTCCGAGTAGATCATGTTGTTGTATCCCACGCGTTGGCCTGTCGGTTGAAGTTTGACAAGAAGTAGGGTAGCAAAACGAGCAGAGAAGAGACACGATATTAGAATCAATCGGAAACGTATGACAGACGCAACATACTGCAAGCGACCAACCACAACGCCACCGAATAACGCACCATCAATAACATCGATACCCTTGGGGGTTCCAAAGTAAACATCGCCGGTAAGCTCGCGGACGACCATGATATCAACTCCTTCGATGACCTCGCGCTTCAAGGTAGATGCATCAATAAGTTGATTCAGTACTTTAGCCGGACGCAGGTTGGCGAAGAGTCCCATTTCCTTGCGCATTTTGAGCAAACCAGACTCGGGACGAAGCTCACGGGGGTTGGTATCCCACTTGTAACCTCCAATGCAGGCCAGCAAGACAGAGTCGGATTGACGACACTGATCGAGGGATTCTTGTGGAAACGGATCGTTGGTGGCATCAATGGCAGCGCCTCCAATCAAAGCTTCCGTAAGCTCCATCTTGAATCCATATCTCTCGCACACGACTGCCAGTACCTCCTTTGTAGCAGTGGTGATCTCTGGGCCGATACCATCTCCAGGAAGGAGTGTGACGGTATACGAGTCCTTCTTTGAAACGGCGTTTCGCGCCGAACTCGACATGAGAAGGCCTCGTGCCGACGAAAACGGCTTTTGGACGAAAGCTCCAGCGCCACTTAGCGCTCCTGCCAGTACAATGGCAGAGATAAGCTTGCTTGAAGTAGTGAATACCATGGTCAAATCCGTCGCTTGATTGGGACGGAAAAAGTGCATCACGAAATACGGTACGAAATGGAGGGCTCTCGTCGGTGGCAGTTTTCCTCCGAAATTGGCGCCAACGAACAGGCTTTTCGTGTCTTTCGTCGATCCACGTGGAAACATGCCGGGTCATGGACGGACTGACTGAAACTCTATCTATCTAGAGGTCTATAGATAGGGAAACTACCGCAAATAGGTCCAAATATACTGATGTCAGAGGCAAGCCAGTGCACCGGGTGCAGTCTCTGATTCGGGGCTGCACCCAGGTGCACCGTGATCATTCTTATAAGTGTGATGTCGTCAAGCTGCCCTGCGCTTGATACTTAGACCATGATTTTCGAAGATTGGTTTACCGCTTCTTTATGACTTTTCCTTTTGATGGCCGCAACATCATTATTTGCTTTTATGAACACATAGTTTTGCAGCTTTTGCAACAAAACGACGATGACGAGCGCAGCTAA
>Ga0307981_1003069_pt1 | contig 12891 bp, 8 predicted proteins | sample OrgLakmetagen987_FD_201849 | JGI IMG/M metagenome (GOLD analysis project Ga0307981, IMG submission 201849) | Saline water microbial communities from Organic Lake, Antarctica - #987 | ecosystem: Environmental > Aquatic > Non-marine Saline and Alkaline > Saline | place: Antarctica: Organic Lake... | reverse complement strand
GAGCTCCCTTGCTGTAGCTAGTGGCCAAGACAATCCCGTTTTGAACCCCCTTGACGGTAAACTCGCTATCAACCGTGGTGCGTGCCGACGAGCGCCTTGAATCACTACCGCTAGCGCCACCAGTACTGCTAGTGTTAGTTGACTTTTGCCGACGTTCCCATTTGCGCTTGGCTTCCAGCAACTCTTCCGCCTCCAGGTCAAAGGCTTCGTAATAATTCTCGTCCGCGTTGTTGTTGTTGTCTTGATCTTCCATCCACACGGCCTTCCACAAGTCACCAATTTCCGCATCGTGCACGTGCGCAATCACCGTCGCATCAGATCCTTCCCAGCGGACGCGGTCGCCAATCAAAAACGGACCTCCCGTGGCGCCCACGGGTGCGGCCGATTGGACCGTGGTCCATCCATCTTGTTGCAAAACTGTCGAGTCGTAACACGTGCGACGTATCGCGGACAACATGCTGGGGACCTGTCGAGGATCGGCCATGCCCAAGAGGCGTTTGGCAGCCGTGGGTGTTTCTGGCAAGTTGTACACGTGCCGCAACAAATTGGCCAGCAGGGTGCGGGCGGCGGGAATGTTTTGGGCCCACAACAGGAGCGGCTGTTGAAAGGATTGTTGCGAGGCCGTAGAAGAAGTGTTTGACACTAACGACCTGCTGTTGTTATTGCTACTGTTTCGAGTTACAAAGGGATTGGCAATTTCCTTGTCGGCGTACGCCAAGTTACCACTCCAATCGTCGCGCCACTGATCCGTTTCGTCAAACTCCAAGGCCGTTTCGAGCTGTGCTTGTTCCGCCTCCGACAAGGGTTCCAATACCCGGGGCTCTCGTAGAACCGCCGTTGCTGTCGTTGGTTCATTTTCCAATGAGATGTCAGGATTGCCATTCCTATCTATCCCACGGGCAGTACCAGTGACACCGGGATTCGACTGCAGGGACAGGCGCGGTTTGCATGATTCTGTTTCTGCCGCTGCGATTGGGACTGCATCATTCTGGCGTCTTCCGCTTTGCCGCCTCGGTCGATTCTTATTCTTATTATTCTTGCCGCTGCTGCTGCTACTGCTGCTATGATTACTGCTAGCTCCAGTGACTCGCACGTTCGTCACGACGGCATCGAGCTTGCGCTTGGTGCCGTTACTACTGGTGCTTTCACCACGGTCGCTCATACCAAGCGAGTATAGCAGTAGACACTGTAGGGTCGGCTAGGCTAGGCTCCTGTATGTATACTGCCAAGCTCTCCTGCTTTAGCACAAAGAGACAATGCTGGAGCGCAACAATGGCAGTCTTTGTTACGCTCTTTGCAATAGTCCTGACTGCGACTCTGTTGCCGTAACAATAACACAGTATAGTCTATCTCCTTGACGACTGCCTCGACTGTTTCCAGACCCTTTCAACGTCTCCGTTAGCCTGCTAATTAAGTACAGAAGAGATGTATACGTCAAGGAGTGTGTTGACTTCACTCGGGCAGTGTTGGACTATACTTGTACAACTATACTTGTACAATTACCAGCAATGCACTAGCGCAATAATCGCAATGGGTCGTCGACCAAAGGCTATTACAGTAGTCTAACGCTAGTCTAATCACCGTTGGCGGGTGCCGAGAAGATACCGACCGTGAAACGGAAAACGGAAAGCGTGGCGGGTTCGGACCAAATAGCCCGCGCATCGCTACTGTAACACGCAGTCCGCGCGTTCCGCGCTATTTTGCGATGCAAGAGCCTGATTAGTTCATTCGCTAGCAGCTACTAGTAGACTACCACACCGCATACCGCATGGCGGGTTCAGGTGGATGGTTCAGCGAAGAATCGTCAACAGGCTACGTGGGACCGATCATCTGGCGATGCGTTGAACAAGTACTGTGTCTAGTTGTAGCATTAGTAGCAATCAGAGCGTGTTCGCGAGCAACCTGCTGCACCGGTGCCCCCAAAAGTATAGCCGTGGTCGTTCCCAGTCGAGCGATGTAGCTGTGGCGAGTATAAGCAGCACTCTGCTCAATTTTCCTCTCTTGCGCAGCGTGTGCGATATACGCATACTATGCCGCAAACGTTATATCACGCCAAAGACGCGTGCAGCAATATAGTATGCCTCCACATCAGACACACGTGTGGATCGCTCCGGGTGGCTCCAGCAATCATCATCTGCACCATCCCACCACATGGGAGCCAAGATAAAGTTTGTGTCAATCTTTTTGATCGGGCTCGTCCTGTTGCTCTGATGCTGACTCCCAGCAAGTTCCTGCAAAGCCCCCTGAATGGCAGCATTGTATCCATCAATAGTGACAGTGGGAGTACGCCAATCAACAGGAGGACACGAAACCCACCCAAGTCACCAATGGGATTATAGTGTACCGATCGGATGAAAATCTCAGTATGGTTGGGAACTTTTTCGCGAAGGGTCCGCAGCATCTTCGTCATCCGCCTGGAATGTTGCCCAATCAAGGTGGGGCTACCCCTCTGATAGCTTGCATCCCACTGACCAAGAACACCAATTATTATGAGTTTGTTGCACCGGTTTGGAATCATTTTTCTTTTCGTCACCATTTCAATAACTCCTTCTACCCATAATTGTTTCTGTTTGACCACTGTGATGTTGAGAGCTTCAGGCGTGACGTCAATTCTCTGCATCGAAGCAACCAAATCTTTCGTATGACTGGTGCACCCAAGCATAGTACACAGCATTGCCGTATTTTCACGCTGTGTGGCGGAATCGGCGGTACCAGTATCACGTCCGACCATCGAAAATTATAGTGTAGGTATTGATCACGGGTCACGCAGGCTTGAAGTGACATGGTAGTCTATTTGTAGGGGACCCAGCTGTGTTGCTAGAGCGTGAATAGTACCGTACCGCACAACTACATCGCTGGTTCCTAGCTTGGTACGGTAAAAACTAAGTAAGCTCTTTCGCCTGGTCGAATGATTTTGCAGTGTCATTCATTCTTCTCTGCACCTCCCACCCTCTCGAGTCTCGACAGGGTATAGGCATCGGTACAATACATACAAACAGCCCTGATCCGTCTCTCCATATTCCCCATACGCCACGTTGGTAGTTTAGTGCTCGAATTTTGGTTACTTGATTGCTGAATTGATTAATTGATTGCTTGATTGGCTCTTATATACAGCTTTCATTGTTGTGTTCCACCGAACGCGCTTCAGGCTTCAAGGAAAGGATGCGACCACCACTCCTGACACTGTTCTCGTCACCCTCGTCGTCGTTGGCTGCTGTTGCGTTCCTACTTCTCTCGACGCTACCGACCACGCAAAGTTTTGCGTACGCGCCCAATTTCATTACCAAAATCATTCAAGAGCAAACGGGCGTGGCGCCCGTGGGTCTCTTGGAAGTACTACCGGTACCGACGGACGACACGAACGGTCGCCTGGAACAACCTGTTACTGTAGCTACGGCTACGGCTACGAAAGCAACGCAAATTCGAACGCGCTTTCCGCCCGAACCCAATGGCTATCTGCACTTGGGACACGCCAAGGCCGTCTGTTTCAATTTTGCCGTGGCTCGCGCCTTTGACGGCGTTTGCCACATGCGCTTGGACGATACCAATCCCACCAAAGAAGATGCCGAGTACGTTGGTAGCATATTGGAAGATGTCTTGTGGATTCAACAAGGACTCTTTGATGCACCACAAGTAACCGAGAAGGAGGACAAGGCAAACAGCAAGTACCCCTGGCAAGGAGCGGTCCGCAAAACGTCGGATTATTTCGACACCATCTTTGAGTGTGCCGTGGCCTTGATTGAATCCGGCGACGCCTACGTCGACAGTCTATCGCCGGAACAAATGAGAGAGTACCGTGGTTCCTTGACGGAACCCGGTCGCGATAGTCCGTATCGGACGCGGACCGTGGCGGAAAACTTGGAGCTCTTTCGAGACATGCGGGATGGCAAGCTGCCGGACGGTGCAGCCGTGGTGCGTGCCAAGATTGACATGCAATCGCCCAATATCAATCTCCGCGATCCAGCCTTGTATCGTATCAAACACGAGTCGCACCAAGAGACGGGCGACACTTGGTGCATCTACCCAATGTACGATTTCAGTCATCCCATTGCCGACGCTGTCGAGGGCATTACCCATTCGTTGTGTACGCTGGAATTTGAAGACCATAGGCCGTTTTATGATTGGACCGTGGAAAAATTGTTACCGACGGGGCTGTTGACGGTCCAACCGCAACAGATTGAATTCAGTCGCCTCAATATCCAAAGCACCGTCTTGTCCAAGCGCAAATTGATTCAATTAGTGCAAGAACGTCACGTGAGTGGTTGGGATGATCCACGCATGCCAACACTGTCGGGGCTGCGGCGTCGCGGTGTACCCGCAGCGGCTCTCCGACTCTTTTGCGAACGTGTCGGTATCAGCAAGGCGGATTCCAACATTGAATATGCGGTATTGGAAGACTGTGTGCGAGAGATTATGGATGAAGCGGTGCCACGAGCATTTTGTGTTTTGAAACCTCTCAAGGTGACCATTTCGAATTGGGACAGTGACAAGATGGAAGAATTCGAGGTTGGCCGGCATCCGAAACTGGAGGAAATGGGTATAAGAACGATTCCGTTTGGAAAGACAGTGTACATTGAGCGCAGCGATTTTTTCGATTTGGAAGGACCGGAAGGCGCAGCCAATGAAGGCAAGCCACCCAAGGGCTTCAAGCGTCTTTTGCCCAACGATAAGGTGCGACTTCGATACGCGTACGTTATTGAGTGTCAAAACGTGGTGCGCGATCCAGAGACGGGAGAACCTGTTGAACTCCAATGTTCCTACTATCCAGACACGGGTGCAGGTGTCACACCGGAAGGAACGACCCGGGTCAAGGGAATCATACACTGGGTAGAAGCGTCGACAGCTCTCCAATGCACGGTCAATCAGTATGATCGATTGTTCAGTACGGAAGAACCAGGCAAAGAGAGCGGAGACTTTCTGAAGGACCTCAACCCTCACTCTTTCCAAGTGTTGGAGGGTGTGGTGGTTGAGCCTAGCGTTGCTAAGGACGCACTTGCTGTCCTGGACAAGATCAAGAAATGTATTGCGAGCGGTGAGAAAATCTATCCATCGTCGTTGGCATACCAGTTTGAGCGAAGTGGGTACTTTGCTTTGGACAAGTCATCGACCGAAGAGGACACGCTTGCCTTCAACCGAGTCGTAACGCTCCGAGATACGTGGGGTGTCAAGGATAGCAGCAAGAACGAGTCGCGACGGTCCCGTGGCAACGAAAATTCCGGACAGCCTGCTGCCCGCAGTAACAACGAACCGGTGGAGGATATTCGACGAGTGTCACTACGGGCAGCTACCATTTTGTCAGCGGAGCCTCATCCGGAGGCCGATAGTCTGCTGGTATGCAAAGTAGACTGCGGTGATGTATCTGAAACAGATGGGTCCCCCGAGCCAAGAACCGTGGTCGCAGGGCTTGCTGGCAAGATTTCTATGGACGATATCATCGGTAGAAAGGTGGTCGCTGTCACCAATCTCAAGCCTGCCAAGATGAGAGGAATCGAGAGTACTGCCATGCTTCTCGCTGCCTCCGACGGCAAGGAGGACGACGATGAAGTAGTCGAATTGCTTCAAGTCCCAGATTCGGTGCCGAATGGTGAACTAGTATCATTCGAAGGAAAAGAACCGAACGAGCCAGATCCAATGATGAAGAGCAAGGGAGCACTCAAAGCCTTTGACCGAGCTAAAGCCGGCCTTAAGGTAAATGTTAGCGGTGGTGCTATCTATAACGACGAGAACAGTGATCATCGCATGATGACAAGCGGTGGTCCAGTAACGGTCAAGTCGCTCACCAACGTGGCCATCCAATAAGAATGGACGAACTAACTACTACTAGGAACGACATCGTTTCACACTATCGTAGATCTCCGTAGTCGATAAGTTCGAAGATAATCTAAGCCGTACTCCTTCTAGCTAGCAACACGAGACTTGGAGCAGAGTTCGCAACCGTTATCCCGGACAGTCTGCTTGTCGTTGGCTGCGTTTCTTCTCAAAACTGTCTTGTCACGGTAGAGTGGACTGACGTTCATCGATTTCTACAACTACAGGATACGATTGAGACACGTGATAGTAAAAACGAATACGGATTCTCATCTATTGTTACTTCTGTTCGCAATAAACTACAGCAGGATCCATGGTATCGTCTGCTCCGGCCGTGCATACGAACAGCAGCAAAACTGCACGAGGCTCAACGATATTACACCAATAGTAATTAGCTCAAACCACCAAGGCTGTTTCTGACGTTTTCCGCTCAAAGCCTGCCAGCTCTCTACCGGAGGTACACTTGACCAACGAGTCACCTCTTTGGCTTTGCATTCCAAACGCTCTGCCACTTCCCTGTTTTCGCATCGGCTTGCGAGATCCAAAGTCGTCAACCGCGTTATCTCTCTTGCTCGGGTTCGCAGCCGAGTCACGGTTTAGAACAAATGTGGACCGGCGGGTGTTGTGTTCGAGACCAGACAGATCGCCGTCACGGAGCGAACAAATTTCGCGCTTCAATATCTTGTAGATGCTGTCCATGGAGGGTCGGACTAACGGATCGGGTTCCCATGCACGCTTCATAAGAATACGTAACGGGGTGCTCCAGCTCGAGTCAAGAGGAGGTCTTTCGTTGCCATGAACAACAAGTTCTGAATGGTCTTGTCGGTTCATGCCATCATATGGCAAGTCGAGGGAGCACACTTGCCAGAGCAAGAGACCGAAAGAGTAAACGTCGGCGGTCAAGTTGTACGGCTCGCTGCGAGCAACCTCGGGAGCCATGTAGCGTAGAGAACCAGTGTTGCCAGAAAGCTCAAAGAACTCGGTGCATCCATGGCGCAAGGAAGCGTCCAACTCCTTGGCGAGACCAAAGTCGAATATTTTGACGTCGCCTGGACACGAGAAACGGGAATGGAAGTTTTGGTTAGTCGTGAATTTCAAACCAAATGAAAAGTGAAGGTGCTTTTAGTCGCTCCAAGATCCAACCATGGCGTCGATTTTTGTTCGTGTTAGTAGTCTTACCTCGAATGTCAAAACCAATATTATCTGGCTTCAAGTCACGATAGATGATTTGGTTCCTGTGCAAGTACGATAGCGCGGCAGCTACATCGAAAGCAACGTGAAGACGCTCAGCCAAGAATCCCTTGCGCTGCTTGCCTTCCAAGGAGAGCGCCTTGTCGAAATTCCTCCAGTGATCAATCTTGTTCTCGAGTGTGCACTGCAGACGATCCAACAATAAGAAGTATCCTCGCTCCTGCATGGTAGCAAAGCCCGAGGTACCAGCCGCAGCCATACCACGTAGCTTAATAATATTGGGGTGCGAAAGGGACGCCAAAAATTTCGCCTCCTGTTAATTCAGACGAAAAACGAAACGTAAAAGTGTTAGACAATATCCTGTTTACCAGCGACGAATCAACAACCTAGCCAACAGCATTATCTACTTACCACAACAAGATCGGCGGCACCTGTACAGAATCGATGAGGGTCGTTAATAGTATCCATGGATAGAAACTTGACGGCGTACCGGCAGTTTTGAGTGGACTCGCGAAAGACGTGCTTGGACACAAAGGCGCGGTGTTCACTTTGGAGAGGGCTGCTAATCTTCTTTGCGTTTTCCGCTTGAGACAAATCGGCCACGAGATCAATGCTGCTTATCTCGTAGACATCGTTGAATCCTCCGCTACCAAGCATTTGGCCGAGTTTGATTTCGCAGCGTTCGAAACGAGGAATACACTTTTCCATGGATGGATTGACAATCTTGGAGTGCTTGGACATGTGCTTGGCGGCGCGGGAAGCCGTCTTCCATGCGCGCTTGCCTATTTCCTCCATTGCGGAGCTATTGTAGTGTTGTGGGGCGTTGGGAGCCATGGTGTTCGCCGAATGTGGCGTAGACCGGTTTTATTTGTGGAATTTAGTTGTCCCTCTTTGTTTGCCCTTGAGATTTGTGAATGGAGAGGCAAAATACCTTGGGCCTGTTATTTGTGTAGCATTCTACAGGGTCATTAACAAATCAAGACTGCGACGGTCATTATGACCTATTAGGTAAAAATTATCAGTGGGCCTGTCAGAAAATTGGTAGGGAGAAGTACGCGCAACAGGCTAGACTAAAGGTTTGACGGAGTCGCGGGTCGCCGAGCTTTTTGTTTGGGCGAATTTTCCTCAGCTTCCGGGTTCCCTGGTACTCGACTTCCAAGTTCTGGACCATTTTTTGGAAACGGCGGAGCAGTGATGAAAAGCAGAATACACTTGTGTACCTACCGGCACAACATTACAGAATACAACTCGCGAAAGATCGATCGACGATGACCCACTAAAGAATCCGTCGACTCTTGTCATTCCTGTACGTTTACTTGAATTCCCACTTACTCCAACAGCTCCATGACAACCATGGTGTATGATGACCGTGAAGATACGGCCGTCCAATCGTCTGCTAACGTCCAGCAGGACGTTTTCAAGCCACTAGTTTCAGAGTCACTACCAGCAGCATCCACTACGGCGTTGTTTCCCGAACAACGACTGCATCAACGCACAGTGAGCGTTGACGACAGCGATCCAACCACTACTGCCAGCAATAGTAATAGTCCAGTATCGGTTGTGATTCGCTATATCAACCACAGTCGAATAGCAGTGGCTCCCAAGCACCACCACGACTCTAACAAGCAACAAACACGTTGGCTGGAGCGCATGCAACTGCCCATTGCCGTGGCGGCGTGGTATTTGGTTGGCGTAGTGAGCATCGTAACTACAAAAGTCCTTTTAAGCGACTGGCAAATTCCGCCACTCGTCATTACCTTTCAACAGCTCACCATGGGAAGTTGTGTGTTGTGGTCATACTTGCGGTTGGGACAAGGTGGTGCCCAGCCGTGGCCCTGGGATGCTGCCGCGCCGTCATCATCATCGTTGTCGTCTAGTATCACGTTGTCGCATGCGGTCGTGTCCAAGCACACGGTCCTTGAACTTGCCGGACCTGTTACTGCTGTAGTAGCTGTGCAGTATACAGATTTCATCTTGGCGGGTCTATTCAACGCTCTCGACTTTTTGGCGTCCAATACGGCCTTTTCGCAGTCAGCCGCCTCCTTTGTCGAAACCATCAAGGCCAGTGAACCCATTACTACGACAGTCGTGGCCTTGGCGTGGAAAGTGGATCGATTGGGAAAATCTGAAAGTGCCAGTCTCGCCTTGCTCATTGCTGGTGTCTTGCTTTCGACCGTCGGTAACGCTGAAGCGGCCGTATCTAGTTTGGGCGATGCAGCCGGTTTGCAAGAACAAGTCTTGTCGGACGAAGAAGAACAAGCCTTGCAAAACTCCTTTCGCATTAGTGCGACCGTCATGACGGCCAATCTCTGTTTCGCCTTTCGCGCCATGAGTCAAAAGTTTTATCGTCGCAAGGCAGCCGCGGCTGGCACGTACCAACTGGACGATGTCAATTTACTCTGTCGCATGCAACAAATGGGCGCCCTATCGCTCTTGTTACCCGTGTTGATCTTTGATGGGGCTGCCATTGTCGAGGTTTTGCTATCGGAGTTCAACACGTTGGATTTGCAGATTCAGTATCTTGGATTGGCGCTGCTCAACGCAGTTTCCTATGCCACTTATAAGTAAGTAGTATGGATGGATGGCCGTCGATCGACCGGCTGATCGGTTTGAGTGTCATTGTAGAGGTGCTTGAGTATCGTGGGTGTGGTTCTCGTTGGATTCGAATCTCACATTCAACTCTTTCATTATCTTTGTCTACTACGATAGTTTGGCGTCGACCTTCGTACTCAGTAAGCTTCCTGTTTTGAATCATTCGGGGCTGAACTCTCTCCGACGAATGTTTTGTACCTTGGCGACATGCTTTTTCTTTGGTGTGCCTATGACCACGCAAGGCATTGCCGGTATTCTCATGAGCTTTCTTGGATTCTTTGCCTTTACGCACTACCGGAATCTGCGACAGTCAACCAAGATCAAAGTCAAGGATAGCAATGTCTAGCGTAGTGTAATTGTTGTACAGTACAAAAGGGAGTTATCTATGCTGTACGAGTAGCGTTTATAATTGTCTCTAGATAAGCGTCCATGGACAAGACTTTTTTCACTAGCGCGCATACGATACGATAGATCCTAATATTACATTAGTCACTAAAGCTTTTACCTACTTTGTAGCCAGCGTCTATACAGTGCTACCATGCCAAGCGCCGAGAAGGATCATCCTCTCCACGAAGATTGAGGCTTCCCGCGGACCCAACATACCCAGATAGCATTAGCTTTCAGGACAGAGACATGCTACAGCATGTCGTAGCTCGTCTTACGGGATGACTTTCCTCCTCGCTTCATCAGATTCCTTAGTGAAGGTGCCTTCAATGATCGTGATGGTGACTCTTTTTTTTCGGGCGCAGCCCCTCGTCTACCGAATAGTCCTCTCCGTAACGGCTGCTTAGCCGCAACAGGTTGAGCTGGGATTCCCGCCACTTCGTCCGTCTCGGATTCGTCGTGCGAGACAATTGAAGGCTGCCGTAGCATTAGGCGAGGTGGAGGTGGGGAGTACTCTCTGTCGTCGGGAGGGTCGTCTCGAGAAGTGCTTGAGTTGACGATAACCGTCTCCTCAATCTCGTCGTCTTCGTAATATTCCTCGACTACTGGACGTTGCTTCTTCTTCTTCGTGAGCTTAGGAAGTGGCTGCTGGGTCACCTCCTCTTCGAAATAGTCATCGATTTCTGGACGGGAGTTCGAAGTTTGCTGCTGAATCACCTCCTCTTCGTAGTACTCTTCCACAACTGGACGTTGTTTTTTCTTCTTTTTCATGAGTTTGGGAATGGGCTGCTGGATCACCTCCTCTTCGTAGTAGTCATCGACTACTGGGCGGTGCTTCTTTTTCTTCTTGACTACAGGTTCCTCAATTACCTCCTCTTCGTAGTAGTCATCGACTACTGGACGGTGCTTCTTTTTCTTCTTGAGTCCAGGCTGCTCAATCACCTCCTCTTCGTAGTAGTCTTCGACTTCTGGACGGTGCTTCTTTTTCTTCTTGACTACAGGCTCCTCAATCACCTCCTCGTCAGCAGCCTTCTCTTTCTTTTTCTTTTTGGGTTTGGCGATTGATTCCTCGCTGTAGTAATCTTCGACAATGGTGGCAGTCTTCTTCGGCTTCTTCTTCTTCTTGGGGTTGACCACGGGCATGCTTTGCAGCGTATCGATCAGGTCCTCTTCTTTACCCGTAAAATCATCCATCATGGCGTCTAGATTATGAATCTCGTCTGGCATGACTTGCAGCAGCAAATCCTCCACCAGAGCTCGGTAGTAAGCGTATTCCTCTCGTTCGACGCTCACCATACTATCCTTCTCCAAGTGCTCTCCTTCCTTGTACTTGACAGCCTTGACCTTTGTCTTTTCGCGCTTTTTAGTTTTCTTGCCGTGAGATACATCGTCGTCGTCACTGGGCGCGGCTGTTACTGTCTTCTTTTTGGCCTTTTTGGCAGATGCATTGCTTTCGCTGGACTCGTCCTGCTGAAGCTTCTTTGCCGCTTTTTTGGCCTTTTTCGCGGCCTTTTTCGCAGCCTTTCTTGCAGCTTCGTCATCGACCGAGCCATCGTTCACTGAATCTTTGACCTTCTTCTTTTTCTTGACCTTTTTCAATTTCTTGCCGTCTAGCGACGCATCATCCGGTATCTTTTTCTTCTTTTTATCGTGTGTGTTGACAGCTGATGGTTCCTCTCCATGTGCATCAAAGGCTATCCAATCTTCATTAAAGGCTGTAGTAGGTACGTCACCTTCCGCCATGAGCGCTCCCTTGGCCATGGCAAGCTCGATCGCTAGTATTTCTTCTTCTTCAGAGGTCATACCACTGTTTCTACTCTTGACAACAATTCGTTGAGCCGCAACTTCAGTTTCATTGGCGGATCGTCGTTCAGCTTCCGCTTGGGCTACTGTTTGCTCTTCCATTTCGGCTCGTTGCCGCGCTCCATTTTGAGCTGCTATTTGCACTTCGAACTCGGCTTGTCGCTTAGCAGCCTTTTTGGTTGCTTTACGTTCTGCTTTGGCCTCAGCTTTTCGTTCCGCTTTGGCTTCGGCTGCTATTTTCTCTGCCATCTTGGCTTGTTGTCGAGCAGCAGCTTGGCGTACTTCTGCGGTAGCGGCAGCAATGGCTCTGGCTTCGGCCTCAATCTTCTCTTGTTCTTTTCGTTCCACTTCTTCCTTTTTTTCGCGAATATCTTCCTCCACTTTTTGTCTCGCTGCTTCTTTTTGTCGCTCTTCATGCTTTATCCGAATCTTGGCCATGACATCACCTGCTAGATCATCTTCGTACTTGATCCGTTCTTCATCTCCCATTTTCTCGAGCCTTTTCTTTTCAATAACTTTGCGCTCCACTTCTGCCATAAAACTCATATCATCATCCATAGCAAGAGACTCTCGGAGAGCTAGAATGTTCTTCATCTTCCGCACGACAGTTCCATCGTCGTCATCGTCAAAGGCATCAAAGTCTGTCACAAGGTTCTTGCGTTTGGCCTTGTCCTTCGTCATGAAGCGACCGAGCATTCCAGGGCCTCTTTCTCGGCCTTCGGAGTCGTCCGAATCTGTACTAACATCGTCGAGGCCATTACTATCACTACTATCCTCGTCGCTCTCGCTCTCCTCCTCGGGCGCCTTTCTTGCCATGGTCAAAGCGCTACTGTCTTGAGCTTGAGGGTCTTTTTTGCATGTTGTTGAGAATTGAGAGGACTGATCGAGTCGTTCTTAGCCGCTGCCCCTAAGTCTGCACTGGCATAGGCCCAATCCCCAAGCGATCGAAGAGTCATTCTCTGACCTTCGATGTTTTCATACTTATTTAAACTCTGACTTTCCTTCCGCCTTTTGATCAAAAGAGAATTGTAGATGTACCCAACGAGTTTTAGTCATTTCCAGTGGTGAAAGCTGAAAGTACGTACTGTAGTGTAGAGCTAGAAATACCGCAGC